>Ga0307515_10006394_pt1 | contig 23571 bp, 27 predicted proteins | sample 17_EM_MG_FD_194513 | JGI IMG/M metagenome (GOLD analysis project Ga0307515, IMG submission 194513) | Populus trichocarpa ectomycorrhiza microbial communities from riparian zone in the Pacific Northwest, United States - 17_EM | ecosystem: Host-associated > Plants > Roots > Unclassified | place... | reverse complement strand
TCTGGTTCAGCGGCAGCACCGAAGAGGCCTTCGACTTCGTCTGCGACATCCACATCGGCACCATCACCCCCTGACCCCATCCGTCACCCGTCAACCCCCGACGGACTTCCGGCTCGGACCACTTAGCCTGGTCATCGCGATCTTGTAGGGGTCCAGGTCATCGGGGTGTTCCAGGAAGAGGGCGCTTCCGATGTGTTCGAGGTAGACGACGTCGGAGAGGCCTTTCATGCGTAGCCGCAGCATGGAGAAGGAGTCGCCGATGCCCGCCTGTCCGGCGGCCCAGGACGGCAGGATCTGTATGTGTACCTGGGGCAGTTCGGCGACCTGGGCGAGGAAGTCGATCTGTTCGCGCATGACGGCTGGGCCGCCGATTTGTTCGTAGAGGGCTGCTTCGTCGACCACCGCCCACAATCTCGGTGTGCCTCGTTGCAGCAGCACCTGCTGCCGTTGCATGCGTGCGTCGACCCGCTGGCTGATCACGGCTTCGTTGTCGTATTGCCGTCGTACTACGGCCTCGGCGTAGGCGCGGGTCTGTAGCAGTCCCGGGATGAATCTGACCTCGTACGTGCGGATGTACTCGGCGATGGATTCGAAGACCAGGTAGGAGCAGAACCAGCCACCGAGGACCTCGCTGTGGGTGTGCCACCACTGTCGATGGTTGAGGCGGCCGGTCAGTTCCAGCATGGCGTGTCGTTCCTTGTGGTCGGTGACCTCGTACAGGTCGAGGAGGCGATCGAGGTCGGTCTCCTTGACGCCGGTGCGCCCGGACTCGATGCGGCTGATCTTGGAGTGTGATCCGCCGATGTGGCGTTCGGCGGAGGCTCGGCTGATACGTCGGGATGCTCGTAGCAGTCGAAGCTGGCGGCCGAGCATCGCGTGGGCGGTGTCCGGGCGGCCGTTGGTGCCGGGACGGTGCGTTTGGGGGGTGGACACGTCGCCTCCGAGGCGGGCTTGCGGTTGATGGGGCGTCGATGCCCCGGGCGGATGGGCGGGTCTTGGGTACGCGTCGTGGTGCTCGAGGCGAGGGTGTGCCGGGTGTCGGCCCTTTATCGGCGTGGGTGCCGGGCGATCTGCAGGGACACGGTCACGCACGCCGTGCCGGCGATTGTCGCCACGGCGGGCTGGGCCGTCAGGGCTGCCGCGAGGAAGAGCACCACGAGCAGCGCATCCACCAGGATCAGGGGAACGACACAGCGGTGGAGGTGACACCCAGGGGGTGGGCTACTGGCTGCTGGTCGGCGGTTCAGACGCGAACTGCGGCGTCGCTCATGCCTTTTCACGGGCGTATCGTGCCTGGCGTTTCCACGCCCGCGCAGGTGCATCTGCACATGTGCATGCACGTGCAGATGACCTCCGCGTGCGGGTGTCGGATGACCGAACTGGACCTTGAACGGGCTGGCTGATGAAACGTGGTCGGCTGCGCCGCCGTGGTGAAGCGTCGTTGGTGGGGGTTATGGGGTGGAGCTGATGGTGACGTCCGCGAACGCCACACGGCTATGGTCGGCGCCTCCGGTGGGCTGCGGCAGCGGCACGATGCCGAGGATGACGGCGCCGCGGGTCAGCGGTGGCGTGCGGGCTTTGCTGAGAACGTGTTCGTGGTCGAGGGCGACGGTGATGCCGGAGCCTGGCGTCAGCACGTCGACCTGGTGCCAGGTGTTGGTGTCCGCGGGTGGGTCGAGTTCGCCGAAGGCGATGGTCCGGGTGGTGCCGTGACGCTCGATGTCCAGGGAGATCCGGTCGGGGCAGAGGGTGATGCGGTAGCCGTTGTCGCCGGCGACGTGAGTCCAGATCGCCGCGCATGATCCGGGCGTGCGGAGTTTGACGCGGGCGTGGATGGATTGCTCGGTCGGGGTCCGCGAGGTCGGGCAGCTGAATGCTTGGGGGAGCTGTGGCGTGACGTCGAGTGGGCCGTCGAGGGTGCAGCCTCCTCGTGTGCCACCACGGCTGGCCCGCTCACCCTCTGCGTTGTCACGCGGCTCAGAACGGCCCGGCCCGGATGCCGACGGCGACGGCGGCGGCGCATCGGCGCCGACGGTGGCCAGGTGCCGCGCGAGTGGATAGGCGACCAGCCCGGTGGCAAGGGCCAGCACAGCCGCGGCGGCGACGGCGCTCGGGGGCATCCACCGTGTTCGCGGCATCCGAGCCTGTGCGAGCGTCGCGAGGATGTTCCCCGCACGTGGTCGAGTCCGTCTCGTGGTGAGGTTTTCGAGGCGGACGGTCCGACGGACCGCGGCGGCGGCGCGTTTCAGTTCGGGGCGGTGCTCCAGGCCGGCGCGGATGACGGAGTTGCCGGCAGCGCCTGCCTTCAACAGCAGTTCGAGTAGTTCATGGGCGGTGGGCCGGTCGTCCGGATTCTCTCGCAGGGAGGTGGCGACGAGATCACGGAGCGGGATCGGGAGGGCGGTCAGGTCCGGTGCGGGAAGGGCGATACCGGCCGCGGTGGCGATCAGGGATTCGGGGGTGAAGGGGGTGTGGCCGGTGGCGGCGTAGGTGACCACGGCGCCCCAGGCGAAAATATCGGTGCTCGGCCCGACGGTCGAGGCGCTCTGCGGGTCGAAGCGTTCCGGTCCCATGTAGGCGATCGTGCCCAGTACCTGTCCGGGGATGGTGTGCTGACTGGTCGTGTCGAGGTCCTTGGCGATACCGAAGTCGATGACCTTGGGCGTACCCAGCGAGAACATCACATTGGCGGGTTTGAGATCGCGGTGGATGACCCCGGCGTCGTGGATGGCGACCAGGGCGGTCGCCACGCCGATGGCGACACTGTGCAGGCTGCCACCGGTCAACGGCCCGCGGTCCTGGACGATGTCGGCGAGGCTCGGCCCGTCGACGTACTCGACGACGAGGTACGGGGTGTCGTGGTCCGCGTCGGCGTCCAGGACTTCCGCGGTGCAGAACGGCGGCACCTGGCGAGCACGTTTGACCTCGCTACGAAACCGCGCCCGGAAACCCGGATCAGATGACAGCTCGGGGCGGATCACCTTCACCGCGACGTGCTGACCGGTGGGTGTCTCGCCGAGGTAGACCGAGCCCATACCGCCGGCGCCGAGGCGGCCGATGAGGCGATAGACACCGAGTTGCTGCGGGTCGCCGAAGCGCAAGGGACTCGGAGTCACGTGTCCGGCCGCCTATCACTGTGAGTTAGCTGAGAGGATCGGTTCGCACCGTACACATCGCATGCACCTTGGTCGACCCGCCATTGTTGCCCTGTGAAGATCAATGACGGTTGGCGTCGACGATAGTTGACCACGGCCAAATCTCATCATGGGCGGCGGCTACCGCATTCGTTGAGAATCAGCCCAGCTCAGGGCACTGATCAATGCGAGCGAAGTCGGCCCGGAGTCGCCGGCGAACGCCGATTGCAACAGTTCGGTGAACGTAGATCAATCCGCCTTCCGTGACCGTTCCCGGGTGTCGATCAAAGCCCGGACCGTCGGAGAATGCGAAAAGCCCTCGTAACACGGTGCGACCTGCCGGCGGTCAGTGAGCCGTGCCGCGCCGCCTGGTCGTATTCTTCGCGGTCGACCAAGGCCTCGGCCTCGGCCAGGAACGTGTTCATGAACGCGTTGAAGTCGTCCTCGGGGGTGGCATGGGTTCCTTTCCCGTGTAGTGGCGCATGGAGGCCCTGGCTAGTACCAGATGGCGATCTTTGAGCCGGCGTGTTCCTCGGGCGGCGCCGGATGGCTCAGTGCCGTACCGGTGGCCACCCGGTGCGCTGACCAGGCCACCGCGGCGGCGTCCAGGATGCTGTCCGGTGGTATCTGCCCGGCCGGCCCGATCTGGTCAGGGAACACGATCCCGTGGCCGGCCAGCAGCTTCCGGCGTATCGCCTGGCCGGTCCAGGTCTTCTTTGCGTACGCGAGCGGCTCGCCGGCCATCGCGCGGAACGACACCTCGGGGTGGGCCTCGCAGAGCAGGCCCGGGTGACGTTCCCAGATCGCGTTGGCCCGTAGCGCCCAGGATTGCCGGGAGAGCACCGTACCGGTGAGCTCTCGGCAGATCTTGTCGGCGGCGGCGAAGTCGGCTTGCTGCCAGACCGGGCGCGGCGGTACGCGCAGGATGCTGCCGCGCCGCGGCCCCAGCTGGTCGGCGGCGAGCTGGTCGGCGGCCCGCCAGCGGTCCGGCAACAGGCCGAGGGGGACAGCGACGCCGATCACCGCGGCGCCGGAGCTGTTGGTCATGATGTCGTAGAGGGCGGACGCGAGGATGGCGCGGACGAACGTGCCGTCGTGCAGCTCGACCCCCGACCCAGCCGAGTGCGTGCGCGTCGACGCCGATGACGCGGGTGCTCATCGGCTGCGTCCGGCGCCGTGCAGGGCCCGGCGTGCGTGCCGGCGGAACAGGATCCCATTCAGATATCGGATGAGCGCCTCCAATGCCGCGCGGCTAGGAACGGGGGCCGTCGACGAGGGCCAGCCGGCTGGTGGCGCGGTCGGGGGCGTATTGCCTCGGCTCAGGAGCCCGGGCATCACCGGCAGCGGCCGGATCGTCCAGGGCGCGCCGGCCGAGGCCGACCACGATCGGGAGGTCGTCGGACAGCTCCCGGGCCGCTGTGCTGTGGGCCGCTGTGAGGAATCGGTGGATCATGCCGGGTGAACAGCTGAACTGCTTGGCGAGAACGAGGAGGGGCGGCATCGGGTCGTCCGAGTTGCATAGCCGCACGATTTCGGCGCGCTGTTTTTTGGTCAGGGCTGTGCGGGGCGCCCAGATCATGCCGATGGATTCCCACGCGGCGATCTGGGCAGGCGTCAACTTCCTTGCCCGGTACCTGATCCGCACCTGGGCAATTGCCGAGTACACGTCGGTGTTGAGCTCCCTGTGGCCGCGCGGCGGCCACAGGTGTCCCTCACGCTCGTAGAACGAAATCGCCGCGAGCCATGACCGGCTGCGGCTATCGAACCCGGCGGCGATGAACACGGCGAGCGGGCTGGTCCGGCGCGGTCCGGATCCGTTGGCTCTGCCGGCAAACGGCGGTAGCGCGTGGGTGGCCGACGTAGGAGGTGCGTCGTCCGGGTCTACGCCGGCGGTATGCGCGCCGAGCAGCGAAGTAGTCAATGGAGCGGTGCTTCCTATTCGGAGGATCGGGGACGAACGCCGCGTTCAGTGGACCGGAGCTGCCGGCCGTGCTGGCGTGGTGGGAGAGGTGAGGGCGCAGGAGGGGCGACGAGCCGAAACCGTCAAAGGGCGCCAGGCATCCCCGCAGAGACGGAGTAGCCCGCCGGGCGGCGTCCTGGACGGGAACGCATCCGGGGCACGAAATGCGATCCCCGCCCCCACCCCGGCGGTGCTTCACCCCGTCGCTCGCCGCCCCGGGGTTGAAGACCGGGGTGGGCGACGAGCCGAACAAACGTCAAAGAGCCATCGAGCCGGCGTCGCCTTGAACCGCGCCGGTCGCGGGCGTGCCGGGTTGCCGATCAGATCCCGGCCCAGCCCAACAGTGCCGGGCCGGGATCTGTGCCGACGGGTTATCCGGGCAGCAGCCAGGGGCTGGTGTCGTTGGCGACGCCGGGTGCTGCCGGCGTCGCCGTGGCGCGGTGGGCAGGGTCTTCGCCGCGGATCGCGGCGTAGATCTCCTCGCGGTAGTCGCCCAGGGTGGTGAGGATCGCGGCGCCCGTGGTTTCGTCGATGCGGCTGACGACGCCGGCGACCTCCCAGCCGCAGTCGGTCCGGACCATGCCGGGATTGCCCGCGTCACCGCGGGTAATCCCGGTCTCCGGGGGGCTACCGACGCAGAACTCGTCGCTGGAGATGGGGACGGACCCGGCGGCGCAGTTGCTCGCCGCGACGACTCGGCCGCCGAGTTGCTGCGCCATGTCGGGCTGGCTGGTATCGGTGGGGTGCAGGGCACCCCATCCCATCAAGGTCACCCGCTGCTGTGTCCGCGGTGCCGCCGCGATCGGCATGGCGTGCAACCCGCGGGTTTGCGGGATCCGCACTACCGACCATGCCTGCACGGTGCGTGCGGGGGCGCCGTCACCCCAGGCCCAGCCGGCCGGGACAACGGTCCCGGTCGCCGGGATCGGCGTCGCTTGCGACACCAACGGTGACCCCGCCAGGACCGTCAGGCCAGTGGCCGGCAGCGGGGTGGGGTGCCCGGGGACGGTGGCGCAGACCGCGCTGGTGACCGCGCCGATCTTCCCGCTGCGGGGGTCGCGGACCAGGACCGCGCCGCAGATGCCGCCGCGTCCGTCGCCGAGGTCGACGCGTAGCGCGACCACCGGACGGGGTGCGTTGGTGGCGTCGGTGCCACCGATGATCGCGGCGGCCGGGGTCGCGGTGGTCAGCACAGCGCCGGCCAGCAGGCCGCCGACCGCGGCGGCGGAGATCGCCGCGCTTTGGATGTGGGGTTTCATCGATCCCTTTCGGTTTGATTCTGTACCCGGCACGAGGATGTGCCGGGGGAACGTGACGCCGGGCGCAGCTCGGGGTGCGCCCGGCCGCACTGGCGTGATGGGAGAGGTGAGGGCGCAGGTACGTCTCGGCCTGCAGCACACCGCCATGACGGGGCCGATTAAGGACGTCCTTACCGACTGGTTCATCAGCTGGCGGATCGGCTTGACGCCACTCACCTCTAGCTCTAGGGATGCCCTGGCGCTCAGGGCGGAACGGGCGCTGGGAACCGAGGCGGCCCGTGCGGGGTTGATGGGAGAAGCGGATCAGGGTTGACGCCGTCACCTCTAGCTGACGGGACCTCCTGAAGGGTCCGTGCGTGGCAGAGGGCTAGCGGTGACGGCGCAGGTACGTCCGGTCGCCTTGTGGGCAACGTCGTCGGGCGCCCTTTACCGGCCATCCACGGTTTGACGCCGTCACCTGGAACAGTGGGGTGGGGCCGCCGCGGTCAGGCGGGGCTCCGCGCGGGCCATCGCGTGCGACGGCGGCTCGGGTGGCACATCCCTGGATGTGCCGGTCCGGTGCGGTCGTACGGGAGTAGCCCGCCGGGACGGCGTCCGAACGGGGTACGCAACGGGGCACTGAATGCGTTTCCGTTTCCGTCCCGGCGGTGCTTCTCCCCGTCGCTCGCCGCCCGGGGTTGAAGACGGGATGGGCGACGAGCCGAAAACGTCATAGGGCGCCATCACCTCTAGCCGCAGGTGTGCCTTGGTCTGGGCGGGACGGGCGCTGGGCTGTGCGGGCCAGGACGTACGACTGCGGATCGGGGAGATAGCCCAGCGAGGGCCCGCAGCCGTTGTAGCCGTGGCGATGCAGCCAATCACGGTCTTTGTCGCTGTGCGCCTCGGTGTAGAGGGTGTGCTGCTCGCGGTCGGCGAGCAGGCTTTGGTGGTGCAGGAGCATGTCGGTGACCATGCGCGACTGGTGGCCGGTCGCCGTGCCCAGGCAAGCCAGATGCAGGTGGGTGGTGTCGTCGGGAACCCCGAGCGCCAGATCGAGCACGTCCAGCCGGCCGAGGCGCTCGTGCGCGTCCCGGCCCCGCAAGGCGGCCGGCCGGCGTGTCATCCCCGATGGTGCAGCCGGCCTGGCCGGGGTGGTGGCGCGGCGGCCGGCGGGGTGTTCGATCCAGCAGGCGACGCCGACGATCCGGCTGGCGTCGCGGGCCAGGTCGACCCGCCCGGAGCGTCTCGCGAGGACGATGACATCCGCGTACTGGTCTAGGGCGAAGTCGGTGCGGGGGATGGTGATGCTGCCCAGGAGCCGGCCTGAAGGGGTCGCGCGGTTGGCGTCGACCAGCAGCTCCGTCGCGTTCCGGGCCCCGTCGATGTCTGCTGCGTCGTCGAGGGGAGAGACGGAGAGTTGCATCGTCATGGTGGCGCTGATCCTTCCTCTCTTCGGGTGGCACTTCGACCCGGGACGGGTCGGCGCGGGAACCGGGCCGGTGGCCCGTACGGGGTGGTGGAATAGGTGACGAGCGCAGGTACGTCTCGGATCGGCTGCCGAACCAGCAAACAGCCGTCGTCTTGGACGTCCTTGCCGACTGCCCCGCGACCGAACTGTCTCGCGGCAGCAGCTCGCGGTCAGTTCGGCAAGGACCTCGCGGTCGGCCCGGTTTGACGCCGTCACCTCTTGCTGGGGGTGGGACCGCCTCCTCCCCAGGGGCGGCCCCACCCGACGCCCGGCCCCGCAGTCCCATGGCCCAGGCCGGACGAGTCGGCGTCAGTCGGTCTGGATGGGCCGCCACATGCGGCGTAGGTGCAGGCTGGGGGTCAGCCTGATTGCGGGCGGCGTCATGAGCTGGTAGCCGTGGCGCTGGTACAGCTTTTCGTTGGCATCCCCGGTCGCCTCGAGATAGGCGGTGTAGCCGTTGCGGTCGAGCCATTCGTGGGTGTGGTCCAGAAGCCGGCTGCCGAGGCCTCGGCCCTGCCAGGGTCGGCGGACCGCGAGGAACAGCAGGTGCCATTGCGGATCGGTGGGGTGGAGGGCTTCCATCTGCGTGTCGAGGTCGCGGAAACGGGGGAGGTCCGGGCCGGTCGCGGCTGCCAGGCGCTTGGCGTAGTCCTCGGGCTCGGTGACCTTGACCTTGCCGGTGCGGTCGAACCAGACCGCGGCGGCACGGTTGTCGATCATGAAGACTTTCCCGGCTCCGCCGATCGCGTGGTCGATGTGTTGCAGGTACCAGGCGCGCGACACCGGCCGGCGCCGGCCGGTGTCGGGGACGAGGTGCTGGATGACGTCCAGGGGGAAGAACGCCTCGGCGATGGTGTCGCCGATGGTGTCGCGGTCGCGGAGCGTGGCTTCGGTGATCAGGGGGGTGGTGCTGGTCATCGGTGGGTTATCCCTTCGGAGAGGTCGAGACGGCGGAGGTCAGGCCAGAGGACCGGTGGTAGCGCTGCTGGTGCCGCGCCCAATGCCCTGGTAGACAAGGGGTTTGGTCTGCTTGAGGATCAGGGCCCAGTTGATGCCGCCGACGAAGGCGATTGCCATGGCGATCGGGCCGAAGATCGCGGGCCCGGTGCCGGGGTCGACGCCGTACAGGGCGGCGAGGTTGACCACGGCCAGGGAGGAGACCCACAGCAGGATCCCGGACGCGATCAGTGGCGCTATGAACCGCCGCCACAGGTTCTCGCCGTGGTTGTCGCGGGCGAAGAAGCCGATGACGGAGATGCTGGTCAAGGTGTAGAGCAGCAGCACGCCCAAACCGCCGGTCGTGGAACCCCAGTAGAAGAGCTGGACGAGCGGGTCCCAGTCGTTGAGCGCGTACACCAGGAGCACGACGAACGCGAGCGCCGACTGTGCGACGGAGGCGTTGCGGGGGGCCCCGCCGAGGGTGGTGTGGGCGAACAGTCGCGGCGCGACCCCTTCGCGGCCTAGGGAGTAGGTGTAGCGGTTGATGCCGTTGTGGAAGGCGATCGCGGCCGCGATCAGCCCGGTGCCGAGCAGCACGTTGCCGACGGTCGCGGACCACTGACCGAGTACGACCGCGGCTTCGTTGAAGAACAGGTCGGTGCCCTCGGCGGCGGCGCGGTCGAGGATCTGTGGGCCGGGGGCGGAGATCTGCACCCAGGACCCGAGCACGTACACCGCGGTGATCGTGGCGATGGTGAAGTAGGTGGCGACGGGGATGGTGCGCCGCCGGTTCCGAGATTCTTCGGTGTAGACCACCGATTGCTCAAAGCCTGCGTATGAGGTTGCGCCGAGGACGATCAGCACGCCCAGTTGCGGCCCCGACAGGCCGCCGAAGTCCATGGCCGCTCCGTTGAACGCGAACCCGGGGCCGAGCATGATGGCGATGCTGTGCGTCACGACCAGGACTGTCTCGGCGGCGACCAGGATCATCAGGACGATGCCCCAGAGCTTGACGTCTCTCACGCCGAGGATCGCCACGAGGGCCCAAGCCACGTAGGCCGGGATCCACCACGCCACGTTGATGCCGGTCCAGTCCGAGGCCAGCGGGCTCATGAACGCCCCGAAAGCCCCGTAGCAGCACAGTTGAAAACAGTTGTAAATGAACAGTGCGGCCCACGAGGTGCCGACGCCGACCGGCCGGCCGATGCCGTGCGCGATGAACGCGCCGAACGCGCCCGCGTTGGGGATGTGGCGGGCCTGCGCCATGTACCCGACGGAGAAGAGCGTCAGGATGGCGGCGATGATGATGATCGCGATGGGGAAGCCGAGCAGGCCGGTCGTGGCCACCGCGACGGGGACGATCACCGCGGTGACGGTCAGCGGTGCGACGCTGGAGGCGATGGCCGCGGCGATCGCGGGCCAGCCGAGCCGATCGTGGGCCAGCGCTGTCGACACGCTGGTTCTCTTCATGAGGGGTGGTGATGCGGGCACCGTGGATTCCTCCTGCAGCAGGGTGACGGGGGGCGTTTGGTGCTAGCGAATGCCGGCGGCGTCCTTGACGGTGACCTCCGCGACATCCAGCAGCTCTCGTGACGGGCCTTCCAGGCCCTTCTTGAGCAGGTACCGCAGGCCGTGGTGCTGGCTCGGCGTCAGGCCGAACAGGGCATGCTGGTGTAGACCGGTGACGAAGAGCAGCTCCGCGTAGAACAGCCTCGACCAGTCCAGGTCGACCCGGTGCTGCACGGCGCCTGTGAGCTGGTTCGCCGGATTCCCGGTGAGGACGGTGTTGTAAGGCACGTACCGCACGGTTGTGCCGCCTCGAAACCGGCGGCGTTCCTCCTCACGCTGGACCAGGCCGATACGAGCGAGCCGGTCGCCGACCAGCCGGACAGCGCGGTCCTCGTAGGCCAGCCACGTCATGTACTCACGCGGATCGTGGCCGGGCCCCGACGGTTTGGTCTCCTTCGGTACCGGAGGAGACCCGCCGGCGGCTTGTGCTTCCGGGGGCCAGTAGTCGCCGATCTGGGGAGGCAGTGAGTGGGCGGCTCGGTATGTCCGCGACCGCTGTGGTTTCGGTAGTGGCCAGTCCTGCTCGTCCACCTGCATCTGGTCGAGTAGCGTCTGCAGCGCGAAATCCTTGGGCGGTTTGACCGCCTTACCCGTGAGCGGTTCGACCTCCGTGCGGAACAGGCGGCCTTCCCACAGTTGGCACCAGCCGCCGTGGACCAGCTCCGTGAGCAGCCCCGTGGCCAGCCCGATCCCGAGGGGCCGGGCACTGATCACGCGTGCCTTTCTGACGCCGACGCCGTCGTGCGCAGTTAGCCAAAGGTCGTCGGTGGGTCTGGTCCCGGACAGCATGGCGAATTCCTTCCACGTATAGGCGTTGCGGGCGAGGTGTGGTCAGGCGGGGCCGAACACAGCCACCGGGCGCGCGTCATCGCGCCGTGTGCCACACGGCCCTGACGGCGTCGTCTCATTTCGTTCGTTGTTGCGTCCGGCCTGCGGAGGGTGGATCGGCCGGATCAAATGCGATGCCGGCGGGATCGCCGCTGGCCATCAAGCGAGGGGGTCGGCCGGCTAGGTCCAGGCGGCACCGCCGTACACCGCGGCCGGCTTGTCCGGCATCGACACCGGGTATCTGCCGTACCGCGGGTGCCACTGGTGGAGCGGCACCACGCCCGGGTAGCCACCCAGGAAGGTCAGACCGTCGAAGAACCGCTCGATCTGATCCTTCGACCGGTCCGTGAACGACCCGGCGCCCGGCACGTCCTTCAAATCGATGGCGTTGAACGCTTTTCGGGCTGGTGCGGACGCGAGCTGCATGCTGGCGTGCGTGAGCACCAGGACGCTGCGTGCCGGCAGCGCCTGCATCAGCGTCCGCACCGCCGCGTACGGATGGTCGGAGTCCCTGAGGAAGTGCAGGACCGCGACCAGGAGCACCGCCACCGGCTTCGACAGGTCCAACGTGGCGCGGGCGCCGTCGATGATCTCCTCGGGCCTGCGCAGGTCGGCCTCGACGTGGCCGACGTTCTCCGGCGCGTGGTGGGACGGGAGCAGCGCGCGAACATGGGTCATCACGACGGGGTCGTGGTCGACGTACACCACCCGCGCGTCCGGGTTGACCCGCTGGGCGATGTCGTGGGTGTCGTCGTCGCCCAGGGGGATACCGCAACCGATATCGAGGAACTGGTCGATGCCCTCGACCGCCGCGAGCCGCTCGACGGCACGTGCGTGGAAGCGCCGGTTCACCCACGCGTCGTTTCTGACCTTCGGGTAGAGCCTCTCGATCGCGTCACCGGACGCACGATCGACGGCGAAGTTGTCCTTACCGCCCAGCCAAAAGTTGTAGCGGCGCGCCGGACTGGCCACGTTGGAGTCGATGCTCTGGGACCTGCCGCTCATGACGCTGTCCTCGAGGTCCTGCCCAAACCAGGCGCGGCGAGGCCGGCGCTGCTAAGCCGACCGAGCGCCTCGTCCTGAGCGGGAAACCGCGGCCGCCCAGGCAAGAAGGCCGAGCCCTGGCGCGGATGGTCGATCACGTCGTCGTTCTCGGTCCACGACGCGAAGCGTACGGCGATCACCGTGTCGACGGCCGTCCCGTGGTGTGTGGTGGTCCGGTAGGTGACCAACGCCGCGACGGCCGAGGCCGCCTCAACCCGGCCGGGCCACCAGGCCCCGAGGCAGTGCACCCAGACCTTGCCGCCACGGCCGAAGGCGTCCGCCGGCGCTACCACTTCAACCGTCCGGTCGCACGGATCTTTCACTGGCGCGGGCACTTCACACCTCCTGCGTTCGGCGATCAACGCGACGGTTAGGTCCGTCAGTCTGGTGACCGGCTGAGCAGTTGGAGCCCAGCGAGTTGGACGAACACCGATCGGTGCGCGACCGCCTTGCCAACGACGTCGAGTTCGTAGCCGTCGAGCCACACCCAGTCCTCGCTGGTGAGGCTCGGGCCTGCGCTCGTGACATTGAAGAGGATCGGCCGGGCGAACTGCACCGACGCAGCACTGGTCAGCCGAAACATGTCGCCGGAGCGGACCTCTTCGGCGCTGCGCATCTTCCACCACCCTTCGGGGGGAGTGCCCGAAGACCAGGAGGTCCGTCAGCCCGCACCTAAGGAACTCGGTCGCCTCGAACGCAGGCGAATCAATAGCGGCCGGGAACTGCTCGTCGGATGCTGCGCCGGCCAAACGCCTAGGCGTCGCGACCGCGAGGGTGTGCGCAGCCATCATCAGACTGACCTTCCTGATCATGAATTGGGGAAGCGAGGGGCCGGGACTGGGCGCGCCGAAAATCTTGTAACGAGAGACAGCACGCCCAGCCCGGGTACCTAGCCACCTGCGTCCGGCTGCCAGGTACGTGGATGCCCCGCCCGCCGTGCCGCCCATGGGGTTAGACAGCACGACGGGCGAGGAGATCAGGTCGGGACGGCCGAGCCGGGTCGCGCCGGCGGCCGGGCGATGCCTAGAGGCTGGTCACCCGCAGGGCTACCCCCGCGGGCCATCACAAGGAGCCGGTCGACCGCGTCCTGGCGTTCCTGCTCGTTCAGTCGGGCGCCCTCAAGCTCCAACCGCGCAGCCCGTGAACTCGCGCGCCACGGCTTCCACAGCCTTTCTGGCAACCTCATCGCCGACACCTCCCACACGTCCGGCACACCACGGATCGACATTGCTGACGGGGGACCGCTTCGTCGGAATTCCAACTGATGTGGCTACGCGGTTCGCAGGTCAACGTGGGTCAATGCACATCCGGCGGCGGGTGTTGCCGTGTCGGACTCAGACGGAAAAGTCCCAGCCTTGATCAATTCCGCACCCGCTGCCCGGTGTGTCCATCGACACGAGGGAGTCAATCACTGCACAAGCGAAAATGCAATGTTTAAAAATCTGACTGCGATGATTTATCGTTGGGTCAGCGTTAGATAAATTTTTTAGCGCTAATCACACTGCGTTGCATTGGCGCTCGGTCGAGTGTTAAATATTTTCCGCAACAGCTCGACGGTCGAATCTGCGACGCATGGAGAGGGAAGAGGATGACTGCCGTGCCGACAGAGGACGACGCCGGAGCCGGATACGCCCGCCGATCTATCGGGCGAATCCTGGTGGAGCTGCGCGAGAGGGCCCGCACGACGGATGGCAAGAAGATCACGGTCGCGGATGCCGCCAAGGCTGTGGAACTCACCCGCCCGACCATGTGGAGGATCGAAGCCGGCCAGCCCGCGGTGCAACTGAAGAACATCTACCTCAACACGCTCTGCGACCTCTACGGTGCCTCGGACGATGTCCGCCAGGAACTCCTCAACATGGCCGTCATCAGTCGGGTGAAGGGCTGGTTCCACCCGTACCTCGACGTCCTGCCCGCCGGCTTCGACATCTACATCAGCCTCGAAGCCTCCGCGCGGGAGATCACCGCTTACGAGGCCGAACGAGTACACGGGCTGTATCAGACCAGCGAGTACGCGTTCGAGATGCTGCGCATGCCGGGCCCTGACGGAAAGCCCCGCAACGACGAGGAAGTCGCGCGGCGCGTCCAAGTTCGGCTACGCCGCCAGGCGATCCTGACCCGTGCGAATCCTGCCCCCGTCAGCATGCACTGGATCGTGGGCGAAGCCGTACTCCGGCGCCGGGTCGGTACCGCCACCGTGACAGCCCGGCAGCTCGACCACATCAACGTCCTCGGCGAGTTACCGAACATCACCGTGCAGGTCATCCCCTTCGAAGCCGGACTACACCAAGGCCTCAACTCCGGACCATTCGCCAGGCTGCGCTTCCCTGACAACACCGAACCGCCGACCATCTACGCCGACGGCTTTATGGGCCACCTGCTGATCTCCAAACCCGAGCAGGTCAGCCGCTTCGACGCTGCCATCACCGGGATGCGCAGCAGTGCCCTGGACAAACAGAAGTCCAGGGATCTCATCCATCGAATCGCCAAGGAGCACCTTCATGACTGACCCGACAGCCCGTCTCGGCGCGCTCCTGGCCGAAGCCGAGTTCTTCAAGTCCGGGCGCTCAGACAGCAGTGGCAGCTGCGTCGAGGTGGCCACCAACCTCGCCACCACCCACGACGCGGTCCTTGTTCGTGACACCAAGAACCGGCAAGGCGGCGTCCTCGCCTTCCCCCAGGCCGGCTGGGGCGCCTTCATCGCAGGCGTACAGGCTGGCGAGTTCGATCTGTGAGCCTGGGACGGCGAAGAGGACGCCGCCCCAGACCACTAGACCGCTGCTCAGAATCCCCGCGTCCACGCAGGACAGATCAACGGTGACGACACCGTAACCTCTTGCTCACCCCCGTGCCAGCATCACCAAGGCCGGTCTGCCGTACGCAGGCCGGCCTTGCTGCGCCTCAGGGTCTGCCCTACCGAGCCGGAAGCGCCAACACCTCGGCGAGCTTGCGCCCCTGCACGGTGCCCCGCGCCCCGACGGGAGCGCTCCGGTACAAGACCACGGCGCGCTGCTGCACCAGGCCCGCCCGGTACCGCCCCGGCGCTTGGGTGACGGCGGCGGCGGCCTCGTCGCACGCGCTGAGCGGGTCGCCGTCTCGTAGCGTGCACACCGCACCGTCCAACAGCATCAGCGTGCAGGTCATCCCCGCTGCGGTCGACAGGGCGATCCCGTTCCGCTGGCTCTCCCGCGCGGCCGCGGTGTCGCCGAGCAACGTCAGCGCCTGCGAGCGGTGTACCTGGTGTTTCTGCGGGCAGTAGCCGAGCCATGTATCGGCGGCCTCCGCGCCGCTCAGCCTGCCGGCGATCCGATCCGCGTCCCGTAACGCGTCCTCCGCGGCGTCCGGCTGGCCGGACGCCGCGTACGCGCGGGCCGCGACCGAGGCGGCCAGCGCCGCCGCAGCCGAGTCAGCCTTGCCGGCCGCGCGCCGCGCCTGCTCGGCGATCTGCGCCGCGAGGCGAGGCGCCCCGTAGTTCGCCGGCACCATCGCCTTGCGGGCCAGCACCCACGCCCGGAGGCGGCGGTCACCGGATTCCCGCGCGGCCGTCGTCGCGGTCTCGAACCGCTGCAGGGCGTCGTCGCGGCGACCGAGGTCATGCAGGACTATCGCGGCCATGGCGCCCAGCTGGCTTTGACGCCGGTCCGCTGCCCGAGGATCTCCTGTTCGACACCGCGCAGCAGATCCGCCAGCCACCGGCTCGCCGATCTGGGCTGACCTAGCAGGAGCCCTTGCCGGCCAGGGCGGGCGCGGCAGCCAACCCGGTGGTCGTGGTACGTCTCGCCCGCCGAACTTGACCTCATGGCGCAGCTCGCTGGCCTACGGTGCACGTCTCCAGGCCGCCACCGGCGGAGGCAAAGCCACGCAATAGCAGTCAGGCCGCGGCGTGGTCGGCGGCGAGGAACCGCACCCAGGCGGCGGACGCCTCGGCCAGCTGCTGCAGGTGTGGCGCCGGCGACTGGCGTGCCCGTTCAGCGCCCAGCCCGGCACACGCGACCGCGTACGCCCTCCGGGCATGCGGAGCGGCTGCACGCCAAGCTGGCACCTGCTCCGCCCAGCGCGCCGCGTCAGCCGGGGTGTGCCCCGCTCGGATGAGGCGGATGACCATCAGGGCGGTATCGAGCCATGACGCGCCGCGGCACGGCATCGCCCAGTCCACAACCGCGATGTTCCCGTTGTGGATCAGAAAGTTTTTGGTGGTCACATCGGTATGGGCCAGCGTGTTGCCGTCGACTAGTTCCGGCGCTACCCATTCAGCCCAGCGCGCCGTCGCGGGCTGGATCTTGACCGGCGGGGCCGGGGCGGGGATGGCGGACATCGCGGTCAGAAGTGCGGCTAACGGCGCGAGGTCCGGCGACCCGGGCGCCACGTCGATGTGCCGGCCCGGTGCGCGGTCGAACCCCAGGACCGACCATCCGGCCGCCTGGACCTGCCACCGCAGCCGCGGCGCGAACGCGGGCATGTGCGGGTTCAGCTGTGCCTCTCGGTGCTGCATCCACGCGCGGGGGTTGTCGTCGCGGGCGCCTTTGGCGCAGAACGCCTTTCCGTCCGGGGTGTGCAGGATGGCCACGACGTCGGCAACCGACCCGGCCTCGACCGGTTCTACGTCCGTGACGGGGCCGATCTGCTCGTGCACGGCGGCGTGTACCTCGGCGGGCAGTGAATGCCAGGAAGCGTGAGGCACAGAACGGGTCTCCTTCGTCGGCGGTGTGCGACCAGGTTAGGCCGCACACCGCCGACGGGAGAACTACCGGCCGGTGGGGCTGTCGTGGCAGCCTGCGTGGCACTGCGTGCAGTCACCCGCGGCGTTGGCCGGCCACAGGTCCCGGTCGACGCGGTAGCCGGCGTCCCGGATCGCCTGAACGGTCACCTTGAGGCCGCCCCGTGCGGGGGACTCCGCGGCGGAGTCTGTCTGCGTGGTCTCGGAGTCCATCACCGGCGGCTTCGTGCACTTGCAATTGCCGGTCTCGCAGTCCGCGATCATGAGCATCCCGTCCGGGTCCCGCTCGAACTCCTCCTCGTCGTTGGGCACGTGGTGGATGAACCGGCCGGCGATCCGCTCGCAGAACGCGGCGTAGTCGACGGTGTAGAGGATGAACGTGTGCCAGCCGATGTCGACCAGCTCGGACGGTCCGATCGGCCTGGTCGTCACCGCGCTGGCGGCGAGGAAGGCCAGCGCCTGGTCCAGGATGCGGGCCGGCATGTCCGGCGCCAGTTCCGGGTGCTCGGCTGTGATCCGGCGCTCCAGCCGGTCGAACATGGCCTCGGGCAGCAGGGACCGGCCGTTGAGCAGGGCGGGGATGGGGGTGATGGTGGACATGTGATCCTCCTTCAACCGGGAGCGCATCCGGAGCGAGCGGGCGGTTGCCGTGCCGGCCGGTGGCGCCTTTGGGATGCATCTATCAACGCTCATCCATGCCGGTCGGAGCTAGGCGCCGTGCAACCTCTGGCAGCGGTTTTCAGAGGCTGAAAACGTGGGACGTGCCTCGATCACTACCAACCGATACCGTCCCGGAATGGACGAACAGGCTCCGCTGCTCGCACCCACCCACCACCTGTGGGCTTCCGCGGAGCTCGCCACGGCGGTCCGTGACGACAAGCCCGGCACGGTCATCCGGCTTGCCCGGCAGGCCGCGCACCTCACCCTTGACCAGCTCGGCCGCCTCTATGGCTGCTCCGCCTCCACGCTGTCACGGGTGGAACGCGGCCAGCCGCCCGTCGACCAGGTCGTCGTGCGCCGCGCCCTTGCCCACCTGCTCGGCATCCCCACTGAGTATGTTGGACTCGCCCGACACACCCCATCGGGCGGCCAGCGCTCCACCGTCTCGGCCGATACTGTGCGAGCAGAAGGAGGTGATCCGATGCGACGACGAACCTTGCTCACCGGTGCCGGGGCGGTAGCCGTCACCACCATCGCCGGCGCCCCGGCCTCGGCCGCCACCCCTAGCGGTGACGACCCGGGCCTGGAGCGGCTCCTGCTGGCCCCGACGATGCCCGCGGCCCCGCTCGCTCTCGACCAGGCGACCGCTGACGTTGCCGCCGCCGGCCGCGCCTACCGCGACGCCCGCTACCGCTCCGTCGGCGCCGCCCTGCCCGGCCTGCTGGCCGGCCTGCACGCCCTGGCCGCCAGCTCCACCGGCCGTGCCCGTGACACCGCCGCCAGCCTGCTGTCGCGCACCTATCAGGTGGCCTCCAGCCTGGCCACCAAGCACGGCGACGACGCGATTGCCCTAGCCATGGCCGACCGGGCACGCACCGAAGCGGCCCACTCCGGTGACCCGCTCGCCGTCACCGCCGCGGCCCACGTCCTCGCCATTACGCTGCGCCGAGACGGCCATCACACCGCCGCCCTGGACCTGCTCACCAGCACCGCGCAGCAGCTCGACATCCGCCAACCCGATGCGACCGTCCTGGCCGCGTACGGCAACCTGCTATGCACCGCCGCCTACACCAGTGCCCAGGCCGGGAACCGGGGCGACGCGGACACGTACATTCGCGAGGCCGACGCGACCGCCGGCCGACTCCCCGGCGACATCACGCCAGCGAGTGTTGTTCCCTTCAACCCGACCACCGTGGCGATCTACCGCATCGGCATCCACACCGCACTCGGCGATACCGCGGCCGCCCTCCAATACGCCGCGAGCGTGAACCCGGCCCTGCTGCCCACCCCGGAACGGCACGGCCGCTATCTCGTCGACACAGCTCGTGCGTGGGCGCGTCACGGCCGCGCCGACAGGGCCGCACATGCCGTCCTTGCCGCGTACCGGCACGCCCCGGAGGAAGTCGACCGGACCAGCGTCCGTGACCTCGTCACGACCCTGCTGTACTCGCCGACACCCACCCCGGCGCCGCTTCGAGACCTCGCCCGTCGGATCGGCGTCCGCTGAGCACTGCCGAGGTGCCTCCCGTACGGTGCCGCGCGCGGACGCGGCTATATCAGGGCAGGGAACAACAGACCGGTGGCGCAAGCTCCAACGGCCGCACCAGCCAGAACCTGAGCGACGGTGTGTTCTTGGAGGCGTACCCGAGCCCATACAACCGCGATGGCCGCTGGCCAGGCGAGCATCAACGGCGCGCCGTAGATCACCGTTAGGGCAGCGACGGTGCCGGCCGCCACCAAGGCGTGGATAGAGATCCCCCACTTGCCGATCACGGTGATAGGTACGGCGACGAGTAGCGCAGCGACCATGGACCCGATGAGAGCGAGGAGTTCTCGCGGAGCACCAGCGATGGCGAGGCCGACGGTGCCGACAGTGGTTGAAAGGAGCCACATCATGGCCGCAGTGCCCGTCGTCCTCGAACTCCCCGCCCGCAAGGATCCCCAGCAGGAGCAACCCGCCGAGATCAGGGTCACCGACATGGACGAGTTCTCCGCCGACAACAAGTGCGCGTGCGCCGCCAGCGACGACAACCCGTTCTAGCACCCACGCCCCGCGAACGGTGATGATCCATTCACCGCGATGAGTGGCGGCCCGGCGTGTCAACCACCCGGACCGCCACTATCCTGCCGAGGGCCGCTAACCTGCCCCGGTGCTGCACGCCGACTGGTTGAGCAACGCCATCACCGTCCCGTACGTACCGACCCTCGGCCCTGTCCATCCCGACGTGGACATCGTCGAGCTGTTCCAGACAGTCATCGACCTCAAGGCCGGCCAATTCCTACCGTTCGACAAAGACCAACGCTGGAGCGACCAAAAGGACGAAATCGTCCTGGCAGACGAGGTCGAGCACCGCGTCGACCGGACCGCCATCGCCACGCTCAGCCGCCGCGGCAGAGACAGAGTCACCGTCTACCACTACGCGGAGACCCCTCCCGACCTCGCCTCCGCGCGCGAGCACGCGGGCAAGCTAGCCGCTGGCCATGGTGCCGCCACGAGCCGAGTCGTGTGGTTCCAACACGGACCACCCTCAGCGGAGATCACCCTGGTCCGGGCGCTGCTTGCCCCTACCCATGAACCAGGGGAGGTCCCAGGCCGTCCGATTCTCGCCCTGAAGGACGCTGCCCCTGTGGTGCAGGCCAGCTTCCCCAGCTTCGCCGAGCGCGCCGGTGACGGCATGGCCTACCTCGGCCGCTGCTGGGCCGCGGGCCGCATCGACACGCCCGTTCTCGTGTCCACAGACCAAGACCGAATCGTCGGCGCCATCGGCCCGATGCAGACATTCCCCAGCCCTACCTCGGCTCTGCAACTGCTCCCGCAATACTTCGCCGTCCTGCCCAACTACCGCCGCGCCGGCCACGGCCGAGCACTGTGGCGCGCGGCGCAACAATGGGGCCACCACACCGGTGCCTCCTACCAACTGCTCCAAGTCGCTGCCGGAAGCCCCGCCGAGGAGCTGTACCACAGCGAAGGGGTCCACTCACTCGGACTGGTCTGCTCGGTCACCGCCTGACCGCTCGTCACGCCCATCCAAGAACGTCCAGCGGGTTCACGTTCACATAGCGCGCCTACGCCGCGAGGGTGCGCGGCTCGCCGTCGGCGACGTCGAGCCAGAGGATAGAGTTCTGAACAGCGTGCGGGCCGCGTCTGGGGTGCCGACGTGAGGTGATTGACCGCGAACCACGTATCGTGTTCAAACCGGACTAGGTGATCTGCGCATCGAGTGCCCGGAGGGATGGGCGCTCGTCCACCTGGGGGCGCCCGTTGCTGGCAATCCTGAGTCCATCAGCCGACGGTCGAGGCCACCGCCCGACCTCTGTCGGTGAAAGGTCGAGCGCAACGACCTGTTGCGGCCCGAGACGGGAGCAGGGCTGTGGGAATCGATGCCGCCGCCTGGGGCCGCCCAAACGGCCTTGCCTGTTCTGGCACCGCCGGGTGAGGAAAGTCGAACCGGCAGAGCAGGATGCGGTCGTCCTCATCAAGGATGATCGCGCGGACGGAACGGCGCAGGTTCGGCGTCATGGCATGTCGGACGCGGCGGCGAGGCGGATGATGACCGGCACCGCCGCAGACTATCAACCGAGAGATCGAGCGCTGATCCTGAAGCGAGAGATCTCAGCTGAGACCTCGCCTGGACTGTCAGCACGGGATCCCTCACTTGTGTCGGTACCTGATCGACTCGGCTGCAGTGCTGCTTCTCTTGCTATCGCATGTCAGGCTCGTGCACCGTGATCGATGATTTCGCGAAGGACTTCCTGCACGGCCGGCTCAAGGCGGTCCGTGAGGCGCTGGTCTGGAAGCTCGAGGCTCTGTCCGAGTACGACATCCGGCGTCCCCTGACGGCGACGGGAACCAATCTCCTTGGCCTGGTGAAGCATATGGCGACCTGTGAGGCCTGGTATTTCGGTGAGGTCTTCGGTCGTCCGTCCCCGGAGCCGCTGGGGCGATGGCAGGACGCGGACGGCGGCGACCTGTGGGCGACCCCGGAGGAGACACGCGAACAGATCATCGAGTTCTATCAGCGTGCCTGGAAGCATGCGGACGCGACGATCGGAGAGCTTCCCGTCGACGCGCCGGGCCACGTGCCGTGGTGGTCGCGGCCCGACGTCACGCTGTTCGGCGTCATGACCCACGTCCTTCAGGAGACCACCCGGCATGCCGGCCACGCTGACATCCTGCGTGAGCAGCTCGACGGCCGGACCGGGCTGAGGGCTGAGTACGAGGAAGAGATCGACCCGGTAGCCCGCGAGGCTCACCGGGCGAAGATCGAACGAGCCGCCCGCGCAGCGTCCGGCAATGTGGTGTCGAACCATGGCTAGACGGATCTTGGTTACCGGTGCCACCGGCCACCTGGGTCACACGTTGCCGAGCGCGCAGCAGATGCGGGCTGGTCCGTTGTCGGCACCTACCTACGCGCTGCCAGTGAGGTTGCTGACGAGCAGTTGGACGTCCGAGACGCTGCGGCGGTTCGTGCGCTGGTGCGACGAGTCCGGCCCGATGTGGTGATCCATACCGCCGCCGGCCGAGGTGACTGGCGGGTCATCGCCGATGGTGCCGCCCACGTCGCGGTGGCCTCGGCTGCGCTGGGCAGCCGATTGGTCCACGTCTCTAGTGATGCGGTGTTCTCCGGCAGGGAAGTCGAGTACGACGAGTCCGCGCCGCCCGACCCGCTCTACCGGTACGGAGCAGCGAAGGCAGCAGCCGAGACGGCGATCGCAGCAGTCGATCCTGCGGCCGCGGTGGTGCGAACCTCAGTGATCTTGGGCGACGGTCGCGGTCAGCACGAAGTCCTCACCCGTGACCTGATCGCTGGCCGAGTGCGGGGTGCACTGTTCACCGACATGATCCGCAAGCCGGTGCACGTCGACGATTTGGCCGCAGGCTTGCTGGAGCTGGCCGCGAACGACTATCGGGGCATCCTCAACGTTGCTGGACCCGACGCCATCAGCCGGTACGACCTGGGCGTTCTCGTCGCGCGCCGCGAGGGCCTCGATCCGTCGCTGATTCCCGTGGCCACGCTCGCGGATTCAGGGACGCGCCTGGCCGCGGATGTCCGGTTGATCACCGAGCGGGTTGTGTCCTTGCTGCGGACCCGGCTCCGGGGCGTCCACGAATTCATGGACGTGCCCCACCAGGAGGCGTCACCGGTCCCCTGAAGTCGGCCAGCGTTGCGGTGACATCCTCTGTGAGCGGGCTTCAGCGCCTGGAGCAACTCACCGACTCTGAGCAGCGCCTGCGCGACGGTGAACACGTCAGCGGCCCCGCCGCCTGCCCCTATCAGGAGCGCGTCGACCAAGTCAGCCGACGCTTCGCTGGCCGCGTGCTCAATACTGCACGGCAGGTCCGCGACCTGCTCGCCAACCCAGCCCTGCAGATATCTACCCCGGCACCGGCATGACCTGCTTCGATCCCAGCAAGGCCAAATGCCACCTGACCAGTCAGGACGACACCCGCCGCACCCCGGACCTCAGGGACTGCCGGCCAGGCTGCCAGAACATCGCCTGCACCGATCGGGACATCGAACACGTCCGGCAGCAGACGCTCGAACTCGCCGACCTCGTCAACGATCCGCTCAGTCCAGCGCTACGTCATGAACGTGAACGCCACGAACTCGCCCGGCTTAACGCCATCCTCGACGAGCACCACGCCACCCGGCTTAACCCGGAGACCACGACATGACCAACGACGATCCCGACCGCGACGCGATCCAGGCCGCCGCTGACCGGCTGCTCGCCGGGCTCCCGCTGCGCTCCACCGGGGAACTCACCATCGTCCAGCTGGCCCACGAGGCCGGGCTCAAGCGCTGGCTTCTGACGCACAAACACCGAGACCTCGCCGAACAGTTCCAAGCCAAGGTCCGCGCCGCCGGTGGAGACCCACCAGCCGTCACTGAGCCGCCGTGGATCTTCCGGAGAGGGAACCAACTAAGATCGTTTCTCTTCGGGAAGGAAATGGGGAATGGTGATGGCGAGGCAGCGCAGGTCGTACACGCCGGAGTATAAGGATCAGATCGCTC
>Ga0307515_10006393_pt1 | contig 23574 bp, 22 predicted proteins | sample 17_EM_MG_FD_194513 | JGI IMG/M metagenome (GOLD analysis project Ga0307515, IMG submission 194513) | Populus trichocarpa ectomycorrhiza microbial communities from riparian zone in the Pacific Northwest, United States - 17_EM | ecosystem: Host-associated > Plants > Roots > Unclassified | place... | reverse complement strand
GGACAAGGTCACTGTGCAGCGGGCCCGCCGCATCGAGCGCTTCCTCTCCCAGAACACGTACGCCGCCGAGCAGTTCACCGGCGTTCCCGGCTCGACGGTCCCGCTCAAGGAGACCATCGAGGCATTCAAGAAGATCAGCGAGGGGGAGTACGACAACTACCCTGAGCAGGCGTTCTTCATGTGTGGCGGCCTCGAGGACCTCGAGAAGAACGCGCACGAACTCATGAAGGGCTGACCGACCGGAGTACTATCTCGTGCGCCGCGCCAACCGAGTTGGCGCGGCGCATGCGTTTGTCGATCGGCAAGGTTGGGGATCGGGTGGCGAAAAGCGGTAAGTCCGGTAGCAGGCCGAAGACGGGCCGGCGTACGCCCCTGTGGGCGCGGCTCTGCGCGATCTTCGGGTGCGTCCTGATGGTCGTCAGCGGCGGCGTCCTGGTGACCAGCCAGGCGCTGATCGCGCGCTACACCGGCGCGGTGCCGACGAAGAACCTGTTCGGCGACGACGCGGCCGCGGCCACCGCCAAGGTGAGCGACATCAAGGGCCCGCTCAACCTGCTGCTCGTCGGCATCGACCCGCGAAACGACAACACCGCGCCGCTGTCCGACTCGATCGTCGTGGTGCATGTCGACGAGTCACTCAGCAACGCCTACCTCTTCTCGATCCCGCGCGACCTGCTCGTGCAGATCCCCGCGTTCGCGAAGACCAACTTCAAAGGCGGCACTGCCAAGATCAACGCCGCTATGTCGTACGGCAGCGCGGTCGGCAACGGCAAGCACGACGCGGCGCAGGGCTTCGACCTGCTCGCGAAGACGGTGAGCCAATTGACGGGCATCAAGAAGTTCGACGCCGGTGCGATCATCAACTTCGGCGGCTTCAAGCAGATCGTGGACGCCATGGGCGGCGTCACCATGACGATCGACCAGAACGTGAAGTCGGAGCACCTGCAGCCGAACGGCCAGCCCCGGCCGCGCCTGGCCAGTTGCGCCAACAACAAGTGCGCGCACCCGTATTACGGGCCGCAGGCGACGTACAAGAAGGGCACCTACCATCTTGAGGGGTGGCAGGCGCTTGACTACGTACGCCAGCGCTACGGCCTGCCGAAGAGCGACTACGACCGGCAGCGGCACCAACAGCAGTTCATCAAGGCGATGGCCGACCAGGCGCTGAGCAAGGACGTGGTGACCAACCCGCTCAAGCTCGACAAGGTGCTGAAGGCCGCCGGCCAGTCACTGATCTTCGACGGCAACGGGCACAGCGTGGTCGACTGGGGCCTGGCGCTGAAGAACATCCGCTCGAAGAACATGACGCTGATCAAGCTGCCGGGACGTTCCGTCTTCGAGGGCAAGGCCTACAAGGGCGAGGGGCTGGACAGCTCGGCGGACGAATTCTTCGCCGCCGTCACCAATGGCACGCTCGATTCGTTCATCGTGAATCATCCGGAGTACATCAACAAGGTTTGACGCTGTTAAGTGGCGGTTGCCACCCGGCACCGCGCGTGACGAGCGCGCCGTCTAGAATTCACCCCATCGGTTCCTGCAGCCTTCTACAAGGAGACAGCGTGGCCAAGCCATTGCACGTCGAGGTCGTCGCCGTCGAGGAGAAGGTGTGGTCCGGCGACGCCGACATGCTCGTCGCCCGCACCACAGAGGGTGAGATCGGCGTGCTGCCCGGCCACTCGCCGCTGCTGGGTCTGCTCAAGGAGCCATCCCAGGTCCGGGTCAAGCTCGGCGGCGGTGAGCAGTTGACTTACGACGTCAGCGGCGGCTTCCTCTCCATCGACGCCAACGGCGTAACGATCCTGGCCGAGAGCGCCACCCCGGCCACCCCCGAAGCGCACTGACGCGCCGATGCGGATTCTGGAAGTCTTCGGAATCTGCGTCGGAGCGCTGCTGTTCGTCCTCTTCGCGATTTTCTTCCGGCGCCGCCTGATCATGAATCTGGGCGGCACCATCCGTCTGCAGGTCCGGGTCAGCACGCTGGTGCCGGGCCGCGGCTGGTCCTCGGGCATCGGCCAGTTCGTCGGCGACGAGCTGCGCTTCTACCGGATGTTCAGCTTCGGCGTCCGCCCGAAACGCGTGCTCAACCGCCGCAGCCTGACGGTCGACTGCCGCCGGCTGCCGGAGGGCCCGGAACGCCTGATCATGCCGGGCCACTGGGTGGTGCTGCTCTGCACGACGGCGGTCTCCCAGGTGGAGATCGCCATGGCGGAGACCACGGTGACGGGCTTCCTGTCCTGGCTCGAGGCGGGCCCGCCGGGCCAGCCGGGCACGATCCGCCGCCGCAGCATCACCCCCCGCCCCGCCGACTAGCGCGGCCCCTTTAAGGCAAGCAAACCCAGCAGATCAACTTCCTTCTTGCCCCGGTCCCTACCGGTGCTGCAGCAGCTCCCGCCCCGGACCCGGGAGCTGCGGCGCGCAACCACGCACGGACGCACGACCGGCCCTGGAATTTGACCTTGATTTGGGGCAGCTCAGAAGAGGGTTAGCTCGTCGCGTTTCATGCCGCGTAGGCGGTCGTAGTCCACGACCACGCAGCGGATTCCGCGGTCGGTTGCCAGTACGCGGGCCTGTGGCTTGATCTCCTGGGCTGCGAACACGCCCTGCACCGGGGCCAGCAGTGGATCCCGGTTCATCAGCTCCAGGTAGCGGGTCAGCTGCTCGACGCCGTCGATCTCGCCGCGGCGCTTGATCTCGACCGCTACCGCCTTGCCGGCTTCGTCGCGGCAGAGCAGGTCCACCGGGCCGATCGCGGTCATGTATTCGCGGCGGACCAGCGTCCAGCCCTCGCCGAACGTCTCCGGGTGCGCGGCCAGCAACTCCTGCAGGTGCGCCTCCACACCGTCCTTCACCAGGCCCGGATCCACCCCCAGGTCGTACGAGGTGTCCTGGAAGATCTCCTCGAGGGTGATCCGGAGCTCCTCGCCGGCCTTGTTGACCACCTTCCACACCCCGGGTGCCTCCTGCAGCTTGCAGGGTGGGCTCATCCAGTTCAGCGGCTTGTAGGCCCGGTCGTCGGCGTGGATCGAGACCGACCCGTCGGCCTTGACCATGAGCAGGCGCACCGCGAGCGGCAGATGCGCGGAGAGACGGCCGACATAGTCCACGGAGCACTTCGCGATGACCAGGCGCACCGCACGAGGGTAGCCCCACCGCCGAGGATCATTGCGGCGGGCTCGCGTGCTGGTGCCATGCTGGCTACGTGCTTGAAGCGCTGACCGGTACCGGCCTGGCCGCATCCGCCGGACTCAATGCCTACATCCCCTTGCTGATCATGGGGTTGCTGGCCCGGTTCACCGACGCCATCGACCTGCCGAGCGGCTGGCAGTGGCTCTCCAACGGCTGGGTGATCGCGATCCTCGCGGTGCTGCTGGCGATCGAAGTGGTGGCCGACAAGGTGCCGCTGATCGACCACGCCAACGACGTCGTGCAGACCGTCGTCCGGCCGACCGCGGGCGGCATCGTCTTCGGCGCCGGGTCGTCGTCGCAGACCGCGACCGTGACCGACCCCGGTTCGTTCTTCTCCTCGCATCAGTGGGTGCCGATCGCGGCCGGCGTGCTCATCGCGCTCTGCGTGCACGGCACCAAGGCGGCGGCCCGGCCGGTGGTGAACGCCACCACGGCCGGCTTCGGCGCGCCCGTGGCCAGTACGGTCGAGGACATCGGCAGCATCGTGATGTCGCTGCTGGCGATCCTGCTGCCGATTCTGGTGCTGCTGGGGTTGGTGCTGCTGATATCTACGGGTATCTGGGCATTCAGGCGGCGAAGCCGGCGCAGACGGGAACGCAGTGCGTTGGAGGGTGTCACCACCGAGCGTCTTTTTGGTTGACTACCACGGTGGCCCCCATCGCCGTACCCGCGTTTGCCCTGACCTGGTGGCTGGCCTGTTATCTCGTCGGGCGTGACCCGACCCGGGCCGTGCTCTGGCGCGGTGCCCTGGCGCTGGCGACATTCGCGGCGGGAGTCGCGGCGTGGACGGTCGCGCCGGGCGGGGCCACCGCCGAGGTGCTGCTCTGCGTGCCGGCGCTGGCCTGGGCGGGCGCCGCGATCGGGCTGTTGCGCGAGCCGCTGCCCGAGCGCCGGCAGATGGAGCAGGGCTGGCTCGTGCTCTCCGTCATCTTCCTGGTGATGATCGCCGCGCTGCCCAGCTCCGGCAAGCTCGTCGCGCTCGCCCCGCTGATCGGCGGCCTGGTGCTGCTCTGGCGCTTCCGGGACGCCGTACGCCCGAAGATGGTGCCCGGCGCGATGACCGCCGCCGCGGTGTTGTACGGCATCGGCCTGACCGCGTTGCTGACCCCGTTCGACCTCGGCTCGCCCGCCCTGGTGCTCGCCGCGATGAGCCTCGACCTGCTGGTCCTCGGTTTCCTGCTGGCGGTGGCCGACGCGCTCGACTCCGGCGAACGGCTCTATCCCGACCTGCGCCGCTCGGCGGCCGGCGCGCTGGTGGCCGCGCTGCTGGTCGGCGGCCCGGCCGCCCTGACGATGCTCGCGGCGCCCGGGCTGGGCGTGGTGACCGTCCTGCAGTTCTTGCTGGTGGCGGTCGTGCTGGCGGCGGTCGCGCTGGGCGGGCCGGTACGCCGCGGGCTGGACCGGATCGCCTTCCTGGACAACGAGCGGCTGCGCCTCGACCGGGCCGCGCTGCTGCTGCTCGCCGACGCGCTGCCCCGCCGGCGCGAGCGGCACACCTTGATCGCGTTGAGCGAGGAGGAGTTCCACCGGCTCACCGAGCGGGCGCTGCAGGACTACGGCGATCTGGGCCGGCTGTTGCGCAGCCCGCTGATCGACCTGCCCACGGTGGACCGCCGGCTCACCGGGATGGCCGCCGACCAGCCGCTCGCCCGGGCGGTCGAGTTGCGGGCGGTGCTGGTGGAGAGCGTGGCCCGGCTCAAGCCGCCGGGGCTGTTCGGCACGACCGAGGAGTGGCGGCACTACAACGCGCTGCAGTATTGCTGCGTGCTCGGGCTGCGGCCGTACGAGCGGGCGCCGCAGGTGGACGGGCTGGACCGGGACGCCCGCCGGGCGCTCGAGTGGTTCCGCCGGTACGTGCCGAAGCAGACGCTCGAGCAGTGGCAGAGCGAGGGCTCGGAGCTGGTGGCCGCGCGGCTCTGGCACGAGCTGGCGCGCACCGATCCACGCTGGCTGACCAGGACGAAGGCGAACGCGACACGCGGCCGATAACTGCGCAGTATGGCCCAAAACGGTTAATATCCCCCAACGTGAGTTCCGGGGGGTGTTGTGCGTAACCGCAACGCGCTCGTCTCCGTGGTCCGGCAGGAGCTGGCCGAGGCGCGCGGAACCGCCCGGGCCGTGCTGGCGGCGGCCGAATCGGCTCGTGGCGAGGCGCAGAGTCGCAAGAAGCTGGTCCGGGACGCCTATTCGATGTGCCTTGCCCAGTTGGCGGAGGCGCGCGACGCCGCCCGGCAGGACATCCTGCGCCGGTTCACGGCCGAGTCCACCGCGCTCAGCGGCAGCGCGTCGTCGCTCGCCGCGCTCTGCGCCGCCGGGGCCGCCGGGGCCGCTTGGCGGGCCTGGGCGCCAAGCGAGCCGGATGACACCGGCAGCCCGGGATTGCTGCGGATCGGCACCATCGCGTACGAGCAGAGCACTCTGCCGGCGTTGCTCCCGTTGCTGGACGGCGCGCACCTGGTGTTCGAGGGCGACCAGGACAGCGCGGACGGCGTCATCGCCGCGCTGCTGCTCCGGGCGCTGGGCACCACCCGCCCCGGCGACCTGCGGCTCAGCGTGTACGACCCGGAGCACCTCGGCGGGACGCTGGCCGCGTTCGCCCCGCTGGGCAACGCCGACCTGCTCTCCTTCGTCGGGCCGGGCGGGCTGGGCCCGATGCTCGACGACCTGGTCGAGCACATCTGCCGGGTCAACGAGACCGTGCTCGCGGGCGAGTACGCCTCACTGGCCCAGCTCACCGCCGCCGGCCTGGGCCCGCGCGCCGAGCCGTGGCGGGTGATCGTGCTGCTCGCCGACCCGGTCAGCGCCGCGGCGATCACGCCGGCCCAGCAGGCCCAGCTCGACCGGATCGTGCGCACCGGGGTGGCTTGCGGCGTACACCTGCTGGTCCGGGGTTTGCAGCTCGCGCCGCACCGCACGCTGCACCGCGTCACCGTGGCCGACGGCAACGCGACCTGCGACAGCACCGGCGACCTGAGCATCACCCTGGACGAGCCGCCGCCGGCCGACCGGATCGCCGCGTTCTGCCGGTCGACCGCCGAGCGGCTGCGGACCGGGCCGGAGCCCGCCCGGCTCGCCGACCTGGAGCCCGCGAAGCTGTGGACCGAATCGTCGGCGCACGCTCTGGTGGCGCCGATCGGCGACGGCCCGGACGGCGAGTTGGTCGTGCTGCCGCTCGGCGACGATCCGCCGCACGCGCTGATCGGCGGGCCGTCCGGCTCGGGCAAGACCAACCTGATCTACGCCTGGCTGGGCTCGCTCGCCGCCCGGTACGGCCCCGCCGAGCTGGCCCTCTACCTGCTCGACTTCAAAGAAGGCGTGTCCTTCGCCCGGTTCGCGCCCGGCCCGCGCGAGCCCAGCTGGCTGCCGCAGGTGCACCTCGCCGGGGTGAACGTCAACGGCGACCGCGAGTTCGGCCTGGCGATGCTGCGGCACCTGGGCGAGGAGTTGCGGCTGCGGGCGCAGGCGGCGAAGCGCAACGAGGCGACGAAGCTGGCCGAGCTGCGCGCCGAGGACCCGGCCGGGCACTGGCCGCGGATCGTCGCCGTGATCGACGAGTTCCAGGTGCTGCTGGCCGGCCGCGACGCGCTGGCCGACGAGGCGGTGACGCTGCTGGAGGACCTGGCCCGGCGCGGCCGTTCCCAGGGCATCCACCTCGTGCTGGCCAGCCAGGACGTCTCCGGGATCGAGGCGCTGTGGGGGCGTTCGGGGCTGATCGGGCAGTTCACGCTGCGGATCGCGCTGCCCAAGGCACGCCGGATCCTCGCCGACAACAACCTGGCCGCCGCCCTGATCCCGCGCTTCCACGCCGTGGTGAACACCGAGTCGGGCGTGCCGGGCGCCAACCAGATCGTCCGGCTGCCCGACGCCGGCGACCGGCTGGCCTGGCGCACGCTGCAACGCCGGCTGTGGCGGGAACGGCCCGAGGGCGCGGTGCCGCCCCGGCTGTTCGACGGCGACGCGGTGCCCCGGCTGCCCGCCGCGTACCGGCCGGCCGGGCGGGTGCCCGACGTGACCGCGGGGGTGGGGTCGTCCCCGGGTGCGGTGCTGGGCGAGCGGATCGACGTGGCGGCCCGGCCGGCCCGGCTGCGGCTGGGCCGGATGCCGGGGCGCAACCTGGCGGTGCTCGGCACGCGTACGGATGAGGCCTGTGACGTGCTGGCGGCCGCCGCGCTGTCGCTGGCCGCGCAGGGACCGGCCCGGTTCAGTGTGGTGTGCCTCGACCCGGGCGCCGAGCACGCCGCCGCCCGGCTGGTGGCCGAGTTGCCGCAGGCGGACTGGTACGGCCCCGACGACGTGCTCGACCTCTTCGAGACGCTGACCAGCGACGGGATACCGCGCTACGTGCTCGGCTACGCGTTCGACGCCGCGCCGGCCTGCCGCGAACCGCTCCGGACGCTACTGGCCACCGGCCCCGAGCGGCGCGTCCACGTGCTCGGCTGGTGGCGCTCGGTGGCCCGGCTGCGGGACGACCTCGGCGGGGCCGGTGCCCGGACCGACGCGATCGGCGCCTGGGTCGCGCTGGACGTACACGGAAGCGACCTCGGCCCGCTCTCGCCGCAACCCGGCGGCCCGGCGTGGTATCCGCGGACCCGCCGCGCCCTGTTCTTCGACCGTTCCGTGCACCGCACACCGGAAGTGATCATCCCGTACGAGGTGAACAGTGACCACACGTGACCGCGACTACCAACTCATGATGAGCGCGCTGGCCGACGTGGCCCGGCGCCGCGACGCCGAGCTGTCGGAGGCCGAGCAGGCCTATCAGGACAGCGCCGCGCAGGCGGCCGGCGAACTGGCCCGCGCCGAGGGCGAGGCGACCGCAGCCGACCGCTGGGCGGGCGCGGCGGCCGCCCAGGTGCTCGACGTGGACCGGGAGGCGGCCCGGCTCTGGGATCAGCTGCGCCGGGCCCGCGGGGTGCGGGTGCGGGCGCTCGGCGAGCTGCCCGAACCCACCCCGGTCGAGTCGGTGCCCCGGGTCGCGATCCAGCGCTCCCCGGAGGCCGCGGCGGAGCCCCCGCGACAGTCGGCCCGCACGCTGCTCGCCCGGGCGTCCGAGCGGATCGACGTCACCGTGCGCCCGGCCGCCCGCCAGCCGCTGGCCCGCTGGGCGTTGCCGCTGCTGCCGCTGGTCGGCGCGCTGGTCGCCGCGGCGGCGGGGCTGGTCGCCGCCGGGTTGGTCACCTTCGGCGACAGCCCGATCCCCGGCGGTGCCGCGCTGCGGCTGCTCGGCTGGCTGGCGTTCCTGATCGCACCGTCGGCCGGCGTGCCGGTCGCGGCGGCACTCGCCCACCGGCGCAACGCCCGGCTGGACATCGGCGGCGTCGGGCTGACCCTGCTCGGCGGAATGATCGCGGCGACCCTGCTCTCGCTGTGTTTCGCGTCCTCCCGCTGACCGCCCGGCCTCAGTACTGGTAGAAGCCCTTGCCGCTCTTGCGGCCCAGATCACCGGCGGCGACCATGCGCTGCAGCAACTCCGGGGGGAAGAACTTCTCGTCGGCGGTGTCGCGATAGATGTTGCCGGCCGCGTGCAGCATCACGTCGAGGCCGGTCAGGTCGACGGTCGCGAGCGGGCCCATGGTGTGCCCGAAGCCCAGCTTCATGACCGTGTCCAGGTCGGCGGGCGAGACCACGCCCGACTCGACCAGCTTGATCGCCTCGACCAGCAGCGCCGAGAACAGCCGGTTGGAGACGAAGCCGGCCACGTCCCGCTTGACCTCGACGCAGGTCTTGCCGACCTCCTCGGCGAAGTTGCGCGCCGCCGCCAGGGTGTCGTCGGAGGTCTGGTAGCCACGGACCAGCTCGACCAGCTTCATCATCGGCACGGGCGAGAAGAAGTGGATGCCGACCACCGACTCGGGGCGCTCGGTGACCGCGGCGATCGAAGTGATCGGCAGGGCCGAGGTGTTGGTGCCGAGCACGGCGCCCGGCTTGCAGATCTTGTCGAGCGCGCGGAAGACCTCGTGCTTGGCCTCGATCCGCTCGAAGATCGCCTCGACCACGACGTCGGCCTCGGCGACGGCGTCCATGTCCGTGGTCATGGTGATCCGGCCGAGGGTGGCCGTCACGTCCTCCGCGGAGATCTTGCCCTTCGTCGCGAAGCGGGTGAGCGACTCCTGGATCGCCGCGACGCCGCGGGCGAGCGATGCATCGTCGACGTCCCGAATCGTGACCTGCCAGCCGGCCTGCGCCGCAACCTGGGCGATGCCCGAACCCATCAGACCGGAGCCGATGACCGCGAGTCGACCCGCCATGTGTGCCTCTCCTTCGTCGGTGAAGTTGCTCCTCACCCTAACCGCTGGCCTTAACGCAAACTCAGCCCGGCCCACGGTCCCGATCAGGGCAAATCTGGGGAAAACGGCTCAGCGCGGTGCGACACTGTGCCCATGCCCCCAGGCGACGGCTGGTATCTCATCGGACCGCTGGTCGCCGTCGCGTTGGTCGGCCTGCTGGGTGCCCTCTTCTGGGGGCTGGGCCTGCGGCACGACGCCGCCCGCGACCGGGACCCGCTGCGCGATCTCTACCCGGACGGCCTGGCCATCTTCGGCGACCCGGACGACTACGGGCTGCTCTGCCCGGCCGCGGTGACCGAGGACCCGCACGTCACCGAGGAGATCTGCCTGCTGCTCGCCGACGCGGGCATCCGGGCCACCTCGGCCATGCGCCGGGACGGCCGGTTTCTGATCCTGGTCTTCGGCGAGGAGGTCGAGGAGGCCCGCCGGCTGGTCGGCGACAGCCCCCCGCTCTGACGGGGGTCAGAAGTCGTACGTCGGCTCCACGACCTGGGCCCGCTCGACCTCGACGCCCAGCTTGGTCAGGTCGGAGACGAAGTCGGGGTAGCCCCGGTCGACGTGGTGCACCTCGCCGACCTCGGTCACCCCGTCGGCGCACAGCCCGGCGATGACCAGGCCGGCGCCCGCCCGGATGTCGGTGGCCCGCACCGGCGCGCCGGAGAGCCGTTCCCGGCCGCGAACCACGGCGTGATGCCCGTCGGTCCGGATGTCCGCGCCGAGCCGGACCATCTCGTTCACGAACATGAACCGGCCGTCGAAAATGTTCTCGGTGATCAGGGACGAGCCGGAGCTCACCGCGGCCAGCCCGATCGCCATCGGCAGCAGGTCGGTGGCGAACCCCGGGAACGGCAGCGTCACGATGTCCACGGCCTTCGGGCGGTTCTCCATGCGTACGCGAAACCGGTTGTCGCCCGGCTCCACGACGGCGCCGGCGGCGACCAGCTTGTCCAGCGCGATGTCGAGGAATTGCGGCCGCACGCCGTGCACGGTCACGTCGCCCCGGGTCATCGCCGCGCCGAACGCCCAGGTCCCGCCCACGATCCGGTCGCCGACGGTGGTGTGCCGCACCGGCTTGAGCGCGTCGACGCCCTCGATCTCCAGCGTCGACGTGCCCGCGCCCTCGATCTGCGCGCCCATCGCGGTGAGCATCTCGCAGATGTCCACGATCTCGGGCTCCCGGGCCGCGTTGTCGATCTCCGTGACCCCCTTGGCCAGCACGGCGGCCATCAGCAGGTTTTCGGTGGCGCCGACGCTCGGGAAGTCCAGCCAGATCTTCGAGCCGCGCAGCCCGGCCGGCGCCGAGGCGATGACGAAGCCGTGCTCGCCGGAGATCTCGGCGCCCATCCGGGCCAGGCCGGAGACGTGCATGTCGAGCCCGCGCGAGCCGATCATGTCGCCGCCCGGCAGCGCGACCCGCACATAGCCGCGCCGGGCGAGCAACGGCCCGAGCACGCAGATCGACGCCCGCAGCCGCCGGACCAGGTCATAGTCGGCCTCGCTGCCCGGCTCGGCGGGCACGTCGATGGTGGCCTCGCCGCCGTCCAGCGAGACCTCGCAGCCCAGCCGGCGCAGCACCTCGGCCATGATCGCGATGTCCGTGATCCGGGGCACATTGCCGACCACGCTGCGCCCCTCAGCGAGCAGCGCGACCGCCATAAGTTTGAGCGCCGAGTTCTTCGCGCCGCCGACCTGCACGTCGCCAGCGAGCCGGGCACCACCCTTGACCCTGATCACATCCACGCGGGCCATCGTATGGGCTTGCCCAAAGCCAACTCCGTAGGGTGGTCGCATGGCAGTGCATCTCACCCGCATCTACACCCGCACCGGCGACGGCGGGCAGACCCGACTCGGCAACAACGAGGTGGCCGCTAAGACGGACACCCGGATCGCGGCGTACGCCGACGCCGACGAGTGCAACGCGGCGCTGGGCGTGGCGCTGGCCCTCGGCAACCTGGCTCCGGAGCTGGTCACGCTGCTGCAGACGGTGCAGAACGACCTCTTCGACGTCGGCGCCGACCTGTGCAACCCGATCACCGCGGACCCGCCGTATCCGCCACTGCGGATCACGCCGGCCTATATCGAGCGCCTCGAGGCCTGGTGCGACGAATACAACGACAAACTGCCGGCGCTGAACTCGTTCGTGCTGCCGGGCGGCACCCCCGGCGCGGCGTTGCTGCATGTGGCCCGCACGGTCGCCCGGCGCGCCGAGCGGTCGACCTGGGCGCTGCTGGCCGAGGACCCCGAGCGCACCAGCGACCTCCCGGCCAAATACCTGAACCGCCTCTCCGACCTGCTCTTCATCCTGGCCCGCACGGCAAACCCGGCAGGCGACGTGAAGTGGGTGCCGGGCGGCGCCGCATGACCAAGTCGCACACGACCGCGCCGGAGGGCACAGCATGACCGCGGGAGCTCTGCACCACGTTGAGCTGTGGGTCCCCGACCTGGCCGGCGCGCTCGGCCCCTGGGGCTGGCTGTTGGGCGAGTTGGGCTGGACCGACTTCCAGGACTGGCCGGGCGGGCACTCCTGGCGCCACGAGGACACGTACATCGTGCTGGAGCAGTCCCCGGCATTGTCCGGGAGCGTGCACGACCGCCTCGCCCCCGGACTCAACCACCTGGCCTTCCAGGTGAGCGGCCCGGCCGAGATCGACCGCCTCACCAAGGAGGCCCAGGAAAACGGCTGGTCCCTGATGTTCGCCGACCGCCACCCGCACGCCGGCGGCCCGGACAACTACGGCGCCTATCTGGAAGACAACTGGGGCTACGAGGTCGAGCTCTCCGCCGGCCCACCCTGAGCAAATCAAAATCTGGCGGTCGTGCGTCCGTGCGTGGTTGCGCGCCGCAGCTCCCGCCGAGTCCGGGCGGGGGCCCACCTACGGCGGCCCTCGCCCTACCGGCTGACTGCCACACAACCCAGTCTCGGCCAGGTCGCGTAACGGGGCGGAACAAGGCTCAGCGGGCGGCGGTCAGCTCGACGCGGTCGTGGGCCGTTGTTCCGGAGATGTAGGCCCGTGCGCCGACTACCGACACCACCGCCTGGACCAGGACCGTTGTCCAGGACAAGGGGTGGCCCTGGGCGATCTGCATCAGGGCCGGCAGGCCGAGCAGCAGCACGTCCGGGCCGATCACCGAGTTGACCAGCGGGCCCGGGGAGAGCGTGCCCATCGGGGTGTCCAGCGGCAGCAATTCGTTGCGGACGAAGCCCGCTCGGGCCTTGCGGATGGCCGCCACCGCGCCGACCGGGGCGAGCGCGATTCCGAGCGCCCACCACGGGCCGGCCGGCAGGTCGCCGAGGGCGTCCAACATGGCCAGCGTCGCCGCGTACCAGAGACCGGCAAGCAGGGTGGGCACCCACAACCGCTGGGTGACCGCCGAGCGGGAGTCGAGACCCAGCAGGCGCAGCAGGACCGGGTTGCCCGCGTCGGTGCGCACGTTGCCGGTCGAGACGCCGCCCGCGATCATGCCGCCGATCAGCACCGCAGCGGCGAGCAGCCAGCCCGGCGCGTGTCCCAGCAGGGCCGGCAGGGCGGCCGCGCCGGCGATCCAGGCCAAGCGTCGAGGTCGGCGCAGCACCAGCAAAAGATCTTGCCCGGTCAGGATCGGCAGGCGGCCCCACAACCGGGTCGAGCGCAGTCGGCGGTTCGCCCAGTAGCGCCGCTCCAGCATGTCAGTCACGAACGACGGCTCCACTCCGAACGCCGCGTCCAGCAGCGTGCCGGCGGTCTTCGCGGCCTCGAGGATCCGGTCGTTGGGGGTGCCGGCCAGCCGGGTCACCGCCACGGCCAGCAGCGCGACGACGACCAGGGCCAGGGCGGCGGTCGCGATGCCCACCGCCCCGGTCGGCCAGGACGCGGCGGCGCGCGGCGCGTCGACGACCGAGTCGAGCACGAAGCCCGCCAGCCCGGCCGCGAGCAGCAGGCCGGCCAGGTTGTCGGCCCCGCCGCCCCAGGTGGGCCCGGACTGCGCGGCCAGCGCGGCCAGCAGGATGAGGATGCCGAGCAGCGCGCCGGCGACCGGGAGCAACGCACCCTCGGCGCCGGGCAACGGCCGGACCGCCACGTGCCCGACGACCGCGACGCCGTAGAGCGCGCCCGCGACGCCGGCCCCGATGGCGGCGAGCCGCAGCGACGGCGTGAGCAGCCGGCGGCGGCTGACCGGCGCGGTGAGGAACCAGGACGCGGCCGGCCGGCTGAGCCCGAGCGGGCCGAGCCGGCGCAGCGCCAGGAACAGCCCGCCCACGCCGGCCAGGACCAGGGCCGTGCCGGCGAGTTCGGAGGCGTTCGGGCCGGTGGGCCAGAAGATCACGGCCAGTTGCCGGTGCAGCATGCCGCCGACGACCGCGATGAAGAGCACGGTGAAGTAGATGTTGCCCGCGGTCGCGCCGCGCTCGCGATGCTCCGACTGGGTGCGCCGGACCCAGCGCCGGAGCGTACCGAAATCGGTCTGCTGGATCGTCGTCACGGGGCCGCGGTCGCCGGCGTGGCCAGCGACTCCATGGTGATGATCCGGGCACCGGAGGCCGCCGAGAAGACGTCGTCGTGGCTGGCCATCAGCAGGGTGCCGCCGTTGCTCACGTACTGGCTCAGCATTGCCGCGACCGATTCCCGGCCCTGGTGGTCGAGGCGCTGCTCGGGCTCGTCGAGGATCAGCAGCGAGCTCGGTCGCAACAGGGTGATCGCGAGGGTGAGGCGCTGCTTCTGGCCCGAGGACAGCGACGGCGGGATCGCGTCGGCGTGACCGGCCAGGCCGAAGCTCTCGAGCGCCGCGTCCACGCCGGCCTCGTCCGGGTCCTGGCCGTGTGCCCGGCAGACCAGCTCGGCGTGCTCGCGGACGGTGAGCCCCGGATACCAGGTCGGCGGCTCGACCGTGGTGGCGACCTGGCGCCAGAACTCCGGTGTGGAGCCGGGCGAGTTGCCGAAGACCCGGATCCGGCCCTGGTCCGGGCGCTGCAGACTGGAGATGCAGCGCAGCAGGGTGGACTTGCCGATGCCGTTCTCGCCCGTGACGCAGACGCCGGCACCGATCGGGACTTGCAGCGCGACGTCGATCAGGACCGGCGTCGAGCCGTAACTGACGTACAGGCCGCTGGCGTCGACCGCCGGTTGATCCACCACGCCAGGGACGCTAGCAGGAGCGAAGTCAGGGGCGGCGGCCGTACAGCAGCTTCAGCGCCTTGACGATTCGCGCCACCTGCGCCGGGGTCCGCTCGAACGTCATCGCCGGCAGCAGCGACGGGGCGCGGCGTACGGTGACCGATTTGGCCCGGGCGAACTCGCGCAGCCCGTCCTCGCCGTGGATCCGGCCGAAGCCCGAGTCGCCGACCCCGCCGAACGGCAGCGTGCCCATCCCGCTGAAGGCCAGCGTCGAGTTCACCGCGACCATGCCGGCGCGCAGCCGCCGAGCGATCCGCACCGCGTTGGCCTTGCCGAACACCGCACCGCCCAGGCCGTACCGGACAGCATTGGCTTTTTGCACCGCCTCGTCCGCGTCGGCGACCTTGGTGATCGTCAGGGTCGGCCCGAAGGTCTCCTCGCGGATCGCCGACGAATCCTCGGGCACGTCGACCAGCACGGTCGGCGCCACGTGTGGCGGCTGCACCGCATCGGCACCGCCGAGCACCGCCCTGCCGCCCTTGGCCAGGGCGTCGTCGATGTGCCGACGGATCACGTCGAGCTGCGCGGGCATCGTGATCGGGCCGATCTCCTCGCCCACCCGCAGCTTGCCGGCCTTCTCGACCACCGCCGCGACGAACGCGTCATAGACGGGCGCCACCACGTACGCCCGCTCGATGCCGATGCAAGTCTGCCCGGCGTTGGTCATCGAGCCCCAGACGGCGGCCTCGGCGGCCGCGGGAATGTCGGCGTCGCCGTCCACGATCAGCGCGTCCTTGCCGCCGGCCTCGATCACGACGGGGGTGAGGGTTTCGGCGCAGGCGGCCATTACCTTCTTACCGGTCGCCGTGGAGCCGGTGAACGCCACCTTGTCGACGCCGGAGCGGCACAGCGCGGCACCGACGTCGCCGAGCCCGTGCACGGCCTGCAGCACCGGCTGCTCGGGCACGATCTCGGCGAACGTGTCCACCAGCCACTGCCCGACGACCGGGGAGTATTCGCTCGGCTTGAACACCACGGCGTTGCCGGCCGCGAGCGCGCCCGAGATGGAGCCGATCGGGGTGAAGGTCGGGTAGTTCCACGGCCCGATCACGCCGACCACGCCGAACGGCAGGTATTCCAGGTGGCCGACGTGCTCGGCGACCAGCAGCCGCGTGCGGGTCTTGCGGGGCCCGAGGACGCGTTTGGCGTTGCGGGCGGCCCAGTCGGTGTGCTCGATCGCGGCGATGACCTCGACGATCGCGTCCGCCCTCGGCTTGCCGGTCTCGTCGCCGGTCAGGGCGGCGAGCTCCTCGATGCGCTCGGCGAGCAGGGCCCGCCAGCGCAGCAGCCGCACCTTGCGGCCGTCGAAGCCCAGACTCGACCACCACTCGGCGGCGACCCGGGCCCGCTGCACGGCCGCGCCGACCGCGGCGGCGTCGGCCACGGGCAGCCGCCCGGCCTCGGCGCCGGTCGCCGGATTCGTCGAGACGAGGACGCCGTCCTCGATAAAAGGCAGGCCGGGCGTACGGGTAGCCGTCATAAACGTGAGTCTAGGTCGCGTTGACCGGATCAGTCATCCGTCCCGGTGGAGCGGGTTTGGCGCACCCGTACGCTTGTTTGCTGTGAGTCCTCGCCGCAACCGTCCGCGCCGGGCCGGCTCGGGGGAGCCGGGCCGCACCGAGCTCACCGACGAGCGGGTACGCAAAGGCGTCGAGGGCGTGCAGCAGTGGCAGGACGGCGAGTGGATGGTCCGGTCGATCTTCGGCGGGGCGGCCAGCAAGACCTACCGCTGCCCCGGCTGCATGCAGGAGATCCGGCCGGGCGTCGCGCACATCGTGGCCTGGCCGATCGACGGGCGCGGCGACGAGTCCGACCGGCGGCACTGGCACACCGGCTGCTGGCGCGCCCGCGACCGGCGCGGCCCCGGCATCGAGCGCTCTCGCAACGCCCCACGGCATGGTTAAGGCGGCATGGGTAAGGATGGACACGTGAGTAACCGGATCCGCGCCAACTCGGTCCTGCCCGCCCGCCGGGAGGACATCGAGCTGCACACCGCCGACGGGCTGACGCTGGTCGGCGAGCTCGCCCTGCCGCTGGAGCGCGACCCGATCGCGACGCTGATCTGCCTGCACCCGCTGCCCACGCACGGCGGCATGATGGACAGCCACATCCTGCGCAAGGCCGCCTGGCGGCTGCCGGCCCTGGCCGGGATCGCGGTGCTGCGCTTCAACACCCGGGGGACCGCCAGCGTGCGCGGCACGAGCGAGGGCGAGTTCAGCGCGGGCGTCGCGGAGAAGTACGACGTGGCCGCCGCCATCGAGTACGCGGAGTTCGCGGACCTGCCGCGGATGTGGCTGCTCGGCTGGTCGTTCGGCACCGACCTGACCCTCATGCACGGCCTGGACCCGGCCGTCGTGGGCGCGATCCTGCTGTCGCCGCCGCTGCGCTTCTCCCAGCCCGAGCATCTGGGCGCCTGGGCCGCCTCGGGCAAGCCGCTGACCGCGCTGGTGCCCGAGTTCGACGACTACCTGCGCCCGCCCGAGGCGCACGAGCGGTTCGCGGCGGTGCCGCAGGCCGAGGTGATCGGGGTGCCGGGGGCCAAACACCTCTGGGTCGGCGACGCCGAGAAGGTGCTGGACGAGATCGTGCGCCGGGTCGCGCCGGAGGTGCCGGTGCCGCTGCCGCGCGACTGGGACGGCCCGATCGCCGACGGCGACATGAGCGCCTATGCGGACCGGACTGTTGCCGCGTTCCAGGATGTGCCGGTCCCCGGCCCGCTCGACGACAATCGATAGCGAGGGCTAGCGCCGCTGCTGGCTCGGAATGATCACCTCGCGGCCGATCAGCTGGATCGCCGCGACCATCGGGATCGCCACCAGGGCGCCGATCACGCCGAACAGGGCGGCGCCCAGCAGCGCGGCGACCACGGCGGCGACGTCGCTGACCTTGACCGAGCGGCGCATCACGTTCGGATAGATCAGGTAGTTCTCCACCTGCTGGTAGACGATGAAGAAGCCCACGCAGATCAGCGCGGTGGTCACCGACGAGGCGAGCCCGACCAGGCTGACCACGACCGCGCCGAGCGTCGCGCCGATCTGCGGGATCAGGTCGAAGACCGCGACCACCACGGCCAGGGCGAACGGATACGCCAGGCCCACGATCATCCCGAACACCCAGGTGCTGAGGCCGGCCACGACCGCGATCGAGATCGCGCCGACCATGTACGCGCCGACCTTGGTCAGGATCTCGTCGGTCAGCAGCTGGACCCGCTCGCGCCGGCTCGCCGGCACCAACGCGTAGGCGCCCGACTTCATCCGGTCGAACGCGGCCATGAAGTAGATGGTCAGCACGAGCACGGTCAGCGTGCTGAAGATGGTGCCGAAGACCAGCTTCGCGCCGCCGACCACACCGCCGAGGGCGCTGCTCACCGTGTTGGCGACCGTGCCCGCGTCCAGCGCGCTCTGCACCTTGTTCACGATGTCGTAGCGCTGCAGCAGGTCGGCGATCGTCTCGTTGCGCTGCAGGCCCTGGATATAGGTGGGAATGTTCTCGATCAGCGCGGCGGTCTGGCTGACCAGTGGCGGGATCAGCGCGACCACCCCGCCGCAGAGCAGCAACATGACCACCAGGGTGACGATCAGGACGGACCAGCCGCGGGCCAGGCCCCAGCTGCGCAGCTTGCTCACGGCCGGGTTGAGCCCGATCGCGATGAACAACGCTACGAAGATCAACACGAGCACGGAGGCGGCGTTACGCAGGCCCGTCAACGCGCCGTAGGCGGTCAGGAGCCCAAGACCGCCGAAGAGCCCGACGAGGAACGGATGGCGCCGGTTGAACTCCGGCCCCGGACTGCCGAACCGGCTCTGGTCGCCCGCTTCGGTGGCCGGGGATTCCGCCGCTTTCACGGCCGGGGATTCCGCTGCCTCTGCGGCCGGGGATTCCGCTGCTTTCGTCGCCGGGGATTCCGCCGGCAGCGCGGCGCTCTCGCCGGTCGGCGCGTCATCGGCGGGCTCGGGGCGGGATTCGTCGGCCGGCACCGGCCACCTCCACAATGCGGCGGGGAGGCCCGGGCACGGTCAGCGACCGGGCGGCGACCGAACCCCCGCCGGGGACGGTAACGGTTGGCGCCGCACGCACGCCACCCGGCAGGCCGGATAGTCCGCTAAGTCGGCCTGGAACACCGCGCTAGGTGCGGCTACTCCACCTCGGCGCCGACCCGGCTGGACGACGGGACGCCGACCTTGGCCGACGCGCTGATCTTGCCCGGCTTCTCCGGGGCGGCGTGCTGCCCGCCGGCCGGCTTGTCCTCCGCGTGCTGGCCGACGGCCTGCGGCGCCGGCGCGGGCGGCTCCGACTCGGGGTAATCCGCGTCATCGTCGTCCGGCGAGCTGGCCGCGGCCATCACGGCGGCGGCGGCCAGCTCGGCCACCCGCTTCGCCTCGCGGTGCACTTGGCGGCGTACCTCGATGGCGTGCCGCTCGGCGGCCTCGCCCGCGCGCTTGGCGTCGGCGACCCGCTTCAGCTCGGTCTCGAGCTGCTGCTGCACCTCGTTCAGCCGCTGCTGCACCCGGTCGGCCTCGCGCCCGGCGAGCTGGGCCCGCTCGGTCGCCGCGGCGACCTGCTTCTCGATCTCGGCGACCTTGCCCTGCGCGACCTCGAGCTCGCGGGCCGACCCGCTGATCTTCTCCTGCTGGGCCGCCACCTTGTTGCGGGTGGCGGTGGCCTGCTCGTCGGAGCGGCGCAACACCTCTTCCGCGTACTTGTCCGCCTCGCTGCGCAGGTCGGCGCACTGCTTCTCGACGCCTGTCCGCAGCTGGCCCAGCTCGGCGACGACCGCCTGGCGGCGCTGCTGCAGCTCGTGCTCGACGGCCGCCTTGGCCTCGTTGCGTTGCCGCTCGGCGTCCGTGCGCAGCCGGCTGACCTCCTGCTGGGCGGACTCGCGCAGGGCCTTGATCTCCTGCTCGGCCTGGACCCGGGTGGACTTGACGTAGCCGTCCGCCTCGGCGCGGGCCCGCTGGGCCTGCTGGCCGGTCTGCTCGGTGAGCTGCTGCGCCTCGGCGCGGGCCCGGGTGAGCGTGGCCTCGGCCTCGGCGCGCATCTGCTCGGCGGCCTGCCGGCTGGTCTGCACCGCCTTCTCGGCGGCGGCCCGGCGGGTGGCGTCGGACTTTTCCTCCTCGGCCCGCCGGGCGGCGAGGGTGATCTCGAAATCGCGGATGCCGTCGTGGGCGTGCGCCTCGGCCTCGGCCCGGATCCGCTCGGCCTCGGCGAGCCGGGCGGCGATGTCGTCGGTGGCGGAGGCCTTGATCGCCTCGGCCTGGTCCTCGGCGAGGGCGAGGATCTGCTCGACCCGCGGCCCCAGGTGCCGGAACGACACCTCGGTGCCGACCGGGCCCTGCCGGCGGGCGTTGCCGATCTCCTGCTGCAGCCGGTCGATCTGCCCGGCCATCGCCTGGATCTGCGAATATGCCTGCTCGCGCTCCTGCGCCAGCGCGGCGATCTCGTTCTCGGCCCGGGCCACGTACCGTTCGACCTGCTTCTTCTCGTAACCCCGCAGGGCCGTTTCGAAGCTGGGCTCGGAGGCCGCGTCCCCACCAAGACCGAAGATTTCCGCGCCGTGCGACATGCTTTCCATCCTCACATACGCATCGTCCCGTCACGTGTCGATACACACCGGCCTGGCGGGACTATGCATCTGGTTGTGATTTGTCTGGACCCAGAGCCGGGTGCGGCCAGGTTAATGCTCGAAACTGGGAAGGCCGCACCGGAGAAACTCCGATGCGGCCCGTCTCGATGTCGCACCACCCGGCCATTCCACCGTCGCGCACCCGAACGGGTGGCGCAACTTAAGGGGCCGGGTGGCCCAGTGCTCAGGAAGTCGTCTTCGCCGCGACCTTGTCGTCCGCCTCGGTCTTGCCGGCCGTCGTCGGCCGCTGGGCCGGGGCGTCCGCCTTGGCCACGGCCTCGGCCGCCTTCGCCGCGGGACCGGCCGTCGGGACCAGGCCGGAAAGACCGGAGAGCATCTGGCCCAGCTGGTTGGTGACCGCGTCCTTCTGCCGGGTCAGGTCGTCCACCTCGCGGCGGGCGGCCTGGGTGGTCAGCTCGGCCTCGGTGCGGGCCTCGCCGAGCATGCGACCGGCCTCGGAACGGGCCTCGGTGACCGTCTTGTCGGCGAGCGCGCGGGCCTTGTCGACCGTCTCGGTCGAGTGCCGCTCCGCCTCGACCCGGCGCTGCTCGGCGCGCTGCAGGATCTCCTTGGCGCGGTCCTCGGCGGCGCGGGCGCGCTCCTCGGCCTCGGCGACCATCTTCTGCGTCGCGCTGACCTGGGCGGCGTGCCGCTCGGCCTCCTCGCGCTCCGACTTCTCCCGGCGCTCGGCCGTCTCCAGCGCGAGGGCCTGCAGGTCCTTGTCGCGCTTGTCCCGCGCGTCGCTCAGCATCTTGGTGGCCTCGGCCCGCTTTTCCTCCGCCTCGCGGCCCGCCTTTGCCCGCAGCTGGGTGATCTCCCGCTCGGCGGTGGCGCGCAGCGAATTCACCTCGCGCTCCACGGTGGACTTGAGCTCGGCGACCTCGTGCGCGGTGACCGTGCGCAACTGCTTGGTCTCGCGATCGGCGTCGGAACGCAGCGTGTCGGCCTCGCGGCGGGCCTGCACCCGGGCCTCGGCGGCCTCGCGCTCGGCGTGCGTGCGAACCTGGCCGGCCTCGCGCTCGGCGGTCGCCTTCATCGCGGCGGCCTCGGCCCGCGCCTTGTCGGTGATCTCGCGTGCCTCGAGCCGGGCCGCGGAGAGGATGCCCTCAGACTCCCGCTTGGCCTCGCTGCGGTGGTCGTTCGCCTGCTCCTCGGCCAGCCGCAGAATCTGCTCGACCCGGGTGCCCAGCCCGGAGAGTGTCGGCCTGTTGTTTTCCTCGAGCAATTTCGTGCTGTCGGCCAGCTTTTGCTCGAGGGCGTTGAGGCGCTGCTCAGCCTGGCGCAGTCGGCGCTGCGCGTCGTTCATCCGCTGCTCGGCCTCGGCGCGAGCCTGCTCGGACTGGTTCAGAGCGGCGACAAGCCGGCCGAGGTGGGCATCCACCTGGCCGCGGTCGTATCCACGCAGGACGACGGTGAAGTCGTGCTGGGAATTTGCGGTCTCAAAGAACGCGAGATTTGCATCCTGCTGCTGGGGCATTGGGACATACTGGCAGACCCCCTAGGGGGCCACGCAAGACCGTACGGCCCGGGTATTCCGGCCGGAGATCAGCTTGGCGCTGTACGGCCGGGCCGCGCCCGTGCCGTTCGGCCGGCGTTGATCATCGTCGCTCTGCGCAGCGTTGTCGTGTCGCTACCTGCTGTGCTGTGGGCGAGCCGAAGATCGTCTCACGAACCGGCGGTCCGCTGCTTCTCGATGGCGCTGATCCTGCCAGGCACTGCGGGGCGCGTCAGGAGCTTTCACCCGGAAGGCGTACGAAACTGGTCCTAAGGGATGGCCGGCTCGACCAGTTCGACGAGGACGCCGCCCGCGTCCTTGGGATGCACGAAGTTGATCCGCGAGCCCGCGGTGCCGCGTCGCGGAGCTTCGTAGAGCAATCGGAGCCCGCGCGCCCGCAGTGCGGCGCTCGCCGCCTCCACGTCGGCCACCGTGTACGCCAGTTGCTGGAGGCCCGGTCCGCTGCGGTCGAGGAACTTGGCGATCGGCGACTCCGGGGTCAGCGGGGCGAGCAGCTGGATCCGGGCGCCGGAGTCGTCGCCGGCGGCGAGCATGGCCTCGCGTACGCCCTGATCGTGGTTGGTCTCCTCGTGCACGCAGCGGAGGCCGAAGACACGCGCATAAAACGCCAGCGCTTCGTCTAAATCGGGCACCGCTATGCCAACGTGGTCGATACGCAGCAAACCGACCGGCGAAAGTGTGACATCGTCGTGGTCCGGATGGCTAGGTGACGTGTCGGTCATCCGGATAGTGTTACCTAACCATCGTTAAGTCGGCACGTCGGGGGCCCCACGAAGGTGCCCGGGTGCCGCGATAGCCGAAAGCGACTGTCATGACCTCGGTGATCATCAGCGGCGCCCGTACGCCGATGGGCCGCCTGCTCGGCAATCTCAAGAACGTGCCCGCCACCGCGCTCGGCGGCCACGCTATCGCGGCCGCGCTCGAGCGCGGCGGGGTCCGGCCCGAGCAGGTCGAGTACGTGATCATGGGGCAGGTGCTGCAGGCCGGCGTGGGTCAGATCTCGGCCCGGCAGGCCGCCGTCGCGGCCGGCATCCCGATGACCACTCCGGCGGTCACCGTCAACAAGGTCTGCCTCTCCGGGATGGACGCGATCGCCCTGGCCGACCAGCTGATCCGGGCCGGCGAGTTCGAGATCGTGGTGGCCGGCGGGATGGAGTCGATGTCCAACGCGCCGCACCTGCTGATGGGCCAGCGCCAGGGCAACAAGTTCGGCGACATCCTGGTCCGCGACCACACCGCGTACGACGGGCTGATGGACCCGTGGGATCAGGTCTCGATGGGCGAGTCCGCCGAGCGCAGCGGCCGCAACCTCGGCATCACCCGCCCGGAGCAGGACGCGTTCGCCGCGCTCAGCCACGAGCGCGCCGCCGCGGCCCAGCGCAACGGGCACTTCGCCGACGAGATCGCGCCGATCCGGGCCGGCCTGCGCGACACCGACGACCTGATCGACACCGACGAGGGGGTCCGCCCCGACGCGACGCCCGAGACGCTCGGCAAGCTGCGGCCCGCGTTCGTCAAGGACGGCACCATCACCGCCGGCACCGCCTCGCCGATCTCCGACGGCGCCGCCGCGGTCGTGGTGATGAGCAAGGCGAAGGCCGCGGAGCTGGGGCTGACCTGGCTGGCCGAGATCGTCGCGCACGGCAACGTGTCGGGCCCGGACAACTCGCTGCAGGCCCAGCCGGCAAACGCGATCAAGCACGCGCTCGGCAAGGCCGGCCTGCGCGTCGAGGATCTCGACCTGATCGAGATGAACGAGGCGTTCGCCCAGGTCGTCATCCACTCGATGCGCGTGCTCAAGGTCGACGA
>Ga0307515_10006391_pt1 | contig 23579 bp, 24 predicted proteins | sample 17_EM_MG_FD_194513 | JGI IMG/M metagenome (GOLD analysis project Ga0307515, IMG submission 194513) | Populus trichocarpa ectomycorrhiza microbial communities from riparian zone in the Pacific Northwest, United States - 17_EM | ecosystem: Host-associated > Plants > Roots > Unclassified | place... | reverse complement strand
CCTAACCCTAACCCTAACCCTAACCCTAACCCTAACCCTAACCCTAACCCTAACCCTAACCCTAACCCTAACCCTAACCCTAACCCTAACCCTAACCCTAACCCTAACCCTAACCCTAACCCTAATTTCATTTCGGAGCTGTTTTCTATTCAGCAAGAAGACCTTATCTTTAGGGCACAAATCAATGGGGTTTGGGAATACGTTAGACAGACCGATGGCCTTGCCATGGGGATGCCCGCCGCTCCCGACATTGCGAATCTCTACGCCGCCTGGTACGAAAAGAGATTACCCATTGCCCTTAAAGATAGGATGCTGCTTTTCAAGCGGTATATAGATGATATCATCTGTGTCGTCTATGCTGATAGTCTGGACCACTGCGAACAGGTCCTCCGGGATTATAAAATCCCGGGTTTAAAGTTAAATTGGGAGATTTCAGAGACGAATGCCGTGTTTCTGGATCTGGATATATGGAGATCTCCCTTTTCGCGGGATCATCGGCTGAAGTATAGACCATACCGAAAGCCAATGAATAACTTTGAAAGACTGCCATGGTGTACTGGACACGCGCTCCAGCTCCTTCGAGGGGCCTTCAAATCTGAAGTACACAGGTTCGCCGTTGCGAGTTGGTCTTCTGCGATTTATGCGGAAGAACTTGACTGGTTGAAAGACTTGTACATCTCGCGCGGGTACCCTCCGGCAACGGTCATACAATGGATCAAGGGATCTAAAGAAAATGCGTATAAAAATCGACTCGATTGGGTCACCAAGCATAACACGCTGAGTGATGATGAACGCATTTGGCCCCTTAAATCTAATATGAATCCGGTTTGGCAAAAATTGAACCTAGGAATGGTTACCGAAGCTATGCGTAACGCTGCAGGCGTCATCTGTGAAGAAGAACGGGTGACTTGGATTAACCATTGCCGCGAGAGCGGTGATGTTGACATTGATCCGAGTTATGAAGGACCGTTTGCGCAAAGCATTTGGAAATGGTTTGGAAGGTTAGTTGCCTCTCAGAAGCGTCCGCTTAACCTCGGCGATAAAGAGAACAAACATAACCGATCCTTACTAGGTATTCTAGGTCGACATGGTAAATTAGCTCTTGCTGGCCGGTCTGTTGACCAGCGAGAAGAGGACGAACTTCAAATACAATGGCCCAAGTACACGCTTGAGGACTATGGCTTCACCTGGGAACGTGTCCCTCATGGTGGCTACCTCTAGCTCTGGGAAGTGTCATTCTTTCAACTTTAAGGTCGTATTTGCTCATTTACCTGTTGGTTAGGTTAAAACGTTAGGCCCCACAATGTCTGTCTGCGCACCTTAGACAGCGCGTGGGAGAAGGTACAATACCCAAAGTCCCTGTGTCCCTGCCCAGGATCAACCAAAGGGCGGGCATTCCTAACCCCAACCCTAAGTAAGTTCGAGTAACTTTATTCATTCAAGCCGTACTTAACTGTATCGCTTGCAAACCTAGCCCTAACCCTACGCTGCTTTGTTGCTGGCATTTAGTCCCCGCATTTAGTGATGTCCTTTGTGATGTCATAGCGGGTTAGCCGGTGACGTCAGGCGCGTGGGTCGTTATGGTGAATCGTGAGCCTGGGCAACCAGCCTCACAGTGGGCCAATCGGTCCACAACGGTTTGTATTGACGTCCTAGAAAGGCAACCGCATTAAAACCTACGATTTGTCAGCAAAACAAAGCAAGGTTCTTTTTAGAAAAAAGTTGCGCGTTGACGTCTCTATTCTAGGTCTCTGCTTTTCAGAGGTTTAGCTTCGATAGCCATCGAGCTACACCAGAGGGAGTCAACATTCCCCCGGGCGATTTTAGGTGGTGTACTTCTCTATTCACTACTATTTCAATCGCTTTGAATTTGTGTATCCCTTCTTTCAATTGAAAGACTTCTTCGGGACGGGTTCTTAATTGGACTCTATCCCCGGGGCCTAGGCCCATTGCATTTAGAAGCCCTCACGGGGTGCCTTCTGCGGGAGCGCTGAAGGAACCAATTGAAAGAGCAATAAGGTAATTATTGCGATAGGCCGATTCATATCTGACTCGCAGGGACGTTACTCTGGAACGTTCGCCCGGCGCCTACATCCCTCGGGTTATTCCCGTGTGGTGCCGGTATTGTTTGGACAGCCATTGTGCCTGATGAGCCCTTAGGGCGAAAGGCCTTTGCGTTGGAACTCATACTCCAACCCAACCTCGCACATTCGCCGTTGCCCACCCCTCTCATCTCTAAGTCTTTTTTCTCGGTGTATTGCATACCGAGTACACTCGACTCGCCTACTCCAGCCTCGTACCTCGGCTTACGCTTATGGCGTAGTCTCGGTACTCGATATCGCGTGGCCGGTATGACGGAGATAGCTAGGGACTATTTCTTTGACTTGCATACCCCAGAGCAAATGGACCGGGACAGACTCGAAGCCCAACAGGCGCTACTGGAGGAGGTCAGACTCCAGAGCTTGCAACGCCCCAACCCCAAGCCAGAGGATATCTCGGAAGGACCCTTCACTGAGGAAGAAATGGGAGCCCTCCTTTCGAAAATGCCAAATACCGCCCCGGGGCCGGACAGCATCCACTACAGCTTCTGGAAGCGGCTCATAAAGTTGCTCACCGGACTACAGGACAGCGACGAACCGCCCATGACGTTCTGGTCGGCGTTTGCGGACCTGACTGGAGACATCGCTGAAAGAGGCTCCTCTAGGGCAGGCTTCAAAGATGCTAATATCAGCCGCTTCTATAAAAAAGGGGACCCCACCCTGGTATCCAATTACAGACCGATCTCATCCATGAATACAGACTGTAAGATGTACACTAACCTGATTAACTCGAGGCTCGCCCCCTGGGCGGTGGCCAAGCTCCACCCGGACCAGAAAGGCTTCGTGCCAGGGCGGCTGATGAATGAACACACTAGGCTTGCCTCTGAGGTTGCACACCTCTGCGATGCCACAGGCACCCCAGGTTTCATAGTCGGCCTAGACCAGGCAAAAGCTTACGACAGGGTGGACCAGCCCTGGCTCTTGCAGGTCCTGGTTGCTTCGGGGCTCCCCCCTGACCTTATTCTGCTAATTAGTGACCTCACCAACAACTGCAGATCTAGAGTCTGCATCAATAGCGGATATAGCCCGTACTTCACGTTGAAACGGGGTGTGCGACAGGGCGACCCACTGTCATGCCTGCTATTCAACTTCTCCATAGAGCCCCTGGCCATTAGGTTGAGGCAGGTGGTCAAGGGCCTCGCCGTGCCCGGCCTCACGCCCGTAAAGGTCATGCTATATGCTGACGACATTAACCTTTTCCTTGGACAGGATGACTCTGTGCAGGAAGTGTCTGACTGTCTAGAGTCTGTCTCCAAGACTATCGGATCGAAGTTTAACATGGAGAAGACAGATGTTAAACCAGTTGGCCCACACGACTTCCAGCTTGTGTGCTACACTCAGCAGGACATGGGCGGCCGGTCGATACCTGGGGCACACATCCTGCCGCCCGCAGACCCCTTGCGAATCCTGGGAGTCTGGATTGGCAGCCAAGATTTCACCTCCGACAGGTGGATACAAATTGACAAGCACGTGAAGAAAATCATATCGCAATGGCGAGCGATTGGTGCTTCCGCAAGGAACAGGTCGCTCCTGGCGAAAGCCCTCATGCTCTCCAGGTGCCATTTCCTTATGGATGGTAATGGCATCCCGCCAAGCATGCTCAACAGGATTGGAAACAAGATAATGAACTTCGTCCAGGGAAAATTCTCCGCAATGGCCTACAGGACTTTGGAGGCCCCTTTGGCCAAAGGGGGCCTCAATACGCCCTCCCTCGCGACCCGGAAAATGGCCGCTGACCTAAAATTCCTGAGCGACCTGGTTACAGGGGATCAGAGGGTGCCCTGGAAGCAGTGGACCTGGATGGACCTTAAAATGGCTTCAGCATCCAGCAGAGCCGGCACACACGGAGGTCTTAACCCCTTCCTACAACAGGCCTACACAAAGCCCTCCCTGCTACAGGGTAGGGTGTCCCAGGCGTTCCTGACCGCTAGAAAGTTCGGGCTAGATATAGTCTGTGCTGCCCCATCCGTCGCGGCAAGGATGGGAGTGCCTATCCTTAACCACCCAGCCCTGCCTAGGCCAGGCTCACAGAGATTCAAGAAATTAATAAGCCTAGGGGATAGCGGAGTATGCAAGGTAGTCCACCTTTACTCTCCCCCCCCCCTTCGGGGTACGGGCCTGAAGCGAACGGTGTCGGCCATGAAGGAGCTAGTACACATGTCGAGCTGGTCGCCGCTGAGAAACCTGGGCGCGCCCGGTACACACCCTAGCGTTAATATCTGGCCCAACATGAACGGCCCCCTTGGGTGCGTGAGAATCTTCACTGCCCCAAAGTCCATCATTGTAGGACGAATCATCAAGGACGCCTACAAGAGGACCAGGGTACGAGACCACATGGTTGAGTACGCCCCAGCCACGCTGCCTATCACGAGAAGAGCGGACCCTGTCGTAAATAAGAGGGATATACATATCTGGACGGATGGGTCTGCTAAAGACAATGGCACTGATGTCTGCACCGCAGGGTCCGCTTGGGTATCGGACATGCAGTTCCAGGACACTGTCACACTAACAGGGACGGTCCTCTCTAACAACGTCACCGAGGTCGCGGCCATGGTACTATGCCTGATGGCGTGGCGGGACGCCCACATAGTCATCCATACTGATTCTACATTCGTCCTAGGATTGCTGGCAGGAGGCCTCATAGCCATGGAGAGGGACGGATGGGGTGATGCCCCGCGGCATCTTAGTAGAGGGCCACCGACGCCCCTTTTACAAACGCTCTTGTACCTGCTGAGGGACAGAACGGGACGGCTGCGGTTCGAAAAGGCCAAAGCTCACGGGAGTGACGTCATGAATAACCTCGCAGACAGACTCGCCAATGAGGGACGAGTAAAGGGTAGGCCCCTGGATATTGGCTCCCTGACAGTGCCGAGTGGGTGGATTGACACTGCCCCCGTCCTTTGCCACCAGCCTCTGGATTACCTAACCAAGTTGGTTGTACACGCGAGAGTGGGAGCGCCTGCGAGAACACTGAAATTCGAGGCTTTCTCTGACAGGTGGATAGTCACCCTGGGCCACATGTTCGGGGTGGTTTTGGATCCTGGGAATTACATCGGAAAAGTATGGAGCCTGACTATCCCCGAAGGACTGAAGGAAGTGCTCTGGAAAGAGATGAACGGCACGCAGGTCCTCGGGCACAGGTATTATGGACAGGGACATGCCAAATCCGATATGGGTAGGCTCTGCTTATGCAGGGAAGAGATGACCCTAGGGCACATTCTCCTAGGTTGTGGGGCCTACGCATTACAACCTCTGATGGAGTCTTTACTGACAATCTTGGGAACTCTACATCCTGGGTCCAGCTTCAGGACGCTTTCCCCTGATTCCTGGGGCGCGTCGCCTTGGTTCCCCCTCCTTGCACTTGGAGCACTGGAGGAAGCAGCTTACCCTATAGTAAAGGGGCGGAAGAAAATCCTCAAGACCCTAAAGAAATCTAGGCGACAGCGGGAATGGATAATAGGTAACTATTACTGGGCCCTGTGGAAATGGCGCATGAAGGAAATCCACGATGCGGATTTCAAGTTCGTGCCCGCGAACTGCGTATCCTCGCTGATCGATACGCTATCCGCTCTGGTCCCGGCTCATATGGCAGGGCGGGCGGCGGAAAACGACGGCGACAAGGTGCTGCCTGATGATAGCCCCGGCCCTAAGTCTGCCCCCCTGGAGGGCAATCTGGGAAAGCTGCCGCCCCCTATGTCCCACCTCCTGGGACAGGGCGTTGGGAGGCAGCTCTCCAAAAAAGGTGGGTCAATCCTGCGCGCCATACTGGCGCCAGTTGAAAATGAGCGCTCGCGCCGCCCCTCTCGGCAGGAGGCGATTCTGCGAGCTCTCACGGATGATGCCTACGCATAGCGTAGGTATGGCCCCGAGTCACCAACGAAAAAAAAAAACAACCCACGTCATCCTCATCACCCTTTCCTCACCCTCTGGGGGCGGGTTCCACTCCTGTCGTAAGGTGGGGAATAGTGGGTCCCGTCAGAGCTCACTTAGGGCAGACGATGGGGCCACAGGGAGGGACGTTAAACCATTTCTGGGCGGTCCGGTAAGGTGCGCCCTGTCAGCCGCAGGCAGGGGCCATCATCACCGATGTCGGACAGGAGGCCCCCCGCAGGTTTAGTGGGTATTCCGCGGTCACTCCGGCCGTTGGCGACCCCCACACTCCCGGCCTCTGAAGTCGACAGAAGCTCGTCCCTTGGGTGCCGGGAGACCAGCTCACCCCTGGGGAGCAGTTTGACTGTATTGGCGCCTCCAACAGGCAACGGGGTCTTAAACCAGATTCCTGCAGGTGACGGTAGGGAGAGTTCTAGAGAACAGGCGGTGCCAGATGATGGGGCGCCACTCCACAGAATTGCTGCGCACAGGGGCCGGGAGACCACATCCCCTCTCCAGCTATTTCTTGGTTTCGGCGGCAGAGCCGCTTCCCTGACCCACAAAAAAAAAAAAAAAAAAAAAGTGGAACGAAGTGGAGGTTGGACCCGACCACAACTTTCACGTAGTTCCAACCATGAGTAGCACCGGGGCCAGGTGTGCCCTGGATGTGAAACCAATGGTGGTCAAACGGGGTAAGCCTGCCCCCTGTGTCCGTTCTGGTCGCTGTGGGGGGGGGCCTGGATGGCGGGTTGGGCACCCGCGTCCCAGGTCTAGGATCTGCATGGCCGCGTTGACTAGGTCCCCAGCCAAGGCAGGTATCATCCGTAAGTCCATCCAATCCGTGAACTGGACGCTTAAGGCCCTACAAGGCCGCCCGGGCTACCCACCGGGTTTTAGCACAGGCGATGGTAAGAGCTGCAAGTGGGCGTTTAAAAACGAGCCGAGCAACCTGTGAGTGTTCATTGCACATCGAGCACTCCCTAGGAGTAGGCCAGCAGCCCCCCCGGGAGATTGGCTGGGTTTTCCCTTAAATACGCCGCCCGAGCCGCTGGTGACCAGGGCGCAGGGGTCGTTAGTTTCAGCTTTACTCCTCCCCCCCCTCGTAGCCTGTGAAGGTGCACCGGGTTTCCTGCCCCAACGAGTCCGCGGAGCTGCGACGTTCACAAAGCGCGTTCTTTCATGCGCCGTGCCATAGACCGCAGGGAGGTCAGCTGTCGCGAGACGGTAACTGAGACCAGACCGGGGATCCCGGCCTACGACAGGCTTGAAGCGCGCGGCTGCCACCGCTTTCGGGCTTCTGCCCAAGTAAAAGGCTCGCCTCGAGGCATTAGCGAACCGTCTGCCTTGGTACAGGAAGCTCCTACACAGGTGGACCATGGCAGTGGCATTCAGTAGGTGTCACTGGCCCAAGAGAACAAAATAATCTGCCATCAGTGAGCTTTTGTTTACGCATTTTGCTTGCTTAAGTTGTATCCGTGTGGCGGGGCAGTACAGGTTACGTGCTGGAATGAGAGGCTCGAAGTAGGGGTAAGCAAGTACTATAGGGAAAGCGCTCCAAAAGTAGACCCAGGTTTCAGTGAGACGGGCCACCCTGTGTCCGTAGGAGTTCCGGCTTTGTGTTCGTTCCTTTGTGTCCGAAAAATCTTGTAGCAACGTACCGTTACTAGTTCGCACCGCCCTGTAGCAATACACTCTGTACACACGGCCCTGTGGAAGTGGCGCATGAAGGAAATCCACAATGCAGACTTTAACTTCGTGCCCATGAACTGCGTGGCATCACTGCGCGACACGCTGGCCGTGCCAGTCCCGGCGCACCTGCTGGGACGGCCAGCTGAGGGAGAGGACGTCGAGACGCCCGGCGCCGCGCCGGCCCCTGCCCCTGCCCCCTTGCTGGGTGACCTCGCAAAGCTGCCGCCCCCAGTGTCCCACCTCCTTGGAAAAGATCCTGGGCGGCAACTTACTAACAAAGGTAAATCGATCCTGCATGCCATCCAGGCGCCAGGTGTGAGTGAGCGCCCACGCCGCCTCTATGGCAGAGAAGCGATCCTGCGGGCCCTCACGGACGATGCCTACGCGTAGCGTAGATCTGACCTCAAGTCACTGGCAGGGACACCCGTACGTCGTCCTCATCACCCTTTCTCCGCCCTCTGGGGGTGGGTTCTACTCCTGTCGTAAGGCGGGGAATAGCGGGCCTTGCCTGAGCTCTCCTTTGGGCAGACGGCAAGGCCCCAGGGAGGGACGTTAAACCCTTTCTGGGCGGTCCGGTAAGGTGCGCCCTGTCAGCCGCAGGCAGGGGTCATCCTCACCGATGTCGGACTAGAGGCCCCCCGCAGGTTTAGTGGGTATTCCACGGCTGCTCCGGCCGCTGGCGACCCCCACACTCCTGGCCACTGAAGCCTTGGAGCCTCAGTCCATTGCACATGAGTGCCGGGAGACCAGCTCACTCATGTACATGGTCGTGAGCGGGGCTGTATTGGTGCCTCCAACAGGCAACAGGGTCTTAAACCAGATTCCTGCGGGTGACAGTAGGGAGAGTTCTAGAGAACAGGCGGTGCCAGATGACGGGGCACCACTCCACAGATCTGTCTTTGCGGGGGCCGGGAGACCACTTCCCCCCTCTGGCTTATCATGCAGTAGGCGGCAGAGCCGCCTCCCTGACCCACAAAAAAAAAAAAAAAAAAAAAAAAAAAAAAAAAAAAAAAAAAAAAAGTGGAACGAAGTGGAGGCGGGGGTGATGTGTAAGTGGAATCTACACAGAGGCGGTGAGGTGGAGGCCATGCGAACGCGGTGGTACGGGAGTGGAAGCGAAGAGGAATTAGTGGAGCGCGCAGGGCGGAGGCGGGTCTACACTATAGGAATAAATCCAGCAGCAGGCGGGAATGATACAAGCAATCAGAAACATAGCATACAAACGGTCATCACGGGGAAAGAGTCCATAATACGAGACACGAGTCACAGGGAACAGGGAAAGGGGCGAGGGGATCAGAAAGGAAGCGGAGACAGGAGCGGAGGCAGAGGGGAGGTGTCGGAGCGACCGGAGGGAGCGGAGATTGTCGGAATAAGGAGGAAAAGGGGAAAAAAGGGCGATATTATCGCACCCCTGCAGGTTTAGTGGGTATTCCATGGTCCTCTGGCTGTTGGCGACCCCCACACTCCTGGCCTCTGAACCCACGCCATGTGGTGGGTGTATTGGTGTCTCCAACAGACAACAGGGTCTTAAACTAGATTCCTGCAGGTGATGGTAGGGAGAGCTCTAGAGAGCAGGCTGTGCCAGATGATGGGGCACTACTCCTCTTTGGGTTGTCCGTAGGGGGCCAGGAGACCCATCTCCCCCTATAGGGCCTTCCCTTCGGTTTAGTGGCAGAGCAGCCTCCCTGACCCACAAAAAAAAAAAAAGTGGAGAGAAGCAGAGGCAGGGGTAATGTGGAAGTGGAAACTACACATGGGCAGTGAGGTGGAGGCTATGCGAACATGGTGGAATGGGAGTGGAAGTGAAGAGGAATTAGTGGAGTGTGCAGGGCAGAGGGTCTATACTATTGGAGCAAGTCCAGTAGCAAGCGGAGAATGACACAAACATGAGGGAATACAGGATACAAATTGGGAGACACCAGAAAGAGTCTGTAACATGAGACACAAGTCATGGGAAGTGGGGAAGGAAATGAGGGGATTGGAAAGGGGGTGGGACAAGGAGCAGGATTGGAGGGGAGATGTTGGAGTGACTGGAGGGAGCGGAGATTGTCAGAACAGGACAGAAAAGGGGAAAAAAGGGTGATATTATCACAGGAGTGGGGAAGGAAACGAGGGGATCAGAAGAGAGGCAGAAGAGGAGTGGGATTGGAGGGAGGGTGTCGGAGTGACTGGAGGGAGTGGAGGTTGTCAAAATAAGAGGAAAAAGAAGAGAAAAAGGTGATATTATCACAGCTTTGCTCCAGCTTTCAGCTCCTGCTCTTGCTGGCTCACTCCAGTTGTGAGGTCTCCACAGGTCACTAAGCACCTGGAGCACCAGAGTACAATGAAGCATGTATATGTTCACCAGGCCTACCATTGGATTCACAATCATGTCAGTTGAGGGCTCAGTATGGTCTCACACATTCCTGGCAATCTCAATCTGGCAGACATTGTCACCAAACCACTGGGTAGACTCAAGTTTGTGCATTTCTGCAACATGCTTGGCTTACACACCTAGGGGGTCATGTTGCCTGGGTTGATGAGGCTTGGCAATGATGTGGACAGGAAATGGGGGGACAAGGGTATCTTATTGTGTATATATATGGTGTGCTGCTCAGTGGGAGGAACCTCACGGTTATTCCCCCACTGAGCGGCGACCAGTATTAATCAGAACCAATGACAGCAGACGATTTAGTATGTGAGAGACAATCAAGTTCGGCTATTTCGCGTATGGCATGCAGCCAAAGATCACAGTCTTGGTCGAAAATGGCGTAAGGCGGGAGGTGAAACCCTTGATTGCCATAGTACAGTTTTCTCGGGCTTCTTTTAGTGCTAGAATACTGGACACTAATTCGGGGACTTGATCGTGCATAAAGGCCTTTGCCCCGCTGCTCTTTGACCAGTCCGTTGGGACACTTTTGACACTGTTTGTCGGAACTTGGACAAGGTAGATACCCTATAGCATGGTTAGAGAGTCTGGTAAAAGGTCGTTTGGAGAGGCTACCTTCTGCCCAAGATTGCAATGCCAAAATGACAGCTTCAAGCTAGGAGAATCTCAGTATCATCTGAGCACATCTACGTAGAGCAACTCACTTAAGTTTCTCAACGATCTTCCTTGACTACTCTCTAACTCACTCTCAACCTTGCTGATCTCTTTCTCAATGGCGTCGAACGCTTTGTCCATTCCCGACTGGGAGCTAGTTTGGTCGCATCACCATTGGTAGGCTCAACGGACTGGGCGTATATTTTCTCGATAGCTTCTGCCAATGACGGACTCTCATGGCAAGTGGCCGAAGATCGTTTTATGGTCCTGTCGAGCAGCGTAGTCAGCCAGGTCGGAGACGGCCTCATCTATTCTCTTGAATGCCTATGTGCGTCGGGTGAATTATGTCCCATGGACGATCAGGCAAGGGGGTAGTGTGCTTCGATGACCCTAAGGAAGTCCCTTGTCTTGCAGTCGCCAGCATGAATGCGAGAGATGACGCGTTCGAGATCTGGAAGGCCCGCCGTCATCTTACCGAATCTGAATTCATTCTACCTGTCCTGTACCAGTTCCTCGACGGCATGGAGACTAAGGGAACATGAGACGGTCCCCTGAAATCCCTTGTCTATAGACGTACCGATCGTTGATAGCCCTGATATCACGCGACGGGTTGTAAAGTCAGATACGGACTGTGTTCACCATGAGTTGCTATGCCGTCGAATACAAGTGTCGCAATGCGCACCAAGAGGTGTAATGCACCGTCCAAGCAGCTGATGTAGCGTCCCTTCTTCTGTCCCATCACTGTTGAGGGGTATCTAAACCAACAGTCAGCTGTACCGCCGCTTTTCTCTGATCCAACCAAAGCGACCAAAGAACTCACTTCGATATGGGTCAACGTCTGCCTCTACGAGACTGTGAATTGCCTCGGGTAGATCAGCGACAGCAGTCTCGTCGTCCTCCTTTAGCGGGTGCAGCTTCTTCAATTCCTCCAGAGTCCCTTCGTAGTCGTATCCTTCTACGGTCTAGAGACACGTCCAGATACACCTTCCTGGAAGAAGGGTCTTGAGCAAGCGGGTTGTTGTGTTGGAGAGGTTTCCCTTTGATTGGTATGAGTTCCAGTCGAAGTCTAGGCTGATGACGTGAACCAACCGTGGTGTAGACCAGCTCCTTTGGCCGCAACTGGCGGAGAATAGTTTCGAGTTTGGTACGACATACATCACCCACGAATGCGCTGAGGTTGAAATCCGATGTCGAGCTGTCAAGAATGGCCAGTCCGAACGCGTTCTCACCTTTCTCCTGCACAGAGCCATTAAATTCGATTTGGTTATGATTTTTGAGTCACATACCCGAATGGAAAGACAGTGGCCGGCTTCCTCATCCACCAGAAGTCACCATCCACTAGCGTGCCGTTCGTGAAGACCTTGTTGAGCACACGTCGTACGAGCCCCCTTTCAGCCGTCTTCGTCCCCTTTTCCTTCGAAGCGGCGACACGCATCTCGGCTCCCGACGCAGTTCCGACTTGCTCGACTTTGCCGACTTTGCACTCTTTGGCTAGAAATTTGCTCGCCCAGAAGCTAAAGGAGGATTCAGGTGCACCAACCATGCACATATTGACACGCGAAGCCAGTTTGAGGTCGAAAATTTGGTGTCCATAGAGCTGAAGGGCAAATTAGAATTGTGTGCGGCTACTGAGACAGTAGAATGGCCCGACCTTGTAGAACTTCCTGGAAAGGATGTGGGCGATATGAGAGATGAGGCGCGTTGCATGTATGACTCACCCTTTCTGGAAGAAGAGGATCTACATGCACGGAATCAGTCACCAAGGAGCGGTTTATCGGCGTGTGTGAGCGTACAGTATAATAATGGTTTTGCTTAATTTCCCAGAACTGATACGATTGCAAAACAAATGGAGAGCAAATGGGAGGAGTCGACACAGACCCGAACCTCGAAGGGCGTAAATGTCTTCTAAGTGTCCTTGGGAATATATAGAGTACGTATATCATACCCTTCTTCACCGGGTCTGGTGCCATCGTTCTGTAAAACATAAGCAAAATAGATAAGCAGTTAGCGATGGCCCACGTCTTGGATGTTTTGCAAGAATGAGTAGGGTTGTTCCCCATCCTTCTTCTCATCCTTCTTTGCTTGCACATGCCGCCCGGCAGCAGTGAGGAGCCCGATACTCGTTAAGGAAGAGACGGCACGAGTTTCAGGGAGCGTAGACCGTTTGGCAGGCTGCAAGCGAATGAGACGACAGTCGACGATAGAGGGTCGGACAGAATACCTTTGCATTACCTCTGCCTTTGAGCTTGAACCCCTCGATAATTTCTTCGTCATCCTCGTCCATAACAGAGGACTGAGAAGAGATCAGTATATAACCATTCAGAAGAACATTTCACGTATTCGGCGTGATATCGATTTGGTTGAATGTGAGCTGGTGTCTGACTGGAGTCCCATGCTGTCTGGTTCGCTATCTTCGCTTGAGGGCAAGATGACATCGTTGTCGTCAGTGGTCTTTCTACGCTTTGCGGGACGAGGTTTATCTGAACACATGAGTCAGAGAATGTTCTGATTAGGAATGGGCGATCGTGGACCTGTATTCTTGTCACGAGTCGGGAGGGAAGATGAGTTTGCAGCGTACTTCTTCTTGAAAGGGGGACTATTTTTGGCTTCAGCTCCATTATCGATAACAAGCTTGCGCTTAAGCCTTGAAGGTAGGGTGTTCTTCGTAGTGATAGACGACACGGTCACCGCCCGAGACCTCGTCCCACCGGTAACCACAGGTGTCTGCACATCCTCCTTATTCGGCTCTGCAGTCTTGGCACGCACTTGCGGGTTTTCAGAGAACCTCGGAGCCATCGGCGCAGGCTCTTTCGGCTCGCTTTGGGGCACGCCCGTTGGAGATGAAAGACGAAGACGAAGAAGACAGCTTAATGGGACCTTGGCCAGATCCGAAAAACGAGAATAGCGTCTTTTGCTTCGTGCTAGGGGTTTCTTTGGGCTTCCTCATGGTACGCGAGAAGAAGAACGCGGTAAACGGGAGGATCAAGATATTTTCAAACTCCGAAGGGACGCGTCGCGTCTCAAAAAAGCTCAAAGTATTGAGAGAGAGACAACAAAGTCTGCTCTTCTACGTCAAATATCATAATAAAACTCCAATCCAGCCCCTCTGTTTCTCATTTAGAATTACTCTTCGAGTAAACGTAAGTTGGAGCCCTCTCTACCGCAAAAATATATCCCAATTAATTGGGATATATATTAAAACGCTCATCGAGACCTTGGTCTCCTCTGAGGGCGTTCGTCAGTTTTCAACGTGCCGTTCCGACGCAGGGCCTGTAGGGCATATTCATCTATTCGGCAGGTGTCTACACATCTGCGCACTCAATTTCGTGAGAATACGAAAGTCCGCCTCGACGTCCTGTGCATAAATAGAATGGTCGAACAGCATGGGGTACGCGTGTCAAACGTCACGCGCGATAACTTACGTCCCTAGGTCGGTGGCCATGAAATCCACCCTAATGTACCATTTCGCACGATGCTGAATACCACATGTAGAGCAAGCCCCTCCGCTGCAAATTCCTACTGATTCCTGATGAACTTAGAAACATAGATACTTTGTGATCCTCCATCGGGACGGCAAATGGAGTTTGTTCTCTCGGTCGGTATCACAAAAGATATCGCCTTCTCAACTAAACTGTCCCTGTGTCATATGGAGCTTAGGGGATTTCGCCTCTGCACCTAATATTATTCGGACGTTAGTTTTTGAAGCTTCACTGCAACTCCTGGGGTTAGCCTGAGCAATTGCTACTGAACAGGTTAATGACCCATAGTTGTCAGTTTGTGGGACAGGAAGCAAGGACCAGGAGCTGCCGAATGCGGAGGTTCCTGCGGATCCTGGTCTTGCTGGACGCCTTCCCTACCATTCAGTATCACTTGGAAATCACGCCGATCATTCAGTCTTGGTTTGGAATTCCCTAGGATTCCATTAGTTGCGAATATTGGCTTTCTCAGACAAGCGGATGCATGCACCTCACAAGTGGTCACATCCACGTGCTCCTCGACACTACCTCAATATTGGTGATTAATGGCCCTTTTATAAATTCATCAAGCCCTAATTTCTCATATCGGAGTTTCGCTTCGACGGACTAATCGAGATGGGGAGTACATCATCTTGCCACCATTCTCGATCGAACACCACTGGACTCTCGCGAAATTCTGCCACAAGTGTCAAGGTCCACCTTTCAGCCATTTCGCTGCATCGAAGAGCTGCCGAGGGTGATGGAAAATGAAGCTCCCAGCTCGATGGGATAACACCCCTTGTCCCATTATCATTTACAAGGACACTGGTTAAGTACTAAGGTCACCGAGAACTATCCGAACCGAGAACTAAGTAAGTCGTTACGTTAATATAACATGAGCGAGCCTGCGTGGAAATGAACTAGTGCAGAAACTAGCCAGCGATGTAATGTATAGTGACGAGAACACCCAGAGAACGTCCAATTCCAACAAAGGGCAGGTCGAGATCGCTTGTACGATCGATTCAAGACGCGGATGCTCGAGGGAGGGGATCACATCACAGCCAGACAAATAAGGGAATGGTGTGTATTCGATTCATCAAAAAGACATTGTCAAATTCTAGCTTACATGGAACTGATATGGTTTAAAAGAGAAATAGGTTCCCGTCTACTAATCCAGCTTGTTCTTCCCATCTATACTCAAGAGTAGGTGTGCGAAGTCTGGAAAAGATGTAGATATATATACCGAACATGGCGGCACGAGTCTCCTGTATGAGCTGGACGTGTACATCCACCATTTCGATATAGGGTCGTAAAGACGTATGCCCCCAGTCTGATTGAAAAAGTACAGTCAATTAATGCTGTATGGTATTAACCAGCCCGCTCATCGCCCCCATCCACAGCTTGCTCGTCGAGTTGAACCAGTTGTCCAACCGTTGGAACGGCCTCAGGATCGAATTGTCCTACTTCACTGGGATTTACCGGAACACAAAATATGCCTATACGTACGGGTCCCATCAGAAACAAGATAAGGCTCGTAAGACTCGATATACCGGTTGCGGGGTGTACGCAGAACGGAGCTTTCAACAAGTGGTTGCGATGCTTAGGTCAATACGAGGATAAATGTATTGTTGAATGATATCCTCCATCGCCTCCACTAGTGGGGCCCGCCCATATTGTCAGCATTACCTTCTATTGAGGAATGAACAACCTGACACGTCTGGAGTCTTCTTTTGGAATACTTTTAATCTGGAATTTAAAATCCTCCCATTTGGATGCTGAATCGGATACCTTGCTGCTCCACTGTTTGCGAAGGTTCTCTGCGGCTTCCTTATTGGGTAGAAGTTCCAGAAAGGTTGTCCACCCTTGTTCAATGGCAATGCGATCTTGATCTTCGAGTATTAAGCCCGCAAAATATCTCTCGCCGAGTGCAATCAACGAGTTCTTCGGACTGGGATGTAAACTCTTCGACATATCCTTTTCTCTCGGGTGCCCACGAGCGTTGACGAAATTACACTTATCAAGAACCCCTCCCTTCTAAGTATGCCAGCTTCGGACAATCGCCCCAGCTCCCCGTGACGAGTCGGTAATTGACTCAGATCAATCTAGGTGACCGACACCTATCTCGGACCACTTCTTCAGAGTCAGATATGTACTATCAATAGCTTGTGTCATCAATGTAAATATGCCATGAGGAATGTCGGCTTGTCCAGCTTCAAGCCACCGGATTCCAATGGCATACCCCTTCCGGCATCCCGATCAAATTGCTTCGGAGGCTGACTCACTCCCCTCTATTAACCATCACACATCGATTCTTCTTCCATTCCGACGTCCCGCCTCTATCCACCCCCAATTTGAATTCATCATCTCTCCCGATGGTCCGTAAATAGACATTGTCATACTCTATCTGATCTGTGCCCTGCCTTGCTCTAACATGGGTTCCATTGACATGAGTTCCGGTGGCCCGGTCAGTCTCAGGACTTACACCCACCACCCAACTCACGATTTCGTCACTCCAGGATATGCTTAGCACTGGTTTTCGTGTACAGTACTCCAATTCTGGGCATTTCACATGCACTCAGTCTGCAAGATCCGAAACAATACCACCTCAAACTGATGCCAGGTTGGTGTGCCTCATCTTCCACCCTGATATATCCTGCTCTATGGTAATAAATGCAGTGGCCAGGCTTGAACAGTGGTCACTGTGGCCAGAATTCCCGAACCTACCGTACACTGCATCGATGACGTTCATATTCGTGTCTGTAACTCAATGTGACACCGGTAGTCAATGAAACGATCCCCTAGTACACATAATACCGTCTTTTTCTAGGCAACGACAAACGCCTCGAGTCCGAAATTGAACAAAAGGGACACGAGTTCGTGGTTGCATGGTTAACCTCAAACTGTGCTGTATTTCACTCAAGAGACACCCTAATGGCAACAAGGTAGTGATATGCATTGAACTGCGTTGAACATGGACAAAGACTGGAGTTATGGCAGGTACTCGGACGTATCCGGAGCAAAACTTGAGATATTTCGGATAATAAATGTACACGGCCAGCACGGGTAACGCTAGAAATCCCGATAGTAGGTGTCTGAATTACGGGACTCGAGAACTAACCCAAACAAAGCAGAATGAAGCCACCCTCCCATCAGTAATCTACAAACCAAATAGCTGCGTAGCCTGATATACTGACTGAGCACAAGAACGGCCAAGTGAGGAACAAATCCCTACGCGTCAGTGGAGTTAAAAGGTACTCTCTTGATATGCTCCATAATTTGCATACGATTGACCAAAGTCGTTTCTATCGATAAAGGACAGAGTATGTACTCACATTTGCTGAATAAACTCACGAAGCCACTCACCGACTGTTGCACACCGATCACGGAGATTCGCCGGCGGGCGGTAGAGTAGAGGAGTGGTGAAAGGAAAGTTAGATGCGGACCACCTGTGGAGTCGTGAATGAATTTGCTACACAAGAGTGGGTAGTGGATTGGTTAGCGGGTTTCAGACGGTTCAATAGAGGCGAGTGGAGCAACGGTCACGCACACTCTTAAAGCAACAGCCACAAGGGGAGTTGTGACCTATATTGTAGGAGTAGCTTGCCGCTCTTCCATACTTGGCCATCGGAATCTGCACGGACCATGTTTGAAGAAATGTAGGCGTTCGGCCGCTCTTCCCATGCAGACACTTAGAGTTCCATACTTTCGTAGACTGGAAGCTTATCTATATAGAGGGGTCGTGTGCTTGCTCCCAAAGTTGAATATACATATGGGTGCTGTCCCGGTCATGCCTCAAGTGGGACAAGGGAGCCACATTAATCGGGCCCAGTGTCGGGTCAGGGTGAGACAGACGTACAGATACCCGCATCATTTCTATAGCTAGTGCTGCGGCGCCTTCCTGGTCAGACGCCGACACGGCAAGGTCGTTCAGGAGAGCCAAGGTGAGACTAGGAGAATCGTACTAGATGTGGGTGATCACGAAGACATAACACATTCCCAACCGTGCAATTAGGGCTATTGTAGCGGAGTTTTGTCCGATATCGGGAGAGGCTAATTAACGCAAATAACAAAAATCGTATACCTTAGTTTCATCCTATGTGCAAACTTGAGGTCGAGATTGAGACCACCACTGAGGCTATGCCAAGAAGTGCCCGAATCAAGCGCTCCTGGATTCCTTGTTCGACCGTCTCCATCATGGGATAGGTGTGGTAGAGTGAAGGAACCGGGTATGAACCCACCAGCCGAATTATAAGAAGCCCGCGACAGGCAGTATCGCCCGATGCCGTCGGGCCGACTCGCGATGATTACGGGAGGTAAACTGGTCACATACAATCAATAGTCAGAAGACATGCTTGGTGTATCTAGCTGGTCAGAAGACACACGGACCCGGTTGCTGAATGTTCTTGCGGTCCAGGTTCCAGTCTACGCCCTGATCGAGTCATCTGATGTGGAGGGGATATATCGGGTTCCATTGAATATATTTCTCAATTGGTGTGGACTGGTATTCATACCTGGGTAACAGGCAACTCATTGGGAAAATCTCTGATATTCCGCAAGCTGCTTTGGAGCGAGAACAGATATTAACGCGCGGTCTCGGAGGAACGAGCAGAGAACTCAGATGGCATAATGAAACGTGCGCAGCGCTACAGAATCATCTCGCCATTGATGAATGACTCGGAAGAGTGTGTACTGCCACAGTTTCTCTTGCTGATTCTGGAAAGGGTCAGGCCAAGCAGTACCAGGCAAGAGAGGGTCTGGTCTGCCTGAGGACGAATCTCGCGGCGTAGGGACAGAGAAGGGGCGCCCTGTGGGTGTAAAGCACCGCCAGATTTGGGTATATTTTCCAGTCACGATATATATGTCAAGTCCGATGACAAATAAGCGTGAAACGCTCATTGAGTCGGGCCATCCGCCGACTCAGGAATCACACCTGGTCTTCACAAGTGGAAAATTTGATATGGACAATCTGCCTCGGTGGGGCGCTGCAATAACTGGATCGAGAAGGGGACGAAGCGTCCCGGTTCTCTTTTGACAATGCATTGCAAGCGATTTGGAGCGCAGGTGATATCAAGGAGAAGCGAGTCGAAACTCATCGAGGCATTCTCTAACCCGAGTCTCCGCCCAGTCATGCACACCAACCAGAACCAGAGGCGTATTGTTTGGTTTTTCCTGGTCTGTGGTCTGAGCAACCAGCAGCGAAAGGAGGTGTGGACCTGGGTAAAGCCCAAGGACCGGGTTCTGGGAGGCTTCAAGCAGAAGGGCCACAGTTCGGCGGCCCGAACCAGACAAGGTAACGGAGGGAACCAAAGTGGGGCGCGATCATTACCTGACTCCAACATGACGTCAAAGGCGCCAAATATTGCTGAAGAAAATAGAGTCCCCCAATTTGTTCTAACAATCCCTCAGCGTCATTATGATATAATGGGACATCGGGCTAGGAGGTTCAGTGTAAAAAATGTCTCGTTCAACGAGATCCCACCATCCATCAGTCAAGATCATAAGATACCACTTGGAAAGCCTCTGGCTTCCACAGTCCACTACTTTCCCAATCCAATTTGACAATTGATGCCACGGACCAAGCTAAGGGGCACATGTCTAAGTTTCGGAGTTATAGAACGAGCCAGGACGCCACTTTCCAGTTTTCATTTTGCCTCTACAGGTATATCACCGATGTCGTCATTTCGTACTTGTCGATTGCGTCCTCCGCCGCTGCCCAAAGCTGGGATAATTGCTTGGTTGGGCTACAACCAAAAAGCTGCTACGTATGAAATGGGTATATGTTATCTGAAAGCAGTCCAGCGAGACAGACCTCCAAAGCTCGTGCTCTTGCAGAGTATCAAAGGAATTGGTCATTGAATATAAACGGGCAGCATACACGGTGAGTGGTCCGGTTCGCAATTAGTGGCACAGTCATTCAGTCCTACATATGCTAGGATCGGCCGCTATCTGTTCTTGCTTTCGAATCGATATTATTGAGACGTAGCCAGAGGGAGGGAAACGAACGCGCTCACCTGGTGTGTCACAAGGGTCGGTTGAAAGCACGGGGCCAGGGTTAGTCGAAGCAAGGGGGATTTGTTCCAATGTGAAGGCATATAAAAGATATAACCTCTGGATAGCATTTGAGAAGAGAAGTTATTCCGGCGGGTACATCGGAATACCAACGGAGACCTCACGGAATGCCTCATTTCGTATTCATGGCGAAGTATTGAACCCCTCGGTCCTACATGGATGGTGGCATGAGTTTGTTCGCGAGAGGCCTACCTGTCTGAATGCAATAGCTTGTTCACAGCCTCACGATATAATATAACACTGGATCTTGAATGCAATCGGGTTGTCGCAAACTCCGGTAGACGCCGAGTCCGTCAAGGCTCGTAGATGAGTTGAGGCCAGGTTGATGGAGATGAGGTGCCGGGTCAGTACAGTGTTGCCACGTATTTATGGTGAATGGATCACTGCAGTTTATCTCGCCTCGTGAAGGCAACGTGGGAAATCGATATTTTGCGCGCGGGATTACAGAGTAATGTAATTGGCGGACCCGAGTGGATCGATACCTGTCACTAGGTGAAAGAACATGGCCTTCCAGAGGATGGAACGGACGCGTGGGACCTCAGTGACGGGTGACTCGTACACAATGCTATTCGTGATGTTAGCAAGCTATCCATGGGATACCAATCGGGTGGTTGGAAGTTCCATGAGACAGTCCGCCAGGGCTGGAAGTGGTATTAAGCCGTCGGATCAGAGGCAGGTAGAGACAAGTATCGGCTTATGATATAGCCCTGATGGATCTCCCTTAATTATTGGAATCGCAACGGATCTTGTACCCGGTTCCCTGCGAATGTGTGATGGTATACGGGAATGTACCAGAAAGATTGGAAGTCCAATTGACCATCGTCAAATTGGTCATACCGCTCGTCTCTCGCGTTGGGTGTTTACTGGAAAGGCTCCCATTTTATCGATCAGTCGTCCATTGAGGGGGTTAGCAATTGAATCCGGGAGTATAATCATAATCAGGGCGTTAAGGGCTTCAGGCTCAATGAAATATAAGGAGAGAGTTAATTCTGTTGGAGATATGGAGGTCACTTTCCGCCGGGTCCAGGTCGGGTTAAGAAAATTGAGTATGTTGAGTTCCTCGATGGAATAGAAGCAAACCTTTTGGAGTGATCCCTTTTTTAGAATGGGGTTACCAGGTCCAAAACCGTGGAGACAAATGATCGGGATTAATGTCTATAACAAACAGGAATTGAATCGGCCCGGGCCCGGGCCCAGGTGATGGTCTGTTGACACGACAGTGGCAACGAGTGCATGAAGACATTGGGATGGGGCTGGTGTGGTATCTGACGAAGGGGCATGAGACGAGAGGTACTCGCGCGTGGTCGTGCGTGTTCCGAAGCAGGGACAAGGGGCATATGGGGACGGGATTCGAATAGGCGCGATGGAATATGCTTGCTCCGGTTCACCAGGCGTTGCTGCCACTGCTGTCAATGTTGTCACCAGACGGTCCGTTTGTATTTGTTGTGGGCGCTTACGCGAGCGCTTCGAGGAGAGTTTAGAAGCCGTTGAGGCTGTCTCATTTCCCGAATGTTGGATTACTTATCGCGCCAGTCTCTCGCCCTTTGCCGCAATACTGGGAGTGATGGTTAATTCGTATATATATAAGCAGCCAGCGTACCGCACCTTGTTCCTCGCTTCTCCGCCCGTTCCGCCACTCCCATTCCCGTTCCCATTCCCGTTCCCGTTCCCGTTTCCCGCCCATACCCAAATTTCAGTGACTGGTTACTGACACACAGACATGTATCCCTGCGATATTGATATGGCTCCCACTGGCCAGCGTTTCGCGCCCGCCTCCCTGCAGACTGCTGGCTTGCCAGCGCTAGGTCCATCAAATTCATTCATTGGCGTTCATCACAGTAAGCAGTATTACTCCTGTTACTCCTGATTCACCGTCTTGCTCATCCGACCCAAACCCCAATTTTTCCAGATTTTTCCCGCGATGAGTGTCACTTCGACCCGCCACCGACGACCATAACGACGACGACAACGACCTCGTTTACACCTCGTAAGTCCCAGCGATCGGGAGTTACCCCGTGCAGCCTTGCCAACGTTCACTCAGCTCGTCCTGAACACTACTCTCCGTCCCCTACGACCCAGTCCCCGACGGCGCCTCTCGCTCTCCAGCCGCAGGCGCCCACTGCGTCAACACACACGCACAGCTTCGGTCATCAAACCCCGTGGGTACCTCAACCCACTGGTTCCTTCTCTGTAGCCGCAACCCATTTCCACCCCTCCACCTCTCCATCTTACCCCCTCGGAGACGGTGACTATGATTATTTCGCTATCAGTCGTTCTGCCGGCTCTCCGCATTCGACGGGTCAATCCGACATATCTGGCTCTCCCACTCTTGGCGAGAGGACACCCCCAACCAATCAATCTGCTTTGCCAACCAAGTTGCTCTCTAGCCTCTCCCTCGAGCAGCAGCGAATCGTCAAGGATGCCGATCCCATCCACCAGCAGACCATCATGGACATCCTTACGTCATTCGATTTTAATGAACGAGGCGATATTCCCGCCGAAAAGTTGCAGGCTTTCTACATCTCCGTTCCCCATGTCCGTCATGAAGGCGACAAGCAAGGCTCTCGCGGTGGCGCCGCTGGATATACCTGTCGGTGGCAAGCCTGTCCTCAGGCTGAAGCCGATAGGCCAATCAAGAGGCGCGACCATATGCTCAACCACATTCGGGGCCATTTCGGTGTAAAGCCTTTCTCTTGCAAGTTTGGCAATGGCGTCAATCTCCCCAGGTGGTGCGTATCTACACTACTACGCGGACATGTGCTTACCTCTCCTCTCTTTCTCTATTCACAGTATGGCTCGTTTTTTGCGAGCTGACGACCTGAAGCGCCATGTACGCACTGTTCACTCTAAGGATGTTGACGGCCACTTGTGCGTACCCCACCGCCACCACTCCATGTGGTCTCCCTCTCACTCTACCTACGTAGCAACATCGTCGAGCTCGACCCAAAAAAGCAATCTAAGAGCAAACGCGGCGTGGCCGATGTCCAAGAACCTCAACGTGCACGGGGATACCAGCCTTACTCAACCTCCACCCCCCATCACCATCGGAGCGCGTCTGAGGCTGTCACCGAGTACGACTTTAGCCAGCCTCCTCAAGCGCAGCCTCAGGCGTTCTTTGCCCATGGCCAGGGCCAAAGGTATGGGGCCTATGGCAAGGTAGTCCACCGCCCGAAGGTCTTTATACCATACAGGGTAGCATGGCGGTGGTATGGCATGAGCGCCTGTGGCTTGTGTCGTCGCCATCGCCCACGTCTATTCGGGACCTTGGGGCGGTGGAAGACTCGGCGATGGGAAGACCCCTCAAGCCGTTTGCTGAACATCTTCGTTTTAGTGCTCTCTCGAATTATGAAAACGGGGGCTTCCATGCCCATGCAC
>Ga0307515_10006390_pt1 | contig 23582 bp, 12 predicted proteins | sample 17_EM_MG_FD_194513 | JGI IMG/M metagenome (GOLD analysis project Ga0307515, IMG submission 194513) | Populus trichocarpa ectomycorrhiza microbial communities from riparian zone in the Pacific Northwest, United States - 17_EM | ecosystem: Host-associated > Plants > Roots > Unclassified | place... | reverse complement strand
TGGAACTGATTAACCATTTTAATGGAAAAAATATAAAGTCAAATTATAAATCATGGGGTGGGAAGAAACGATCCGGGACACGTAATGCATATTTTTCGAGTAAGGATTGCAGTGAGATTTGGAGTGCCCCCCCCCCCCCTCCGAAAAACCCCACCGTGAACTTCTTATGGTCACTGGTGCGATGGGTGCGTGAAAAATAAATAAATTTCCATACATTGGTATTGACATGATTTTTAGAATAATGTTCATTGTTAGAGTATAATTAAAAAATTACTTTTAGATAAAAAACCATGTAACTAGGTGTTGGGGGCAAATTATCATTTTACCACAACACAGTTGTTTTTAAATTATTATATAGGGCTAAATTTATCGTTTCTTGATTTTTGCATGGTTAAATTACTATTTTAGTCTTTTAACGTGACATTGGATCCGTCTCGTTGTAATCTTCCATTGATGTTACATATATACACGGCGGAGTAGTGGTAGATCTCTACTTGACTTTTTTCTTCTCCTCCTTATTTTATCCCTCCTATCCTTGTCAATATATAAAAGTATCGTTTCATTTGTTTTGTGTATCTAATTTAATTATTATTTTTTAATTGTTATTTGTTTTATTTTTAATGTTTTTTTATTAAAAATTTTTCTTCAATTTCACCCCTTATTGTTTGGTTTCATTTATATTTTATATAAAATCTAGTCTCCATTTTTTTTATTGATGTTTTTTTTCTAATTGAATTTTATTTTTAATTTAACCCCTTGATATTTTGTTGATTTAAGATTTTGTCGGGTTATTTTTTAGAGTTTTCCTTTCAATGGGGTTGGGGTTGGGTTTTAGCTCATTACTAGGGTTATGAGTTTTGAAAATTAACACATGTTGACTTTGATTTTTTTTTTTCATATATTTTTTTAAAATTAATTTTTTTCAATTTCTTCACTCAAAATTTAATTTATTAAGATCCAGTCTTTATGTTTTTTTTCTTTACTGTCCTTCCAACGGGGTTATCTCAATCTTAGTTTCAAGATTTCGAGGTTAATAAGTTAATTCAGAATTACTTAAATATTTTTTTTTATTGTTTTTAAAAATATTTGTTTGGTTTTTCTACTAATTTATTTATTATTTTATTAATTTATTTATTAATATTATTTAAATTAGCTAAATTTATTAAACCTATTTGAGTTAATAACTCATGTCTTAGTTTTTTTTAAAAAAGAAATTCCTATATTACATTAACATCTTTTTTACGTTGAAAAGACAAAAGGATAGGTACATGATGTGATGCGGGACCCTGTCTATCACTTAGCACTAATCTTCAAAATGAAAGAGAGCAGTTACCCCCCTCTCTTTCTTTTTAATTCAAATTTCAAGCCTTTGATCCAAGAATTGGTCGTTAATACAGATTACAAAGGCTGGAACTTAACGGGTATAAAATTCATGTTTAAGGAACATGAAAGAATCTCAGTCCTATCTAAATTTTTTGCGAACTTAAGAGTGGAATACGTGATTAATCCCTGTGGTGTAGGTTTTTGGATCATATTTATCCTTATAATTTCGTTTTGTTCATTGTTTTTCTTGTATTTACAAATATAAGCAAATTCAAACTAAGATCGAAATCACAGGGGCAAAATTGAAACTAAAACCCAAACCACGGGACCAATAACGTTTTTTTACCTCAAATTAAAATAGATAAACACGTACGGATCATCAACCACATCTTAATCCGTATTATATCACATACTCGTGTTAATATCGTTTAATTCATGAACCCAACCTAACCTGTCAACATGCCAAGAAGTCACTTGTTGCTGTTGTTCAATTCTAATTTCTACCCATCCTTTGTGATTTTGCTGTTGTTAAAAATATATAACCTATTAAAAATTTATAATCTTCTTAACAAAGTTACATATTAAAAAAACTACGTATACTCGGTCGAGTCGTTGATATTTTTATTTTGAAAAAAAAACTTGATGTTTTTATTATCTAAATAATATATCTGGTAGGCATCTTACAATTCAATACATGCTGGTCCAGGTAAAGTTGGATTGACCGGGGAGTATTTGGAAAATATAATAACAATTATTTTTTAAAATAAATTTTATAAAACACTGTTTATTTACACAGCGTTTCCAAGAGGTTTCTTACGATGAAAAAAGTCTTAACCACAAAGAAGGGCTGGTGAGCACTAGATAAAATTTACGCTGGTGGCATGATTAAATACCATAATATTGTTTGGTGATGGCGCTGCATGGTTGGTGAGCATTTATAAAAAGATTTTTTAAACACAAAAATAAAACATGCAACGAGAGAAAACGAATAAACAACTAGTAAAAGGGTCTTGGCGGGGATTGGAGGCCCCAGTTTAGCAGGCCCCTGAACCTTCTCAAGTCTCAACCTAACTCGGAAGAGTTGACTCGGTCAGTAATTGCAGTTTGCAAAGTCAATACCCATAATTCCTTCGCCTCTATGTGGTGTGCTCCGGTAGGTCGAGCTAAGCCAAAGACTTTCCGATTGTCTTAAAGGTCAATGTGACGTGGAGAATGATCGTCCGTTAAACTTTGAATAACAAGTATCCAAAAGGGAGAGCAAATTTATATTCAATTCAACTCGACAGCGGTCATTATTTATTTATTTATTTATTTGTATTTAGTCAAACTGGATTGTTAGGTGAAATAGTGTTTTTCTTTTTCTTTTTCTTATTTGTTCTTTCTTGCTTTCCTCCCTTCCTTTCATCACCGTGTGTCGTTGTTTCTAGCTGGAATGTCTCATTGAGAATCCATGTGGGTATAATTCTGGTTTTTAAGTTCCAATCGTGGATGTTGTACCTATAACTCTTAGAAACTTCTACTCCAAATTATTTTTTAATCAAAATAAGTGAAGCGTCCTAATATATTTATTTAATCCCTGTGGCATTTGTAATACATGTTTTTAATAGATTTATAACAATTAATAATAAATTTTTCATGAAAACTCAATTGAAATTAACTAGTGTTGTATTATTAAAAAATTTAAACGGTTATGAACATAATTAAATTATATTTATGATTTTTTTTAGTTTTCAATCACACAAAATATAAATATATTATTTTTTATATTTTTTTAACTTGCTTTAACAATTATAAAATATTTTTAAAAAAATAATTCCAATTAAAAACACCATAAAATAAACAAGAAATATATTAATAAAAAAAATTATTTTCATGAATAAAATCTCAAAACAATTATATTTTTTAGGTTTAACGAAAATACCAATAAATTTTCCTATACCTATATATATCTTTCTATAAATATGCTGTAACTTAACCTCCCCAGTCCTAGCTGACAATTCTGGAGCTCTTAAAATCAAAGAAAAGTTAGCAACAACCTTGACAGTTTATTAGCATCAACCAATAAAGAGTGTGGTTTCAAGATAAGCCGACGGAATCCAAGTGATGTAATTAAACCATTAAAAATATTTGGGAATATAATAGTGTTGTTTTTTAAAAGTATTTTTTATTAAAATAATATATTAAAAAATTTATTTTTCACATTATCATATTAAAAAATATATATTTAAATTTTGTTAAAACTACTGTATCTAAAAAGCCCACACGGGTCGTAATGTAATGTAGTCCGAGTGCACATGTGTCCTTGTGAATTATAAATCTGTGAAGAGAGTTCTTTATCCAAATACGACTCTCTCGATCTGAGATAAAACCCGCTCTTTTTTTTTTTTTTTTGCCTACATGCATAAGGGAGTCCCTGGAGGATAGGTTGGGGTTGAACATCCTAGGTTAGCCCAGTCTATCCTTCGTAAACTACAAGGATTAACTGCGCATATATTAAATACATGCATGCTCAGAGACACGTGGCACCCACCAAACGACGTTAAGGTTTAGCATCAACTTGATCCACCAATCCTTGGAGCTAATATCTTTTAATGACGATTTACCATCGTAATTGACAGGAAGACTGCCATTTTACCCTCGACTCCGTTAAATTATCAAAACTCATGGCTACATAAACAGTTGTGAGTTTTAAGATCAAAGTTTTTGAACTTCATCTTCTTTATCTCTTGTATTCATTCTTAATTAGTGCATTCCAGCTATACCACTCCGACCATCTTTTTAAATTTTAATGGTGATGGAAAGTGAGTTTCCGATCTATTTTTTTTATTAAAATTTAATTATATTTTACTTTAAATTAAATTATTATTGTTTTTTGAATCGTTTTAATGTGCTCGTGTCAAAAATAAATTTTAAAAAAATTAAAAATATATTATTTTAATTGTTTTCCGAACAAAAAATATTTTAAAAAACAATTGTTATTACATTTTTAAATACCCTATTATTTTTCATAATTCCATTTATCAGCCAGAAAATTAAATTTCACAGCCCAGGCTTTTATTAATTTTCAATCCCAGTGCACCACATTTTATTTTACATATTTGAGAGATAAATATGTGGGTTTTTCTTATGTTTAAGTACACTATCACTAGGGTCTATATATCAAATGTTGACATGGCCACTATTTAATGACACGTGACAAGAGCGGGACTTTATTTAAAAATATTTTTTAAAATAAAAAACCAACTATAAAAATTAAAATAAATAAAATAATTACACTTTGAAAAAATAAATTGAAATAGAAATAGTCCACCGACCCATAATTAATAATAATTGTAACCGGGAGAGAGAAGGAAGAACAATCCATTATAAACCCTGAGCTTTTCTTCAGGAGCAATTGAAAGAAAGAGAGAGAGTAAAAATATGGCGAGGCAAAAAGGGATAATCCGAATGTCTAGTTAGAAGAACAAAAAATGAGGCGTTTTGGACAAAACATGTCATTGTCTTTAAAATGAATCCTGTACCATTTGTATAAATTTGTTGTTTGATCTTCTTCTTTTCACGATACAGTGCAGTAATTTTATGTTATTTATTCAAGTTCGGTTTATCTTTATTTTTTTGTTCAAGGTAGTGTACATACAACGTTTTATATATGAAAAATACATTAAAAATAATGTCAACATTACAATAATAAATTTAATTATAAGTTAAAAATGATGTCAACATTACAATAATAAATTTAATTATAAAAAAGGTGAAAACTCATTTTAGGTGCTCTTTACATACACGAATTATATGATAAACAATTAAATATGGATCTTGTTTTGGATGAGAAGATATTTACACGAGTCCAAATATTTTTACCGTACGAAATCTTAATTTGATTTGATTTAATGAAGACAAAGATTATTTATATGAGTCTGAAAAGTTTTAATCGTGTGATATATTAACTTGATTTGATTTGATGAAGAACTTAACTCGACTCGATAAAGATTATTTACACAAACTTAAAAGTTTCAACCGCGTAAGATTTTAATTTAATTTGATTTGATAAATGACTGGACTTGATAAAGATAAAGATTATCCACACAATCATAAAAGCTTTAATCAATTGACATGTTAACTTCATTTTACTTGATAAAAAAATGATTTTGATTTTCTATTTTTTTTATATCCTTTGCTTCATTGATGAACTTGATTTTTTTTTTAGAGAGCTTTCAAATATTTGTGTTTGATATTTATTCTTTGCATGTTGTCCTTTTTTTGTTTTTTGTTTTTATTATTGTTGATTTAATGACTCTGTTGTCTATTATAGATATACTAAGTACAATCTATCTCAGATGTCTTTATCTAAATGATATTTTAGAAAAATCAATACGGAAATTACTTAAAATACCCTTAGTTAGAAGGATATTAAAGTAAAAATCATGAAATGTATTTGAATTGAATTCTTAAATTAATTATGGTGTAAATCCAATAAATTTAATTTATTCAATCATAAATATCTTGGATTATGGAGTCAGGCTTGTTGAAATCTTATCGTCAACAAATGCCTCCTCAATATTAATACACTTTTATAATTTTGTTGCAATAAATAAATTTATCTTGAAATTATGGCTTTAGCTTAGAATTGAGATGCTATCCAAAGAGAAGTTTGTTATTTCCAAAGAGAAGTTTGTATCCCGGCGCCATAACAATTCTTTTATTTATACCCACCAATGTCCATAAATAGTGTTGAAAATTTGGAGAGATCATGCCATAGCTAGCTTTAAAAATATTGAGGTATAAGTCCCACCATTTTTTTTTTCCATAGCTCCACCATTTTTTTTTCTTCTCTTTCTTAGCGATTAATACACGGGACCAACTCTTTTCTGTTACAGGTTGGAAAGGGGATTTTTTTAGGCTAGGACAATCAACTCAATTCCGATAACAAGCCAAAGACCTTGGATTTCTTATACATGTGAATTTCAGCCAAGTTTACTTTCATGGTTACCATAATTTATAGATGAAACAACTCTTTCAGTCACCAAAGTAACAGCAATGGGTAGACTTTCAGCTAGTGGTTTTGCGACTGTCATAATATCTATGAAGACCTCATAAGCTCCATGGGCTCAGAGATATCAAGTTCTGCCTAAACCACATTGCACCTCATCAAACACGTATGGCCATTGCATCCTCATTGACGTTGATCTTTTGTGGAACAATCTCCAACTTCTTGCGGCAATATATCAACTAGGAAGCAAATGACTTGTTTATTTCAAAAAGTTCAACGTCCTCAAGTTTTAAACCAGCAGCCTTCGCTGCAGCTGGCATTACGACAACCAGGCTTACACCCATGATGGCAGGATCCGCACCAACAATAGCATATGTCCTGAATACACCAAAAATGGGTGATCCCTTGCGCACAACAACACTTCATTTCATGAGCAACACAACCCCAGCGTCATCACTGATTTGGCTAGAATTCCCAGCAGTGCTGATCCCATCTTTCTTAAACACGAGCTTTAATTTTCCCAGACCTGCTATTGGCGGCGGTGGATGGGGGAGATGGTGATGTCATGACTGCTTCAGTTGGAAGATTTGGGCTTGCGTTGTTTTTTCTAGATTGTCAGCGGGTATGGTTTTTTTGTTGAAGATGGGGACAATGGTCTTGGCGTAGCTGTGGGTATGGTGGAGCTGGTTTGTCTGGTTTTGCTGGTAGTGGCTGGGTTATTTGTGGGTAAAAGGATGTTTGGGTTTGTTTCGGGAAAGATTCTACTTGGTTTTGATCGAGATTGCAAGCTGAAATTTGAGCTAGGATAAGCTATTATTGGTTCTGGTTAATTGGGACTGTCATGGCTTGATTTTGAGCAGATTTGGAGCACTATTGTTTGGTATTGTGTTTTTGAATTTTTATTTTTATTTTTTTAGTTTTAAATTAATTTTTTAAATATTTTTGTATTATTTTAATGTAAAAAATAAAATTTTAAAAATATTTTTTTTTTAATATGTCTCAAAATAAAACATAACTTGAAAATTAATATCTAACACATATTCTAAACAAGCCCTAAGTCAAAGGACAGGCTGTGATTGATGTGAGGAGCGGTAGTTAGATGCTTGGTGAATTCTGGTAGTAAATGGAGAAGGATTGTATGTGGGGAATTTTTATTTCACTCTCTTGTTCTCTTGTCCTACTTTCTCTTTAAACAATTTTTTTGTCTCCAAACTCTCTCAATTTTTTTTTTCAATGACATGGAAAGCAAGGGATGACCCCGGGTTTGTTTTTGCCATTTAATGGATGAATTACTGGTATTAATTATTTTAGTAAAAAAAAACATATTTATTTTTAAGGAATTGATGTGAAATACTATCATAGCGGCAAGACATGGTAGCTTATACTTGTAGTATATAAGCCCATGACATTTTATTGTGGTGACAAAGAGATAACTTTACTTTTAAAATTAGATATGAAGATCATCGGCGATTACTTAACAAAGAAACAAATAAATTTTTAAATCTTTGTAACCCGTGTATGTTTTAATATTATTAATTTATTTAAAAACTAAATGAAAGATTTACTGTTTCAATTTTGCTATTAATTTTTGAAAGTCTCTATGCCATGCTGAGTGTGAGATTGGAGAGCCAACTCATTTGTTGTAACAAAATGTCAAGAAAAAGTATGAAAATGAGACGTCCAACATGCTACCAGCAAGGCCACAATAATTTGACATGCCCGCTTAAAATGGATATCGAGTATATTTAAGAGAATAATTTGTAAATTCTTTTTTTTCCCCCTCTCAAATTTTATATTGCGTGTCGAGCTACCAAAATTTTTTATTTGTTTCTTCGCCTCTCGTCATATTCCCTGCACAGAAACGACCTGATCTGATAATAATACTCGTAATAAGGATAGCGTAATTATCCCCACCAAAGTTTAGTAGATTGGATATTAACATTGCAGGCCCAGGCCCAAAATCAAATGTCCAGGGCTGTGAATCCGTCCGCAGATAATAAAACCCGCACATAGCCCGTTTTAAAAGAAAAGGCTGAAACCTGACGAAGTTGACGGTAACGGAGAGCACCAAATGTGAAATCCACAGAAGTCAAAAGTCTAATCCCAATCTCTAACAATTGCAATGGCTATGAAATAAAACAGTAAAAAATCAACAGCAATGGCTTCGAACGGAAACCCTAAATTTCAGCTCCCCGTGTTACTCTCCCAACAAAACAACAATGGTCCTATTATTTCCATGGAAACCACTCCTATCTCTCCTACTATTCCTCTCCCTATTCTTTTACGAACACTGGATTTCAATCCCTTCTTGCAACATCGTACCCAACACAGATCTCAACCAACAGGAACACGATGTCGTTGAAGAGGAAAACGACAACGATGAGGTTTTGAAAGTCATGTTGGTCGCGAATTTATTACTCTTAGGATCTGACACTAGCTTTTTTAACCTCTATTTTAGAGATTATTACATGTCCAAGGTTTTCAAGGTAACGACAATTCATCTCTCTCTCTCTTTTAAACTTTAATCTCGATGTTTAATTAGAAGAAGAAATCGACTCTAATCTTTTCTATGGGTAGCAGAAATCTTTTTATTCTTTAAAGCCTGACATGCTGCTGGTAATCGGGGATGTTTCGGCGAGAGGGTCGACATTGACGAGGGGTAAATGGGTATCAGTGTTGCATCAGTTTCATGGAATGTTAGGGCCATTTATTGAACTTCCATTTCATGTTGTTCTTGGTGATATGGATGTTGGAGGGTGTAGTGGGCTCGACTCAAATTCAGTTTATTGGATAGCTAGGAGTTTTCCGGGGCTAGACTCATCTGGTTGTGGTGCGTTTGATATTGACAATGTTAGTTTTGTTTCCCTTAACGCGGTTGCATTGCTTTGTGGTAATAATAAGTTGAGGTTTAGTGTTGAGAAGGCTGTAGAGATGGAAAGAATAGGTTCATGGATGGATTCGGAGAAAGAAATGGGTGATTGTGGAGAATTTACGAAAACGTCTGATAGTTTCGGGCGGAGAAAGGATTTAGTGTCATCTGGATTAGGTCCTGTCCTCTTACTTCATTTTCCATTGCATCGAGCGGAAAATGGTGGTTGTAAGGAAGGGAATATTGTTAGAAAAGCTCCTATGCCCTTACGTCAGGGCTTGAATGCATTAGAGAGTAGCAGGTGGGTGCAATTCTTGCATATGCTGATATCAATGGATTTTTATTCTTCGCATGTTTTCACTGCTGATAGTGATAGGATCCTGTCATGTAAACAGTGATGTTTTGCACACTTTTTTCATGTCATATAATCAATATTTGTTTATGCACTCATCACTTTAAGTTGAACGTGGAGGTACAAGTGTGATGTTGAACTCCCTGTGTTATTGTTGAGCGATAGCCAAGATATGGAGTCACATGTTTTCTAAAGTTTTGCAATGCTTAGTTGTCTTCCGATGGGAGTTTATAGTCCTTTCCACGTGCCTTTTATTTTGTCTTATGAATTTGCTTGCTTGAACTTACGTGATTGGGAGTTCTGTTTCTTAAAGTTTCCTTAACGTTTCCTTTAGGGTATATACTGGTGCTCCCTATGAGTTATGGCATACAATCCCTCCAAATGCTACGCAATACATATTTCAGGCTCTTAAACCAAGGTATTTTTACAAATCTTTATGCCGATCATGGATACTAGTTGCATTTATTGTGGAAAAGAGAATATTGGCTGATAATGTGTTTCGCATACTCATCTCGAGTTTGAAGGACAGATGAAGCAGATATACTAGTATTGTTGATGCTCGATGCATTCTGGTATTTTTCCAGAGTGCATCAAACAGTGACTTCTTAAGATGATTACCTGTGGCCTTTGCCCTTGTTTGCAGGATTGTTTTCAGTGCTCATACACATGAATTTTGTGATCACACTCACTCAGATGGGACACGCGAGATAACTGTCCCTTCAATGACATGGAAAGCAAGGGATGACCCCGGGTTTGTTTTTGCCACATTCAGAAGTGGTGGGAATACTGTAAGTGTCAGCTACTGTTCCCTTGCTAGGGAATCTCATGTACTAATAGCATACACTTTGATTTTGTTTCTGCTAATCACATTATGGCTTGTGGCAAATAAACCTTACAACATGTGTCTAAGATAGTGATGGGGAAATCCCTCTTCTATACATTTTTGTTGCATTCTTCAAAATTATAACCTTTCGTTTTTCACACTGCTAGTCATGAAACAATCATTTCTTTAGAATCAGTGAAACAGAGATACAGGGGCAGGCCAATTGTCTGGGAAATTCTCATCTAGCATCACTATTTTCCATTTCAGTTATTATTTTTTTGCAATGCCACTATTCATCACAGGTATTTTGGACAAATATACCTGAATTTTGATGGCAATAAATTCTCCACTGTTAAAAAAAACCCGTATCCCCTTGCAGCTTTTCCTTCAGTCCTAGTTGTCAATTTATTTGTGTGCTCCTACGTCTCTTTAAAGGCAGCAAATAAAAGTTGTGATATAATGATATTGTTCAAATAGTGATATACATATACATGATGTGTCTCCCAATCCTCATAGGACAAGGAAGCTTGAGCAATTCTAATATTCTAAGAATTGTGTACCATGTCGGCATGCTAAACTTCTAGAGAGAAAGGATCGACTGCATTTCTTTATGCTCCAATAAATTTTCCTTAATTCTTTTTTTTTAAAAAAAAAAATTCTATTAGTTATGTGTACTAATCACATAAAATTTAATATGTACATGATAAAATTCAACTTAAAGCAATTCGGTTTTGGTTTTCACGTAAGTTTTAACACTCAAAAACTTATTCTGCTGTTTATATATAATGATATATGATGTTAGTCTAGAGACAAGTTATTATGCTCTTTGGCTTATAGGCAGTGTAGTTTTGCAAAAAGCGTACGTTTTTTTATGATGGGTCCGACGAATCACACGAGTGGTTCAGATGACGAAGGATATGAGTAAGGATGCTGTGGATGACTATGTGATGAATCTGTCGACTCAACATTATGAGACGCAACTTTTGTTGTTTCATTCTTTGAGTTTGTTGATAAGAAATGAATAGATGGCATAAGTTGTATTTTCTTTTTTAAGCGAGTTTTATAGGAACAAGGTCCAGTGACGATGCTGGTATTCTGTCTGAGAACAACTTCCTCAGGACGAGTGATGCTGGAAAAGTTAGATTTGAGGAGAAGTAAAGAGGGGAGGGGAGAGAAAGAAGAAGAAAAGAAGAAGCTAGGAAGTAGGAGCTGAAAAAGAGGAGAAAGGGAGAGGGAGGAAGAGAAGTCTATAACTTTCAATTTTTATTAATTCGATAAAACTGTAGTAATTTAAAAAATTACATATAAATAATAAAATTCTAATCACAACCAACAATTGAGTTTACAGCCTATCAAATAAAAAAAATCAACAAAATAATTCAAATTAAAATCCAATAATAAAATCAAATAAAACTCAATAATATATACTTGGAAGCGGTAAAGGTGAGCAAAAACTCGAAAAACCAATTAAATCAGGAAAACAAAAAAAGTTAACTAAAAAATTAAATAGAAAACCATTTTAACCAATTAGAAAATCTAAAAAAAAAAATTTGTTCATTTTTATTTAAAAAATATGAGAGGAGCACTTAAAAAAAACAGTTATAAATACTCAATTTTCTTTCCAATCCTAACTTAAATCAACCCCCTCTCTTTGCCTCTCATCTCTTCCAAATCCCAACCCTAAATCAAACCCAAAAGTAGTCGCCCGCTAGCTCTCTCTCGTCTCTCATCTCCTCCATCTCTCTCTCTCTCTCTCTCTCTCTCAAATACGTTTTGTTTGGTTGCTGAGGAAACTTGCTGAGAAAACGAGGATAATGTAAAGTGAGATGATTATGCCAGAGTACAAATGCTACTGGAGGGCAGTGAATCCTGCGTCTTAGGGTTGCTAGATGGGTTCTCAAAAAAGTGTCCTCCTGAGAGCTTTGAGATTCATGAAGTCAAATTTTGGTTATGGCAGAGATTTTACTGTAGAACTAAACTTGTCGGGACAAATTCCCGCAATAATGTTGATATTGAGGATCTGTGACGTATGATAATTTTTAGGAAAAACTGGAATATCTGCGCTATGCATTACTTTCTGAGCTGTTATGGTGCCTGAATAAAAAGATGAATCCTTTAAATCCACGCACGATCGCCAGGTTTCCTTCATGCAGTGATTCCTTGTTCAATGACGGCCTAAATCTCTCCCATGCACCTTCGACTCAGCCAGCTTTAAAGCATATGAATAAACAGAAATAACCAAAAATCAGTCTTTTTTTTTCTTTCTACCTGGACTACAAAATTTGGGAAAATATGGAAGTGAAGAAGCCTATTCTGAGATCTTCTATTTGTGCATTGACAAAGCCTCTGTATCCCAATTACCAAACACGTTCCATGGCAGTCATACCATAAAGTGTGTTTTATGAAAAGATCGTTCCAATGTGATATTATTCATTCCAGGGATTTAAAAGGGGATATCCATTGTTGGGAGCCAATATGCGCTAACAAAAATCTAGCACATAACTGCAATCCCTTGTGTTTGAAGAATCATTACCGAGCACTAAAATATTATAGTGATTGGGTATTCCTTGTCTCCAATAAGCAAGAACTGAGATCCTTCTTCCATCACCATCATACCACGATCGTCAGGACTGCTAAGGTGCTCGCAAGGGCTCAGCTCATATTGAATTTCAGCATTCTCCCCTGCATTTAAATTCACAGTTTGGAATCCAACCAACTTTTTGATTGGCCTTTCATTTCCAGGATTTGCTTGCCTCACAAAAAGCAATACTGGATGCTTACCTGCCATCTCTCCATGGTTTTTAACTCTGACAGTAACTGTAAACTTAGTTTTTTCGCAGAGTTCTTTACCAATATTTGAAATTAGCTTGTGTCTTATAGTATTTGAGTTCTTAGTTATTTGATTACTTGAAGCTCTCAAGTAGAGCTTGTTTTGTGTATCAGAAGCAAGCTCATAAGAATAGTTTGAGTAGCTGAGACCATAGCCGAATTCAAAAACCTTTTTCCCGTTGTAGAACCTATAAGTACGGCCAGGATAGCCTGAAGATAGTTGGGGACGCATTCTCATGTCTGTCATTGGTACTTTGGTGAAATCTTGTGGATACCAAGTCATTGGCAATCTCCCTCCTGCATGGCAACAAGATGAACACCATTCAATTGAAAATAGTTTAGCAGTAAAGTATTCATCCCTTCTTTCCTATGCCATTATGGGATCAAATTAATCTGCGCAAACACTTAATAATTCACCTGGGTTATGGTCGCCAAATATAATTTGTGCCAGTGCAGTTCCTCCAGCTTCACCTGGATAGCCAGCCCATATAATGCTTCCAATGTTCTGATCATATTTGGCGAAAGATACATCTACTGGACCTCCACAAAAAAGCACCAGAACAACTGGTTTTTTTGCAGCTTTTGCTACAGCAGTTATCAGCTCCCGCTGCTTCCCTGGGAGCACCAGGTCCACACGATCTTGTTCCTCCTTCTCTTGAGTTTGATCTAGTCCCATAACCAATATCACTTGATCTGCCCCCTTCGCGATTTTTACTGCTTGATTTATTGAAGCTGAAGAGCATGCAACCCTACTGCAACCTGGGTGATACCTAGTGTTCTTGATATAATTCTGCAATCCTTGCAGTGGTGTAACAGTTTTACAGGGTGGACCAAAATAGTTTCCAAGAAGTTTCGTTGAATTATTAGCATTGGGGCCTATAACTGCAAGGGACTTGGTTTCCAATTTTGAAAGCGGGAGAAGCTTATCAGGATTCTTTAGCAGGACTATGCCATCTTGAGCTGCTTTTAGGGCTAGAGCCTGATGCTCTTGGGAACAGACTTGGTCTGGAGCAATGTTGCCATAAGGCTGTTTAGTGGGATTGCCATTGAATAGTCCTAATCTCATCCTTATAGAGAAAAGGTTGTGAAGGGCTCTGTCTATTTCAGATTCCGGCAATTTTTTCTTTTTGACAGCTGATTTGGTGTAGTTCTTCAAGTAATCACCACAGTTAACATCCATCCCTGAAATATTTTTTTGTTTGTCTAAGAAATTAGAAGACAGGCAAGTAAAAACCACAACTTTTTATGCACTCCATATGTTTTTTCTCTTGAAATTAGAAAGTTGAAACTAGTTCCTTAACAAGCTGCTGTGGCTGTTTGGTAGTGACACATGCAAGCCTATATCATTGCTACTGTGAATTGAGACCTGTTTCCTTGATGTCTTGATCATTTCACTGTTTCAGGAAAAATGCAAAACCTTTGCACTTTATTGATAGCTTTGCCTAAAGGGCTATTTAGTGGTACAATTGTCCAAGGGATTCTTTCCTTGGGACTTTTTTTTATTTTTATTTTTACTGTTATATCTAAAATCAAACACACTGGACCAGATATGCAAATAAGGTGGATCTTTCCACTTGCGGGCCACACGATTCTTTTGTTCATTGAATATCTACACTATTTTTGCTTATTTGATATGTTCATTTAACTTGCAAACAAGTACAGGCTCTAGTATGGCCATGGAAAAGGAGAGAATCACAATACCGGCTTTAAGCACATCTGCAACGGCATCTTCTGGTGATTTAGCGTATCCCTGATCATCGTGAATTATGGCGACTGCATCACAATCTGATGTGATGTACCTGATTATTTTTCCAAGAACAAAACACCAATGATCATTTTTCTTAAAAGAGAGAAAAAAATCCATCTTTTCAACATTTATCTCCTTACCCGTAGAAGCCCCACTGTCCTCTGGCCTTTTTAGACAATAGATTGTAATCTGCACAATTTGGGACCCCATTAACACGATTATAAGCACACATTATCCCACTAGCTTTTCCTTCTTGTATGCAGCTCTGGAATGGAGGCTGGTACGTATCCGCTAAATCCTGCAATGTGACCTAAACCCAGAAAAAGGTGCTGGCATGTAAATGAAACGGCAGAGAATTTCATTTTAACATGAATATCTTAAATATAGATTTGATTAATTTTAAGAAAGGAAAATAAACCACTGTACAAAAGTAGAAACAACTTCCTTAACTTGAGCAATATATAATTCTGTGCTTCTTTAACTTCTATATTCTCTCCTTGACTGGTCAAAGATTTTTTGATAAGCCTATATTTTTGAATGGTCAAAGATTTTCTGTCGCTTAATGATCACTTTACCCAGATATCCTTGAATTATTCATCTAGTTGTCAGTTGAAGTTAAAACACATGACATAGCCACAGATTAAAGATCATATATATATATAATGCAGCATCCAACAGCTTGATTCGTCACCAATCTGTGTTTTTTTTCCTGATTAAAAACTATTTAAACACATCAGGCAGCTGGACCAATTTGGGATCTTCCAATTTCTTTTTAAACATCGCACAGTGAAAGGAAAGAAGACAATCATGAACATTGTGTATCACTTACTTGAGCATCAAAGACGAACCTATTCATGCCTTTCCATTTATCCAAGTCATAAGCAGTAAAATGCTTGCAACAAGCTGAAGCTTGAAGTTGCTCACCAAGGGTTCCTCCTCCAAAAGAGTCCCCTTGAACTCCTCTCACATATGACACGGCATACTTTCCAGCGACCAAAGGATCTTCTCCAGGTGTCTCTTGCCCTCTTCCCCATCTTGGGTCTCTAAATATGTTGATGTTTGGTGCCCAAAATGTCATGCCTGTAGCTTGTCCAGCGTTGTATATCCCTCTTGCTTCTTTTCCAATCACCTTCAAGAATCCATTCACAAATCAATAACGATTACTTTTGGATGTAGAGCTTCGTTTTCTTTTCTTTTCTACATATCCAAGTAACAAGGAGCTATATATCTTTTGCTACAGGAACTGAATCGGAAAAAATGTTAATGTAGAAACACAGGTATTGAGAGTCTAGCAGATGAAGCTACTTACTTGACCAATGCGATACCAAAGATGAGCATCAAATGAAGCAGCAGTCAGAATAACCTGAGGGAAGCTTGTGGCAAACCGAATGGTCCCGTTGAAACGGATGCCTTGGCGCACCGTGGTTTGAAGGGCGACACCATGTAATGCTTCAGACCACCATTCATAGGCAGGGATGCCAAGCCTCGGGATTGCTGGGGCTGTGTCAACAAGTTGGGATACTTTTTCATCTAATGTTAGTCTAGAGACAAGGTCTTCAACTCTTTGGCTTATGGGTAGTTTAGTTTGGCAAAAAGGGTACAGCTTTGTTGATGGGTCAGATGAGTCACATGAGTATGGTGGTTGTGTTGACTCAACATATAAGTGGAGTGAAGTAGTGTGGATGGCGATGAGGATGAGGATTCTGAGACACAAGTTTTGGAGTCTCATTCCGCGAGTCTGTTGAGGAGAGCTGAGCAGAGGGAATGGAGATATTTATTTTTGAACAGAGGGAACGGGAACAAGGGCAGTGATAAAGCGTTTTTTTTTTTTTTTGTTTTTTTCCAAGAGAGCACATTGAGGGGTCAAATAAAGAAAATGGGTAGCAAAACGACAGAAAAACTCAATTGTAAAGATTTTACCTTGAGATGCGCTAACTGTGTAAGTTTGAGAATTATTTTTTTGCTGTACTATTTTGAGAAAAATACTCGTGATAACGCTGATACCGAGCATCTGTGAGGTATGGCAATTTCGATGAAAAATAAAAAACTACATCTGCTCTAGTGAGTTGTTTGGGTCCCTGAATGGTGACTTGATATAAATCCTTCACGTGCCCCTCTGCATAATGGGCACTCGGCAGGCTTGCCTTGAAGGCTTCACTAGACAATGAGGGCCTAAACCTTTCCCACCTTCAACCAGGCCAACTAGATATCAGTAGCAGAAACAAAACGATGCAGGTGCAAATAAGCACGTAGAAATAGCCATGAACTAGATAGGGCCCGCGCTAAGCTGCGCCAACCCAATTTGTTTTTTTTAGCGTGAAAAAAAATGTTGAGGGACATAAGTATTTCTAAAAAAACAGTTTATTAAATTAATTATATTTAATAAGCATGACTAATTTAAATAATACAAACAAAAAATATATATAATAATGATACATAAACTGATAAAAAAATAAACATAAAAAATCCCAACTTGAGTTTATCTGGATTAACATGTTAAATCATTAACCTTATTATTATAACGGAGTAACCTCTTTGAAAATAAACTAAACAAAACTATGAAATTTAATTATCAAATAATTCAATGTTGAAAGGCAAAACAAAAAATATTAATTAAAAAGGCAATAAAAAAAATCCAAATCAATCTGAGTTAATCATGTGACTATGAATATATGATTGAGATAACCCCGTAGAAAAGAAAAAAAATACAAAAATTAATTTCCAATAAATCAAATATTGAATGAAGAAATTGAAAAAAAATTAATTTAAAAAAAAGACTTAAAAAAACTAAAGTCAACCCGTGTTAAATTTCAAAACTCATGTCCTTGGTCATGAGCCTAAGACTATCCTAATAGAAGGAAAAAAAAACAAAAAAAAATTCAAATCATTAAAATGCTAAGGAGTGAAATTGAAAAAAAAATACAAAAATACAATCCAAAAAATGATCCAAAATAAAAGAAATATCAATTAAAAGAATGTGCATTAAATTTGATATAAAAATATTTTAAAATAGAATGACGAGAGATGAAATTAAAAACAAAATTCAACTAGAAAAATAATTAAAAATAAACAAACAATAATTAAAAAAATAAAAATTAAATTTGATATAAAAAATTAAATGAAACTAAATAATAAGAGGTGAAATTAAAAAAAATCAATAAAATATATATCAATTAAAAAATAAAAACAAAACAAAACAAAATTAAATGACAGCTTTATATTTTTGACAAGAGAAAAAAAAAAGGGTAAAAAAAATTCATTTTATCGTGCACACATGCAACATCTTTTTTAAATGAAAAAAATAATATGTTTCTATATATGAATTCTCCATGCATTTTAAGTTTTTTTTTTTTAATTCGTCGAAGTTTTGGCCTAGACTTGGAAAATTTGAGAAAATATTCAAACAAAGGAACCCAAGGTCTTCAATTTGGTCGTGAGAGCTTCGACTTTACCAATTCAGTCATACCATAAAGTAGAAACAAGAAAAGAGAGTGAAAATTCACATACAATTGATGACTATTTCATAGGTAGTAACATTTATCGATATACACCTGAAATATATTATTTTTCTGGGTGTGTGCCTTACCCCTTTCTCTGGGTTCACCGACATGGTACCAACACCATCAAACTAGTAAATACTGGCTTTTCAGTTTTGAGAACCCATTCTCCATATCAAATTACAACGGAAATTGGGTACTCGTCACCATCTACAACCAAGAAATGTCTTCCTTCTTCCATCACCATCAGGCCATCTTCATTAGCTCTACTAAGGTGTTCACAAGGGCTCACTTCAAATTCAATTTCAGCTCTTTCCCCTGCACCTAATACCACACTTTGGAATCCGATCAGCTGTTTCCTTGGCCTACCATTTCCATGTTTTTCCTGCCTCGCAAATAGTAAAACTGGATGCTTGCCTGCCATCTCTCCATGGTTCTTCACTCCAATTCTTGCACGGCATTTGTTTTGCTCACAGAACTCCGTGCCCAACTCAGAAATCAATGTGGAACGAACTGAGTCGAAGTCGTTGATTATATGCATTGTTGACGACTGATTTAAGTAGAGTGTGTTTTGGGAGACAGCTGTTAGTTCATAAGAATATTTTGAGTAGCTGATGCCATAACCAAACTCAAAAACACTTCGGCCTCTGTAGAACCTGTATGTACGGCCAGGATAGCCTGAAGAGGCTTCAGGTCGCATCCCCATGTCTGTCATTGGAACTTTCACAAATTCTTGTGGATACCAAGTCATTGGTAATCTCCCTCCTACATAGCATCATGCATTCACTGTTAGTACCATAAGATGTCGAAAAATAAAGTAAAACTTTCCACCAGCGTGTTTCTCGGAAAAAACCTACTGACCCAAAAAGAAACCGCCTCTTTCTAGGTCTAGTGCCAAAGTACGATAAGATTCGAGAATAAAATAAGACTTTCCATCACTCATGCATTTTCTGACAAATAAAGAAGCACAGCCTTTCCTTTTAAAACTTCGATCATAACTTTACCTGGATTATGATCACCAAACACGATTTCTGCAAGGGCAATGGCACCACCCTCACCAGGATAACCAGCCCACAAAATGCTTCCAATGTTTTTATCATTCTTGGCAAAAGAAATGTCAACAGGACCTCCAGAAAAAAGCACTAGAACAACTGGATTTTTGGCTGCTTTTGCAACAGCGATGATGAGTTCCTGTTGCTTCCCTGGAAGCAACAAATCAGTGCGATCAAGCTCTTCCCTCTCCTGAGTTTGGTCCAGACCCATCATCAATACTACATTATCTGCTCCTTTTGCTACATCCACTGCCCTGTCAACTGAAGCTGAAGAGCATTGAACTGTATCACAAGCGGGGTGATAAACAGTTTGTTTAATGTAGCTCTGCAATGCTTGCAGCGGGGTCACAAATCTGCATGGAGGGCCTGCATAGTTTCCAAGAAGCATTTGCCCAGAATTGGCATTAGGGCCAATAACAGCCAGAGACTTGGTTTTGGATTTCGAAAGTGGGAGGAGTCTTGCAGAGTTCTTTAAAAGGACAATGCCATTACGGGCAGCTTCAAGAGCTAGTATCTGGTGTTCTTGGGAGCAAACTTGGTCAGGACCAATGTTTCCAAAAGGCTGGCCTTCAGGACGTCCATTGAAAAGGCCTAGCCTCATCCTTACAGAAAAGAGGTTATGAAGGGCCTTGTCAATATCGGATTCAGACAGTTTTTTCTGTTCCACTGCCACTTTGGCATGTTTCAGCAAGTATGATCCGCAGTTGACATCCATGCCTGTACATGTATGTTAGACAAAGTTTAAAGATAAAATATAAAATAAAAGGCTACTTTGGTTTACATGCTAAGGTCCACCTGATTGAAATGAAACTAAAACTCTTATTGAATGCTAGAAAAGTTAACTATGATCAACATTATTAAACTGATCGAACAACATCTATGTTCTACTAAGGGTCAAGGATGTAATATAAAGAAAATGTTACTGAAAACTATATAAACCCAGTTCCTGGGGCTTCTCCTAGCCTAATAGCTGAAGCTTTTAGGCTGAGTGGTTCTTTGACACTAGGAATATCCTGGTCCATTATTCCACAGATAGGTAGAATCCACTAATTGGTCTGTAACAAAAATGTAAGTGAGAACTTTAATAATTTGAGAATGTCGAATCGCTTTTCCAACTCATCCTATTGATCCATTTTTATAGAACTGTATTGTTAAAGTAGACACTGTGATAAAGGAGTATCATGAGTCTAGGAGTCATTTTAAGCTTTTACTATTTAGAAGCTCTCAGCCATACAAGTAACATTGTGTTAGGAAAAATAAGTGTCAACTTTTACTAATCAAAGGGATTGCAACACAATACATGAAGTAATTGCTTTCTTGTTCTCTAAAACTTAATTTGCAGTGATTGTAGTCAATTATCTAATTGCAGATTGAAGACTACATGCCGCATGTGAATTCTATCTTTTTCACATACAGCCAGAAGAGAGAAAAGAAGCGAGAGAATAGTTAGCATCCAAAACACCTAAGAAAAGTTAACAAGGGCACAATGATGAGAGTGATGGGCCAATTGTCGATAAACATTGACTTCGGTGCGCACCTACGGGCTCCCATTTACTGGTGGACCCATAAGATTTAACGGGTCGAGAATCGAATGTAACCAATACCACAAACCTAAAAGCCGAAAACACAAGCACATGCTACTTTGTGACATAGGCAAGGAGATCAAGAGGTAGGTCCTATACCAGCTTTAAGCACATCAACCACAGCATCTTCGGGTGATTTAGCATATCCTTGATCATCATGGATGATGGAAACAGCATCACAGTCTGATGTGATATACCTGATTATTAAAACATTTTGGTAATGAACAAAACAATAATTGACACCAATGAACACTTCAAATGGAGTAGCGTACCATTCACAAGGATATGCACTGCAAATGTATGAAATGCTTTAAAACATACCCACGAAAACCCCATTGCGCTCTAGCAGTTTTGGACAGGAGATTGGAGTCGGCACAGCTAGGGACTCCGTTAACTTTATTGTAAGCACACATTATCCCACTGGCTCTCCCCTGTTCAACACAACTTTTGAATGGTGGTTGATACGTGTCTGCTAAATCTTGCATGGTCACCTGATTTAAAAACAAACAAAAAATAATCACGGTTCACCAACTAGTACACTACAGTGATAGCCAGGAAGTCTTAAGGTGACTTCACTAAGAAAAGAATCAAAGAATGATTTTTTTTTTTTTGCCTTCAGACATTTTCGCTCAAAACTGATGCAATCCTAGAACCAAGAAATAACCTACAGCAGTGAAAAAAAAATTTTGGCTCGGATTATATATTGGAGAAAGGGCTTAGAATAAATTACAACAGATTGAAATTGTAATTTTATGTTCTGGCATTTGCTAATTTCCAAAACCTGAAGTATGTCGGCAAAGCAATTGACCAGATTAACATAATTGCAAAACCCAATAAAGGATATCATCCACCAATCTAATCTTTTGAATCAAATAAAAGTTATTGTAGAGCACTTGAAACAAGGAAGTATCTTTTATTTTAGTTCCAAAAGGGCACAAAATAAAAAAGGAAAGCCAGAACATAAAAAATTGGGTGAAGGCCATTTGGGCAAGACACACTTACGCGAGCATCAAACACGAAGCGATTCGTGCCTTTCCAATTATCCAAATCGTAAGCAGTAAAATGCTTGCAACAAGCTGAGGCTTGAAGATGCCCTTTAATCTTTCCTCCTTCAAAGGAATCCCCTTGAACCCCTTTCACATATGATGCTGCATATAACCCTGTCACCAATGGATCCTCCCCGGGTGTCTCTTGTCCTCTCCCCCATCTCGGGTCCCTAAAAATGTTAATATTTGGTGCCCAGAATGTCATACCTGTAGCTTGCCCTGCGTTGTACAGTGCTCTAGCCTCTTTTCCGATCGCCTTCGCACATTCAAAGAAAAAATAACACAATCAAAGTCAAAATATATAGAACTTATGTACTAATATTTTCGCAAGTAGTAAGTAAGAAAGATTAAGGTTTTGTTAGAGTGGTCTTACCTGACCAATGCGATACCATTGGTAGGCATCAAAAGAAGCAGCAGTGAGGATGACTTGAGGGAAACTAGTGGCGCCTTTAATATTATCGTTGAAATGAATGCCGGGCCCTGCATTGGAAACGCCATGTAATGCCTCGGACCACCACTCATAACCCGGGATACCGAGTCTTGGAATTGGTGGAGCTGAGTTGACGAGTTGAGAAATCTTTTCATCCAACGTGAGCCTAGAGACCAGGTCCCTGGCTCTTTGGCTGATGGGCAATGTGGTTTCACAAAAAGGGAAGGCCTTTGTTGATGGGTTTGACGAGTCGCACGAGAATGGTGGCTGAGTTGACTCAACTCGGAGGACAGATAAAGTGAAGAAGGTAAAGGTGAAGAAACAGAGTTTTTTCGGTCTCATGGTGGGAATATGTAGACGAAACTGTGAAGCGGAAGTGAGAATGCAAAGTAAAGCTGAAGTTGCAAAAGCCACTGAACTGCTGTCGCCTGTCTGCTGTGACCATTTATGTTTTCTTTCTTTCTGTTTTTTCTAATGGCCACGGTCATGTCTCAAGTGTGATAACAATGGTTCTGGACCAGGTAAAGAAAGTTAACAGAATCTTGATGGGTAAAAATTATTCAGATTAGATGAGCTGGAGCCCACCATTAGCCCCTTTCGACTCCTGAATGAGTGAATTGCCCAAATACTGTATAATTGTGGTTGATTAAAATTTGAAAGATAAAGGTCATAGGTGGCTCGCTAGACGTTACGAGTCATGATAGTATTTTTTTAAAAAAATCAATAAAAATCTTGGATTGATATCATTAATTTAAATTAATTTAATAATATAATATAATTATAAAAAAAATCAATGAATAATTAAAAAGAAAATTGCTTGTGAGTATAATAAAAAATATCCTTAAAATATTTTTAAAATATTTTATTGATAATAAAACAAAAATTAAATAAAAACATGATAAACTCATAAAAAAAATAAAGTTCAATTACCAACAAATCAAACGTTAAAGGATAAATTGAAAAAATAAATAAATTTTAAAAGGGATAAGAAAACTCAACTCAATTCAGCATGTGAAATTTATGGTCTGGTCATAAAAGTGA
>Ga0307515_10006389_pt1 | contig 23584 bp, 17 predicted proteins | sample 17_EM_MG_FD_194513 | JGI IMG/M metagenome (GOLD analysis project Ga0307515, IMG submission 194513) | Populus trichocarpa ectomycorrhiza microbial communities from riparian zone in the Pacific Northwest, United States - 17_EM | ecosystem: Host-associated > Plants > Roots > Unclassified | place... | reverse complement strand
TAAAAAGTAATTCTTGCAAGATTAGAGTGGTTAAGGTTACTCTGGTTCGCGTCTGGATAATTATTGAATTTGGATATCCAAAAGATTAAGCTGAGAGAAGAAAATAATCAAAGAGATAGAGAGAGGGCAGGAAAGACTTGGGATGGCAGTCAATTTGAAAAAAAAGATGATGTTGGGTTGGCCCTCCATGTGTGGAAGAATATGAAGGATTGGTATATCCATAATTCCATGATCCAAAAATATTAAAAATTAAAAATTAATTTAAAAAAATTAATTTTATTTTTAAAACCACGAAAACAAACACTTTCGGGAAGAAAAGGAAAAGGTTTCAGCTGGGATTGATGGTCCAAGAAGGAAGCTTCTTCAACACGCACGTAATTTTTGATTTGATTTGATTTATTTTTTTTCTTAAGAAAAGTTGTAAGCAAAAGCGTAGGCACAATAAATAGCTATCTGCAGTATAATTAATTTGACTTTTGAAATAATATGCAAATTTAATACTGGTGGATGGCTGCTGACTAACACAATCGTTTAAGACTTTGAATTTTGATTTCTCTTTGCCCCAATATCTATCTGAAAGGAAACAAAAACCAAAAAAGAAAAGGGGGCAAAGGGAAAGTTAAATAAAATCCTCTGTTTTGTTCCTTCCCTAATCTTATCAACTGAAGCAAGCAAGCAAGGCTTTCTTTCGACGACAACCAACCCAGTCTACGAGGTTGTCTCCGACTTCTCCGACCGGCGGCTCTGATTTCTCCGATTAAATTCCCATCAAGGGTAAACTACTAGCTTTCTTTCATGCTTCAGAAAACAAGAATAATTCATACTTGGAAGTTATTTCACTTGTTGCTTTATTATTGTTACTATTGATAGCAGCAGATTAGGAAATTTTATTTACTTGGAAGAGCAGAAGAAGATATATATTTTCACTACAGTTTATTAATCTCTACCTTTTCTTTCTCTTTTTGGCTGAACAATCCCATCAAGAAATTCATAAATCTAGATCAGTCTAATCCATTTTACTTACTCCTTGAATTTGATTTTCTCAAGAGTAAAATTAAATCAAGCTTCCTGCTTTTTTTTTTATTAGTTAATTTGCGAAATTTCTATCAGCATTTATTTGTGACAAGTATGGATAGAGTGCATGCTTCCTGATGTCTATGCGAGCTCATAAATAAGTCACCACTTTTTTTGTAGAGCCAAATCATCTTCTGTTTTTGAGTTTTCTTTTCTTTAATCTTGACGGGTTTTTTGTTTTGTTTTGTTTAATTATGAATGAAGATGGCACAGACTGCGGAGGAGTCGGGAAACGACAGCGGGAAGTTGGAGCATCATGGTAGGGAAGACAGTGAATATGTTAGGCTTGTTATATCCGACGAACCAAGGGCACCTGAATTTGATATTTCACAACTGCAATCGGGAGCTAGGATTAAAGCTTTCATATGGTGGATCAAAGCTTTAATTTGGTGTCTTGTTATCACCATACTTCTTCTCGTTTTCGTGAAATGGGGGGTTCCATTTCTTTTTGAGAAGGTGCTTTATTTCTCTCTTTTCGTTTTGTTTGTATCTTTTGCCTGCTTTGGTGCTGTCTATAGCTTTAATCAGCAAGCATTGCATATACCATTTTGTTACATGTCCAGCATTCATTTGCGCTTTTCATATTTGAGTTTGTACTTTGAACTTTCTTCTGTTAGTGGGCTTGGTTTATAATTTGTTCGAGATGGTTCTTTGGCATCAGTTTGGATTATGAATGCAGCATGATGGTTGGCAAGCTTTATCAAGTTTGCTAACTTAAGGTTTAAGAATCAACTTGGCTTTTAAGTTTGGTTATGCCAAAGATTAATCAATTTCGTTGTAGGTTCTCTTGCCAATGATGGAATGGGAAGCAACTGCCTTTGGACGTCCAGTCCTCGCCCTTGTGCTTACTGCTTCTCTTGCCTTGTTCCCAGTGTTCCTAATTCCTTCAGGTCCTTCCATGTGGTTGGCTGGAATGATCTTTGGATATGGTATTGGGTTTGTGATAATCATGGTTGGAACCACTATTGGGATGGTCCTGCCCTATTTGATTGGGCTAGTTTTCCGTGAACGCATCCATGTAAGACAAATGATTTTAACTGATATAAGCTAGACAACTTGGTTTTCATATTGGATCTTACTTTTCTTTCTTCTGCATCTCCATTTTTGCGAATTATCTCCTGTTGAATGTGCAGCAATGGTTGAAGAGATGGCCTCAGAAAGCTTCTATGATTAGACTTGCTGGGGAGGGGAGCTGGTTCCATCAATTTAAAGTGGTTGCCCTCTTTAGGGTTTCACCATTTCCGTACACAATTTTCAACTATGCAATAGTGGTAACAAGTATGACATTTTGGCCCTACTTGTGTGGTTCAGTTGCTGGAATGGTACCAGAAGCTTTTATCTACATCTACAGGTCCGTTCTCTTGGTTATACTTTTTTTTCCACTATCAGTTCTTATTCCAAAGAAACATGCAAGGAAACAAAGATACCTGGGAATTCTTTTGAACTGTTTGTCCAGATGATGACTAAAAAAACTGAAAGCAAAATCAGTTGTTGCAAATCTCTATTTATCCCAGCTCACCAAAAAGCACTACATTCCGAGTTCTTCTATTTGAAGAAAACTCTGTCAAAATAATGATATGCCAATTTGTTTTCCCTACCTCCTGCTCAACCTCATGCTTGTGCTTCTGTGCAGTGGTAGGTTGATAAGGACATTTGCTGATGTGAAGTATGGGAACTATCACTTGACTGCTGTGGAAATAATATACAACATCATCTCCTTCATTATTGCTGTTGTTACTACGGTTGCTTTCACTGTTTATGCAAAAAGAGCTCTGAAGGACCTTGAAAAGGAAGAGGCTACTGAAGAAGTTCCCCCCACCCACCAAGAAAGTCATGAGATGAGAAAGCTTCCACTTGAAAGACCTAAGCATGCAGGTTTGTCATCTTTTTCATTATAGGCTGAATACTTAGGAGGAAAATACATGTACCTGTAAAAATTGATATGTTAGATGGCATTTGTTGACTGACTGATCCTTGTAACTTCCTTATTCACCCCTTTTTTTTAGGGGGTTTTGGTGTTTATGCTTGTAACTACAAAAATAGAATACAGAAGAAAAATTAATCGACCAGCTTTTGTGAAAGGTGCAACGTCTTAGCGTATTTTTCCTCTGTTTTATTTTCTTACCATTCAGTAAACTTTTTTCTTATTAATTTTTTAGCATCTTCTGAACAATATATGTAGTATGTTCTTAATATATACAAGGAGACACACACCATCTTGTGGGTTTGGAATGAGGGAATAATTAGCTTCTATTATTCAAGTTATTGAGAATACGAGTTTTTGACCTTATAATCTCATTCACTGATGATGTTTTACCTTCGTCATGCATTGATGCGTACCTGCAAAAGTGATAAGAAAGCTTGCCATTCGGTGGCATGAGAGATTGGATTCAGTTTTTAACTGGCACATTTATGTGATGATAATGGAAAGAATAAACAATGATCGTGGTGAGAACAACAGGCATTCTGTACTGTATCTTACAAGAAAGAAGCGATAAAATTATCTGCATTTGATTGAGGCTTTGATATTCTTTTTTACCACAAGGGCATTCGGTTCAATAGGTGGTGGAGGGATTTTTCGTGGGATGAAAAGAATAGCAATGACTGGCAAATTAAATAAAGCAAAGTGAAAAACATTCACAGAATATTAAGTTATGAGCAATGGTTTGGCTAAATGTTGAGTCTGCGGAAATTTAAGGCTTGAGGAGATGTAAGTGGATGTTCCCTTTTGCCTTTTTGCCGAAGAACCAAATTTCAAGATACAGGCGCTTGGGTCACAGAAGAAAGCTCTGTGCCTCCATCAATAACCATTTCTTGTGCCGCACTATGAGATGATTCTGTGGCTAGTTTATGCATACGTGCTCCGTGGTTCTCGCTTGGGTCCCTCTTGTCCTTTGCTCCGCCTGCCCAGATTCCTATTGCCGCTTCCACATCCTGACCAAACATCCCTTTCCTAAAACTGGTGCCCATCTTCCCTCAGATACCATCGGCAAAAGGTTAGAAAATGAGTTTCTGAAACATGTCAATCATAAAGGAGCTCATGTAAAGTAAATCTTGGGTGTATAAGTTCACCAACCTGTGAGACTAGAGCATACAAAGGCAAGGTGCTGTAACTGCATAGAACTTGAACAACTAAACTGCACCCACCAAATAAAGCAATAAGAAGGCTTGTTTTCTTGGATACTTGGGTAATAAACAGAAAAACAGAATCATTATATATATATATATAATGGATCATAAGGTTTTGGAATTACCCCATAATAAGCCTTGGCACAATGTAGCCCACTCTTTCCATGATGCATGAGCGGAATCCGTATGTGCTCTGGAAGGGGAGGAAACTAATTAACCAAAACTGCAAACGCACTTGTATTGCTATGTATGCATTGAAAACTATGGAAAACCATGTGATAAACTTTGGAAACTATTTGCCAAGAACATGTGTACCCAAATCCAGAAGAAGAAAGCAATCTCAAATGAATTCTGAAACAGAATGAACTGAATCAAGTCAAGAACAATGGCAGGTTTCTCAAGCCAGAAATGTTCATCTGAAGGCTGTACTCGTGCTTCATCGATAGGAACTGTCTTCTCTGCAACTCTGTGGCCTAAACTAGTGATAATGTGTTCTAACTTAGCGCCAACGAGTAGCAGAAGCTGCCATTCAAACCAGCTCGATGTTATTAGGCTTGCATCAAATGTCATTCATCAAAACATGTCAACTAAACCCTTCAAATCTGTGTGTTTACACACACGTACGCACACACATATACATTAGCTCAGTTATACTTACAATTACTGGTAAAAAGGACAGCCAAAAAAATGAATGCCACCCTGCATTTTCATTCATCAGCATGGGAAAGGATTAATAATGATACCTTTTTTTTATGAATCACTGGAATTTAATTGCTCAACTTCGAAAAAGGAAAATTACCTTCCACATTCATCAGCAAAAACATCACAACAAAGAGCCACAGATACCAGCTGTTGTCCAATATTATTTGGTATTGTTCAACTTCAAACCATTGAATACTGAAATACAACTCAATAAATAAATAAATAAACAAACCATTATTCTAAAAGACTTACCTTATGGTAACAATTCTTTTGAAATCAATCTGCAGTGTCCGCATCATGTAATTGTGAAAATCAAAATTCAACACATGGGGACAATGCGCCTGGATTGGAAAAATCAATGATCAATAAATTAATCGAACACATCTTGCAGAATTATATAGTGAACAGATATGTGGTTAATGATTGAAACTTACTGTGATAAATCCTTTTCGAAGAGCAATGTAGTCTGATTTGGTAATGGAGTGATAAAATTGTTTGAAGAATGCTATCTGAAAGTGAGCAGAGAAAACTGCTGAATTCTATATCATACTCTTGTATAAAATTTTCAACTGTAGATTATAAGAGGCAACATAGGCTGGCTTGAAACTCACCAGCCAACTTAAAACAGCTGACTTTCTCCAATATCCTTTTTCGTGTTTTTTAATGAACTTGTGAAAATAATGGTGTTCATGTTGATGCTTTGCTTGATCTGCACAACAGAAAGCATACATTTAACAAACTACAGAAGTTCTATTGTTTCTGTGCAGAAGAAAGGAACATTTAGATTCAAGCCAACCTCTGAATGTTTCTGATGGATGTCTTATGGAATCCTCCCAAGTCTTCCATTGTCGTATCTATGGAAGGTGGAATTAATACATATCACAATAATTCGAAATGTAAAGAAACTAATGGACGTAAAGTAGATATGCAGGAAAGGGGGAAAAAAATACTTGACAATGATGTAAAACAGTTAGGGTAAACAAATGACGAAAATTCCAAATCAGTAAGAATGGCTACGAAAACGAGCTACACAATTGAAGCATATCAACTTCAATTCTTGTCTGTTCAGCTCAAAGGGGAAAATGTGACCAATTAATTTGTGTGGAGCAGGTTATAAAGGTAAGAGACTGATACATTACCCTTGCCCCTCCAAGAATCATTGTAGATACACAAAAGATAACATGGACAATTGCCAACACAAAGATGAAAATATGCAGTTGGTGCAATGCTTCCACAGACACCAATGGAACCTTCCCCTGTGTATGGAAAAGGCATGTGCAAAATGTTAGTTTATAAGATTTAATGTGAGCACAGCTAGATATATTAATTCATATAAGGATTTTCGCTATTCTATATCCATTTTATCTGTATCAACCTTTTATGCCTCTGCTAAACTACTTAACAAATCAACAACTCAACTTTTCAAGACCAATCCTCATTCCAATCATCAAGACAAGACCTTTGAGCCATCCCATGAAGGAAAATATTCCTCCAAAATAACCATGGCCCCTTCTTGGACCTGCTTTACTAACATGCTTAGACTAATCGTCATGTGGATCCATCTAGCACATTGTGGAGCCATTAGCTTAGATTATCTCATATTCATGTATAAATACTAATTAATGGAATGGCCAGTATGTGGTTTTCTAGTTAAATTTATCTTCTCCTCTGCCTAAATAACAACTTAATTTAACCGCAAAATAATCAAATTTACATGGACTAGTTGGTAAAAAGTTATGTTTACAGCAGTAAACATAGTGACATACCTCACGAGCACAACGTTCTGCACTATTAGTTGCAGATAGTAGATGACGTCGATTGTTTATAGCTTGATTATAGATTTTTTCGTGGTTGCTGCTCTCAGTTTCTCTCTTGCATGGCAACATGGTAATAGCAAGCTGAGGTGGGATGCATATGCGGCTTATTGTATTTTGGGTAACTGTTAGCAGAAGGGAAATGAACCCTAAAAGCATCAATTCTGTAGGAAAACATCAGGATAACTTCCATTAGACCCAAGAGATAAAAAAAACCTGTCAGTATGCTTTACTTTTAAGACTCCTATTGTGGCTTCTCAGACTTCATGAGAAATTGTTTTGAGAAAATAACATCCAAAACACAGTATTCTTTGGAGCACACATTGAGAACATATTTAGATCATATTTTAGCATTATACTGCAACATCGTCAATTATGTCTCGCAATTAGTGAAACAATTGTTTCAAATCCATTGTAACCTTGCACTTTATGTATAATTTCTGGACATATTTAGAAATGCAAACTTGCCAGCATTAGTTACGAGTTGTGGATTATGGAGAATTCGTCATTAGATATAATATACACTTGTATAGGAAATAAAGATTGGGGAGAAAGGATCGTCTGACCTTCTTTTAATTTTTGCAAGGCTTCAAACAATGCATCTTGCTCCGTATTCCTCAAGAACTGAATTTCCAAACAAAAAAAATCACCAAGTCCCTTAGGAAGTTAGGAATTATGCACCAAAAACCTCTTAAAAATGAAGAAACATCACCTCTCTGCTTAGAAGCTCTTTCTTTTTACTTAAAAATTCAATTGATGCAAAAACAACTTTTATGTGTGTGTGTGTGTGTGTGTGTGTAAAAGCTGATAAATTTTCTTGGAGAGGAAGAAGAGATACATGTTCATAAATAGTAACGTTTTTAATTTAATGAGCAGTGTACGATTATACCACACACTAGTACTGCAATCAGCAACATTTCGTACATTCATTTCTACATGCTGTGGCAGTGCATAACTTCAAATTTATCTTCACTTCAGTTTGAATTTTGGTCCAAATAAGATGTGTTCAAAAGAACAATTTTAGTAGTGATACTGAGGATGTTCAATTTGGGAACCGGGAACCAAAAAATTTAAATATTGAAGGAAGAAAAATCAAACCAGAATATCACCTAGCTCAAGTGTAAAAGATACTATAGGGAATATATAACATACCTTTCCCAGTTTATGAAGACCTCGCTCTGCAAAAATGGAGGCGAGAACAATGACAAAACAGACAGCAGCAATCACCCATGTAGGTGTGTACTGCAAAGATTTGGATTCTTCCGCCATAGTACCCTGTGAATGTGATTTTTGAGTGTCTGGTAGAAGAATTTGAAAGTCACCTGAAATATATATAGACCGTAAGAATGCCAAAGAATAAGCACACTCCGAAGATAAGAGGAAAGAATATGATATAATTGACACCACCATATTAAGTAAGGCATATAATTTACAAACATTGGAAAAGCATTGGTCAGTATCACAGAAGTTCTAAAGGAATCCCTTGAAGCCGACCTCATACGTTTCCTCACGTGAATGAGGTTCCAGTTTTACTGTGAGCACACTTCAAACTGGTGGTCATGGCCTTCTTTACTCGGTAGTTGATCTATGCCAAGGAACTACTGATTACCCTATTTTTATTAGAAGCTACATGCAGCAGTTGCTGCCACATCATCAACTGGAATAGTCTTATTCCAAGCATAAATTTGGTTGCAAACAGAGGGTGGATGAGATGATTTGATAGGGCACTTGTGCAATCGACACCACCAAAGTTGCTTGTGAAATACTTAGTGGTGTTTGTTCCAACCGAAATATGCACAAAATGTGTCCACATGCATGGAAAAGAATCAAGATAAGAGGGAAAGAGATCCAGTAATGAGACGAGATCTGTTACAGATTTAAATGGAATTTATTGTTAATCAGTTTTGAACTGTTGAATTCACGTTTTTCCCCCAAAAAAGAATACAACGTTTCATATCATACACATATACTATTTATATCAAAAACTACGACAGGCATCTTGGGGTACAGAATATCAATTTCTTAATGATTGTCCAAGTTCTCAACCACGTATGCCCTCGTCATCTTCACAAACCTCGTCATCTTCACAAACTTATGCTCTGCAGTCCTTCGCTCTGCAGTCCTCCTTCCGTGGAGTCGCATTATCTTTACCTTCCAAGGAGTTCCGAGTCCAAAATCTATTGCAGCAAAATCATCTAACCAAAAGCCCCACAGATATATTCTAAAAAACTGTGGCATCTCATGGTCTCCAAGGTGCTGGAGGTGGCGGCGGAGTTGGAAACATTGGGGGAACTGCAGAGAATATGGTGTTCTTATCAATCCCAGTAGTTTTGTCACCTGACAAAGCCACAAGTGCTGCAACTAATCCAGCATTTCCAGCAATCGTTGGCTCTGTATAATTGTAGTTGGTGCGAACATCACGGAAACCATCATGCCTGTCAGGACCAGCAACCATGGCTCCAACAAGTGTATTTGGATTTGGCTTCGTGGTGTCCCTCCATTTCCATCCTCCTTTACAGTTATACCTGATCTTGTTCTTAGGGATAGATGCACCTCTGTGGTGGACATGTTTTGGATAATGATTACCAAAACCCACAACATAGCTCATTTTACGAGGATTTTTGCCCAGGATGTAATCAATCTGTCACAAAGACAGAAAAAAGGAAGTTATAAACCGCTCAAATTATGCCAGGGTCCAATATAGAACAACACCTTATCGCATAGGGTATGGCATACCTGAGTCTTGGCAAAATCACGCAACACGTCAGTAGAGTAAAAATTTGGTCCACAGTACCATCCAGGTGTATCAGCAGCCTCAAGATAATCACTATATAGGGTAGCTAGGAAGGCAGCGTTGACAACATACTGAAGGGGCTGAGGCCTTCCATGATTTAACTCGATCAAGCCTCCTGTAGAACATCACCAAAACAGTTAGAATGGGATCTGAAAGTTAATCCATTCACTTGTGACCAGGCCAGTCATATAGGAGATGGTTTACCTCTTGTTCTATTAAACTTCGTGAAAATTGGCAGGTACGAACACATGATTATACTGGTCTGGTTGTGAAATGTCCTTAGTATTTCTTCATACGGATAACCAGGGCTCAAGAACAATCTTAAACGGCTCAAAAGTAGCTATCACACAACAAAATTTATTCATCAGGACAGAAGTATACCACCATATATTTTCAAAGTAAACTAACAGTGAATTAGGCACATTATGATGTAATATGTAAAAATAGCAGCAGAAAAATATCAACAGGATCCAAATAGGAGATCATCATTGACATTTCCACATTAAGGCAATGATTTTATATGTCAACAGCAGTTCATCAGGTTTCATGACATAATAGTCAAGAAAGTAGAAATGGGTACAAATAAGAAAAGGCAGGAGATAAATTAACAAATTGAGATTCACTTTTAGAATTTTGAAAAAAAGGAGGAAACCTCAGAACGAGATCACTTTATTTGTAGCAAGACAAGCAATTAGAGGAACCCACAATTCTTACTCATCAAGAATCAAATAAAAACGCATACATATGCATAGCTACCTTATATTTCCGTTGCTGAGGAAAATAGATTATATCAACTCCTAAAGATGCTTATCATTTGGGTATATTATATGAAACAACATGTGATACCTTATTAAATTAGAAACATGAACAGATGCATGGCAAAATTAATAACATTCGGAAGAAAAGTTAATTGCATGATTAGGAAAGGCATGATAGAAAATAGATAAGAAGCTTCACTAACCTGAGTACCAGCAAGCTTGTTGTCCCAGCTAAGGACACCATAGTCCGGCCCTCCCCAAAAAGCACCAGCATGCTTGGCTATGCCAGGATTTGTAGCAAGCTGAAGATAGGAATTATTTCCAGTTGCATAGTACAGCCAAGCTCCACCCCAAACAAATTCATCCCAGTAACTAGTTGAATTATAGAAAATGGCAGCTTCTGACCCTCTTTCACTGTATCTACCTCGCTGATCTCTTGCAAATTGAAAGAGAGTTCTGGCACCATGAACAAGTTTCTGAGAGTAGGCCTTGTTATCTTTGAAAACAATGGATGCAGAAGCTAAGGCAGCAGCCATTTCAGCAGCAAGATCAGAGCAATGGCTGCATTCAGTTACAAGTCTTTCATAATCAATGTCCTCAGGACGCATCCAGCAGTAATGATCATTTGGAGTGGTACTCCCACCAGAAGTATCCCCCGTGCCAACCTGTCAAATAGGATGGAAATCAACATCTGTCAGACCATAAATCCTATGGCGGATCGACAGACAAAGATAAAAATAATAATTTGATGAATAGCACACTTTTTTGAATCATGTTTATGTGATGATGGCCAATACAATAGTAGCTATAAACAATCTCGACTTCAGTATTTGTGTAACCAGGAAATTTTCTATGCATAGGCGGAAGTTGAGTTTTCCATGGAGAAATTGTCAGATGAAAAAACCTTGCTAGTTTTGATCCCAGTAAGTCAAAATTTTGAAAAAAGCCCTACCCTTGCATTTTCACATGAAGTGCCCCAAGCAAGATCATGTTTTTATTGTAAAACCAAGCATCATCAACATTAAAGTTAAAGACAGCTATGAAATAAATTCATTCAGATGTACAATTATATCTATGTTTAGATAAATTGTGTAAAGTTACTTCACCTGGGCAACCATCGTGTTGATGGTATCAGAAGAACTGTTAAATGTCTTAAGAAAGTAATCAGCTCCCCACTTAATAATTTCTTTGACATGGTTAAGCTCCCCAGTAGCTTCATATTTCGCACTATATTCTATAACACTCCAGCTCAACATTGTCATCGCAAAAGAAGCAGGGAAGTGAAACTTGATGGCATCCCCAGCATCATAATATCCACCCACCAGATCTTTGTAAAAACTACCTTGTTTACCTTTCCCGTCGCTCAAACACGAGCTTCCCCTCCATGACACATTATTATGCTTTGGAAGCTTTCCTGCTGCAATTTGCCATCAAAATACACGAACATAAACAAAATCAAGATCATTATCAATAACAGTAGCAACAGTAACTGAAACTTATGATCTGAATCCGTGCAAATCAATGATTTTCTTCAACAATCCATGATACCAAAGGTAAGCCACATTCAAACTGGTTTTTTTTTTTTTACAAAAAGAAAGGAAGAAAGAACGATTTCTACTTTCCTGAATATAGATGATTACCAATAACAGAGCAGTAGTAAAGTAAAATAAATTCATGATCTGGGTTTGTTAAGATTGATGATTCATGTTCCCCTAAACAGTTACAATCCCGGATTCATTGAAGAAGTCTCTCCTCATTCTTGCAACAAAATGATGCTATCTTCCAAATTTAACAAACAAATGAATTCAAAAGGTATACAAACATCAACTAACAGAAATCGGACAGATCAGATCAAGAAAAGGAAAAGATACATACATTTTTGCGCATTGAAGAACATGAGTGCCTTGTGTAGAGCAAGGGTGTAGTTATCAGCGGGGGTATGATTGTGACGATGGCGAGGCACAGCTTCAACAATAACAGTAATCAAACCAACCAGGAGAGCAGCAGCAACAATACTCCCAACAGTCCACACAAAGATCTTGCGACTAACAATGATACAACCCAGATCCACATATTTCTTCTTCTTCTTTTGCTCAGCTGGACCCAGTAACCAACTCTGTTGAGTCTCATCCAACGGCCTTGACAAAGCTGCCCTGTCTAAGTCATTCAAGTTCCTGCTCCTATCATCATCTGTTGCCGAATCTGCTGCATTTATCTCCAGGGATCCTCCCCAAGGATCTCTACCATACATGCTCATCCTTAAAGTTTCACTATTTCTTCTTGTATTTAGTAAATTAGCTCTCTTTTGATTCTCCCTCGATTCAAGAACAAAACTTGAAGTGCCACCGACACTGTATTGACAAAAAGAAAATGTGGGTTGTCTTTGTCTCTCTCACACACACACACACACTCTTTGTTGGGTGTGAGGAGGAGAGACGGAGGGTAGTGAAGGTGTGGGAATGGGGATGGAGGGTATTATGGATGGTGGACAGCGGAGACTGATGACGGTGGAAGAGTCAATAATGCTGCGGTGAGTTGGGCTTGATTCTTTATTTTAATAATTAATTTGTAGTAAATCTAGTTGGTGACCAATCATCCACTTCTAGGCAAAGACAGTCTGTGTAATGCTGTGTTTTTCTATGAAGTTTTCCTAACAGCTAAAATCTGTGATGTATTTCTTTCTCACTCTTGAAGACAGTGGACAGACAGGGAAAGAAAGAAAGCAAGAAAGGTAACAGTTTGGTAATTGTATGGTATCTTGCTTTGCAAAAATTCATGTTAATGCCTGAAAGATGCCATTAAGCTCATCTTTTTAGCCTTTTTTTTCGCGGCCACATCATTTTGTATTTCTATTAAAGGAACAATTAAAAATCAATCAAGGAAGATTTATTTCCATATCATACTAATCTCTATAAAAACCCAGTTAAAAATTAGGATAATAATTCCCTCATATACGGATCTGAAGAAACTCCTCGTATCCGTAGTGTCATTATTAATATTATCGACATATATCACCCCGTTATACGACGTATGTTGAGAAGAGAAGGGTTGTCTCCAAGAAAATTGCTATCCCACCCCATCTTCTCTTCTTATTTAAAATTCTTCCATTTTCATTCTTTATCTCACCCTTATGCACATGATGTTATCAACAGATCATTTTTTATATATAGATATATAAATCGGTGCGTAGGATTTAAAATTTGAAGTTAATTTTTTCTCGAGGAATTTGTGAAGAGTATCAATACAATACAAGATCATGGGTGTCTGAAAATATTATAACATTTGGGGAAGAGGGACATGAATGACCGGTGTTTTTTCTTTTATTCTCAAACTTTTTTTTTATTTGCATCTTTAAAAAAAAAAATAACATCTGAATTCTTATAGTTTGTTATGAAAAAACACAATTAAAAAATATAAGATTAGAGTGTAAAAGGTGATAAATTGACATGAACAAAGTTCTTTTTAGTCCCCATATTTCCACTTTCCTTTTGTTATGATCCTTTTAGTTTTTAGAAGCTGTATTTCATTCCACAACTTTATTTTTCTTGTTTTTCAACCTTGTTTCAGAGAGAAAAGAAAAATTTACTGAATTCCAATAGTAATAAAAAAAAGTTATCATTAACACCGATTTCGCCTTTAAAAAATATTGATTTTGATGTCAACAAGTTCCATACAAGACATTCATCTTGTATGAGAGGGTGGGCATGGACACAGAAAGTTTTTTAAATTCACGTTGATTTTTCATCTTGAAATCAATTTTTTCCAAGTTTAAGACCTCAAAGAGGTTTTTAAGGCCTTTAGAGTATTTTTTAAGTGTTTTCAAGTGAAAGAATTGTTAAAATTTTGGTTTTTTATGTCCAAAAAAATTAAACTTTGATTTTCCAACTATCATAATGATGGTTAGAATATAGTGTCACAGACTATGCGTTGTTTATTAGCAAATAACACGTTTGTTTTTATAAGAGAAAGGAGCAAATGACATGTCATATGTTCCTGAACAAAAAAAACAAGAAGCATTGTCTATTGCAACAGACGAAGCATTGTTTGTTTTTTAAGAGAAAAAAACGAACCACATGTAATCTGTCTTTACGTGGAAAAAAAATCATAGATCTCAAAAAACAAGATTATTAAATCCATGTCTATTCAAAATATTGTCGACCCAATATTTTTTTTAAAAAAAAAACATTGCATTGATGTATCTTTAATTTTCTTTAAAAATAAATAAATAAAGTTTTAACCCAATCAATCGAGTCAGTTGGATTATACCTTTAGATATAGATCCACCTAGAATGTCTGCGTGTTAATATTTATACATATACAAAAAAAATGTCTGTTTATTTCCAATCAAACCTAGTTTTTTAAAATTGATTAAAAAAATAGCATTACATTAATATTGATATTTATTAGCTTCAATTTTATTAAAAGTACACTTTAAATTTTCAAATCACAATAAAAAAAAAAATCTTCTGCGATAAATGACATTGACAATGGTTATGTTTTTTTTCCCATATATATTGTTTTTTACCTGACCGCGGCGGCATAGAGGTAAGTAAGAATTAACTATACATACATAACTGAGAGAGAGATGATAATCATGTATGTAAAGAAGAAGAGTTTAAGTTAAACTATAATTTATTATTGACAATTAAGATTGAGCATTAAGGATTTGAGATTAATAACAACATCTTCATTTTGTTCTTGAGAGTTCCAATTTTAGATGGGGGCATCCGCTTCTATCAAACCAGCAGTTAGTCTCCTCGTTTCTCTTTCAAGTCCAACCGAAACGTTTCCGACGCTTTAAGACATGCTTTCCACCTTCTTCATGCTTCTTTACTCTATATATATATATACACGTTGCTTAGCTTGTATACAAAGTGTATGCATTACTGATTTAGACTTTGCGTACATAAAAATAATAAGACTGAAAGCCTCATATCAGCTGCTGCTCTCTTATCCCATGACATGAAAAACTGGACAAGCTTGCTTTCATTTCATTTACTTACTAACAATCTTAAGTTATTGTGGTTTTGTTAGATGTCTCTCATATCTCATCTTTTCCATCTCCAGTCTCTTGACTCTTCAATTAAGCATCAAAAAGAATGTTTAGGCAGATTGATACACACCACTGCACTGTTCTTTTAGAACAAAGAAACAGAAATACCATCCACCGACGAAGGAACTATTTTGGCACCGAGAGGAGCATGGTATGCTCATGCTGCAGACTAAAATCTGTCAGCTACTGCTTGTATAATAGCCACAACCACTGAATTATTATACTACAGTTGTACCTCAATCTCTTGCGTCATCAATCATGTTAACTTCATCCACTTGGTAAAAATGAAACACACACACACAAACACAGTGAAACAAATAAAAACAGAAATTAATCACATATATCTGCTATGCACTTTCCCTCGACCATATCCATATGCTGTTGTTAACTACATGCACTTCTTATACATATTTGATTCCAACATCCATAAGATATAATTGGGTGCTATTCTTACAGGTTTCGTGAGCATTACAAGCGTGAATGATGCATGCTCTACTTGCATTGCATCTCTGAAGAAGCTGCTGCAGGTGAACGCCACCTCATTCCAGCTGCATATTATAGCCTCTAGGCTCCATTATATACACATATACTCCTAGACATTTTTTCTGGACACGGCATCTACAAATCAAAAGTATGACTGTGGAAATGGAAGACTGGATGGTGGGATTCTCTCTTTAAATTCCGAGACCTGATTTCTCTAGCAACACTGGTCTCAAGAGTTGGAGGACCGCATATGATGACACCCACATCTGCGTAACCCCAGTGCTCCGATATTGATCCGAATATATCTACAATTAGGAAAAAGCACATAGAATAAAAGAAGCAGCAATTTGTTCAGTTTAAATGAAGAGGACTTATTTAATACTTTTGCAGTATAAACTAGGTACAAACTATGTACGATGACAAGCTTGTAGCCACCGTAAATGCTATTTACTCCTAGTATAACGTTGTGATCTGTCAGCTGATTTGGAAATGATTTTGAATAACGGAATATAAAAAAAGCTTAAAGTCTGTTATGATAATTTCATACTTCTATTCACAAAAGATGCAAATCACACCCATTAAATGTATGTCGTCAAATCTTCCCTATTGAGTAACACATGCCAGACAAAATCTAGCATTGCATGGAATCATACCTTTGAAGTCTGGTCTTGAACCATACTGAATAGTGGTTATACTAGTATGGTTTTTCTGAAACAAATTCACCGCATCTTCATTATGCTGAACCATGCCAGGCTTTAGCCTATTTTCCTCGTATTCTTCCCTGGCAGAAATCTTCTTTTCCCAAAGATGCCATAAACCAACCACAAGACCCCCAAAGATAACAACACTTGCAAGCATACATCCGAAAAAAAGGAGTCCTTTGTACCACCAAGTTGATATGCTACAAGGATTTATGTAAAATATATACAAAATACCCAGCGAAATAACAAAGCCCACTGTAGACGAGATGACGTACAGGCCAGACCATATACTGTCACCTGTACCAACCAAAACCGACATGCCACAGCCCTTTGACATGGGGCAAACAGAAGAAACTGTAACATTATGAATATCACCCTCCTCCTGTAAATAACAATAATTTAGAGACGGCAAAATTGGATAATTTGAACATGAAAGACAGAAAAACATCTAGGTAAAGACATGTAACACGAGCATATTCAATAAAAATAATCTTACCAATGGAGGATCTGACTCTCGAGTAACATAGATGGAAATCTCAAGATTTAATTTGTCATAGAAATATGGACAAATTGATTCCAGGTCCATCGTCGAGAGAAGAGGAAGTTCATTTGATCTTTTCACAGCCCAAACAATCAAAATATTCCGTGGCAAGCAGGGTCTCCCTTCATTAACACGGTGGAGAATATCACTCAAAATCGCTAGGAAAGGTGAAATCCCTATGCCACCTGCTACCAAAATAAGGTTTTCATACCTAAGAGTACAAAATGGCCAAAGTCAGTCTACTAGAAACAGATATAAAACTTGAGTAAAGCTGGATGTTTGGTAAATTCTATTCTAATTTGTCAAACATTGTCATTTGACACTAGCAATGACAAGCGTTAGCTTTTCTTGAATTCAAGCTTGAACTCTTTTTTTTTTTTTTCCTGAAATGAAGAATAAACGATCTGCCTTGGAAATTCAAGTAGGTCATAGATTTGGTAGCAAAGATGGCATCATTTGCTACATTTGGTCAAATGCCAGAATTATAAACAGCTTCAGGCTTATAAATCCTTTTCATTTAATTGTTTGCAGTAACTAATCTAAGGCCTAGAGATTAGAGTATATACATCAAATATAAGTGGTCTTGAGATTAGAGTACATACATCAAGTGGTATGGCGCTTCATGCCCGTATGGCCCCTCAACAGAAGCTGTTATCTTAGGACGAGGTTGGGAAGGAGAAGCTGGTTGTTCAGCCTCGGATATGTTCATGATACTTCCTCTGAGCCTAGCTGTCCACTCCCCAAGAACTTTTATAAGAATTGACAAATGATATTTACCATCCAAGGGACTAGATGAAACACTGAAAGGATGCCATTGCAGCCAAGATAATTCCCGAATTTGAAGGAATACAAAACTGAGGGCATTGTACCGCAGATCTGCATTGTCAAACTTGAAACATTAACATATGGTAATAGATCACATGCAACGAAACAAAAGATATGTGAAGAATCATCATTACTTCCAGGTTTTGAAAGGACCAATTCCACAGTTCCACATGGAAGGCTCTTGGCTGAAATTATATCAACAGTCCTTCGTGATTGGCATAATCTCAGAAATCGATCAAGCATGAAAAGAAATATTCCACCAGCAGCCATACTAAAAATAAAGTCACCAACATGCAATGCCAAGCCGAGAACAAAGACCACGTATAGTTGATGGGTGTAAAAGAACAATTCAAAATTCCACTTCCGAACAGGAGGAAGTGATGTCACCCACATCAATAGACCAGCGACAAGGCTGATAACTCCAGGAAGAATAGCAACGCCAATATCTTTCCATGATAATAGCTGCATGAAACAATAAAGCATTTGAGAATAAAGAAGATCTACGAACCCTTTTGGTTGATTTCTGATGAAGAGAATGAAAAGGGTAACCAACTAAATAGTAAATTATTAGCATTTTGTCCAATTGTCCAAATAAGGCTTTCCTAATTCTACATGACGAGCCTTGCTTAAAATCCTTTGTTATATCTACATTTGTAATAGAATTTTTTTTTTCAATTAATACAACAAACCATTGTGACTTTTACTTCTTTCTCCCAGATAAAAGCAAGTTTTTACATCAGTGCACGAGCAAATTAACTACCATAAAAAAATTATGTAGGTAAATATTATGTGTATAGCATCCAAATGAATAACAATCCTTTATATGCAGAACCGAAGGTGAATTCAGCAAATATCATGCGGAATAACTCACAGAACACTCAACGTTCCATTATAACTCAACCAAAAGGTGTACGGGTACACTAAGTAGTATAAAACTAAGAAAAAAAGTATTGTAACCATTAAGTAGTTGGAAATAGCCACCAAAGTTTTTCCTGAAACTGCATTATATAAGAGACTAGTACTTATTACTTCCATATTTCCGTTTCAAACAATTGTGCACAAGGCAAGTAATTAGCTAGTGCAGACTATGCTTGGGGATATAGGGTCTGGAATCTGCCACAGAAGAGAGACTCTCAGGACAAAGATTTTACTGAAGTATCATGTTTAGTTCAGCTGATTTTACACAATGTTCCAACCAAAATAAAACTAAGAACAACAACCAAGCCTAAATCTCAAACTACCTGGTTTCGGCTAAAATAACCAAGCCCATAATAAAACTAACTAGTTATAAAAATTAAAACAATTTGAAAAAATAATAAAGTCAATGCCTAAATTATTAATAAAATCAAATCCTAAAATTTAGCCTCTAGATCGTTTTCTTAGATAGTTGACCATACGATTTTGATATAGCCGGACTTGTAGACACGAGCGATTCTGAGCATTCAAGTAATGATTTGACATTACTAGATGGGGATCTGGCGCAGACAGGCTATGTGGATGGCCTAGCATATGCTTTCATGGATCAGTGGGGCACGTCTATGTCCAAAAAAAGGTCTAGAATAGTCAAGACTTGTTAGCTCTTTAAAACCACGATAACAGGAGATCCGACTGTTGGGTCGGACTCAAATTTTTACAGGTGATTCTACATGCAATCAGCAAACAAGTCGCTGAACGGACCGTCGGATCTTTTAGAATTGCATTTTGAGCATTGATGCTCCTGATATGGCAACTCTTATTATTTTTCCAATGTTTTTTTCAAACTCTATATTTTAATTCGGATTTTTTGTTTATTTCCTTTTATGTTTTTGGAATCCTAGTTGTTTCCTAGTGGAGGTAAGGTTTTCTAACCTATATATTTAAAGGTCTTGTAAACCTCTTAAAAAAGCAACCACCATAAGCTTTATGTTCCAGAGAATAAAATTGTGAATTCAAGGTTCACATCTGTAACCCTCTTCGCTCATTAAACCTTCTGTCTTTTTTCTTGCAATTTTTGTGTTGTCACTGTCCTAGTTAGCTTCTGCCTGCATCAGATTCCATGAAATCAGCAGCCTGTTGTTCTACCCCAGTTTTCTTTAGTTCAGTCACCAACCTGTATTACTTTATTTCAACAGAATGCAGCATTACAGCTCTACTTTTGGCATTTTAAATATCCAACTTCCCTTTTGGAATTGTTTTTCCCATTTTCCTTCAGCTTTACCCTTTTAACCAAAGGCACACATACACATATGCACACAAGTTACCACTCAAAATTGGAAGAGATTGTTCATATGTGACTTCACCAACTAACAAGTGAATCCATGAAGTCAAAAGATGCACATGCAAGTGGCTAAGCATGTATTTAAGCAAGAACGTGCAGGCAGAAAAAAAGGAAAACAAAGAAGCATGAGGACTCACTTTATGCAGGAGGTTGCCCTCCATTGCCCATCCAACTACGTACAATAGCCCATGGAGAGTAAACAGCACCATTGTCAGGTGCCCCAGCCATACATGGTATCTCGTGGCATGCTCAAATGGGATATTGATAAAACGGAGAAGAACTGATCCTCTTGCAACAGGAAGAAACAAAAATGCCATGCAATATAATCCCATTGAACCAAGATGACCTCCCATCATTTTCAAGAACAGAATACTGGAAAAGTTTGAATTAGCAAGGAAACTTGGCAAATGGTAGCAGCCTTTTCACGTGAAAAAATTTAGACAATTTACTATGAAATGCAAAGTGATAACTCAAACAATCATCAATTACATATAGGTGCTTGAAACACAAGAAGTTTCCCTCAAACAATACATGTATACTACTTTCTTTCATCCTTTCTGCTCTATTGGCTTTCCACTTTGTAGCTTGAATCTTATTTGATAGCTTATTTAAATTAAACCATCAACAGCTCTCATTTGGTGTTGGTTATCCTAGTAATATTCAAAGTCACCTTTGAATCTGTTTGAGATCAAAATCTTAAAGATAGAATGAGGAGTTGAGGATGCAACATGCTTGTGAACTTCGGAACCAGAGAAAATTAAAAATTAACAATATTTATAATCTTCAAAGTAAGCTATTGGTATATAACAAACAAAACCTGTGAGAAGTATATGAGGACACGAATTGTATAAATGCTGTTGAATTTGTGTGTTGTATTTAAGAATAAGATTCTTGAAAGGAAAAAAGAACAAGAAATGTTACATGATTGACTTAAGGAAAAAACCAAACAGCAGTGGTGGTGTCAAGATAATATGGATACATGTTTTTCAAGCCACATGATCTTTCTCTCCGTTGTTGAAATGCATCCTCTTTTGCATTTACTATTTTCAATTCATTTTTATTACCTTTTGAACTAAGAGATTGATATTACAACCAAGATTGGTTTAAGAATTAGAATAGAAAGAAATAAAAGACCTTCAATAACAGAAGTTCTTATAGAGGTCGGTCTGTTTAGACCAAGCTAATCACATAAAGCAATGAAGAGCCTTTAAATAACACTAGAAAAAAAAAAAGAATATAAAAGAAATCGTTTTGTTGTGAAAATTAACCACATCAGAGAATCAAAATCCTAAGAATAGAAAACGAAGTAAGATTAAGCAACTAATTTTTGCTTTAAAAAGGAAAAAACTGCAAGCACGAGTAAAGTTAACATGGACATAAACACAATTACAGAATGATCCAAAAAAAGCAATAAAATTGTTTTACCTTTCCTCCATAAGGGTCAAATCCTCCCCAGATATACGGTTGAGACTCTGGATTATATAAGCATACAAGGCCCAGATAACGTACACAACAAAGAGTAGAATGCCAATAAACTCAGCAGCAGAAACAACCCCGAATGGTCCATCCACAAGAAAAGGGAATGTCCATAAGCGGACGCCTGGATGTTTCGAACTCTTCTTCCTGTAATCACAGGTTTACGCCAAAAAACAAGTTATACGAAGATTAAAAGGGCTAGTACATAGAACAAATAATAGGCACATAAGAGAACTCTAATCAGGAGATGACTTACTGCTGGAACTCCTCGTCACCGGATATGATAAGATGAAATATGGAAAGAAAGGCAATAACAAGAACCGGTCCACTTAATACAAGGAATAAGCTTCCTGCAATTTCCAGTTGCAATATCAAGCTTGAAAGCAACAAGAAGAAGATAAGCATAAGACGAATAAGGACAGAAAAGGTTGAATTACAGACCTGTAATACCGCAAGGATTTCCAGTGGTGGCATGAATGTATTTCTCAAGCAATCCATTACCAAACTGTGTTGGGAAGAGAAAGATAACCCCAATCCATGCAACAAAAATAGCCCACATTAGAATCTTGAGAATCCATTTCACTGATGAAACAAAGAGAGATGTTTTCTTGACACTTATTTCACTCAAAAGAAGAGGTTCCTGGACGGAGTTTTCATCCATGGTAAAGAAATTGAATTTGTTTTACTCTTCCTCAAACTGTTCAGTATTCCCAGGTGACCAAGAATCACATATATACAGAAAATCAAGCAGACAAATCCAAAGTTCGTAAAATTAATGAAAAGGAAAGTGGATAAAACATGAACCACTTGTTGTAGCACTTGGTTATCAGGTCTTAAAACCATTTTCCTCCATAAATTCTAAACGTACGCAGACAAATGACACTGTCAGATATCTTTTATACACTGTTTTTCAGTCTTGGTTGAGGTTGAGTTTGAGGTTGATGTTGATGGGAAATACAATATTTACCATTCCTATTCTGATCAGAGACAAAAACTGACAGAATTTAGAGACACCCAAAACAAAGTAAAGGAATAGTGGAGTGAAATTATTACCATTTATGCGTATAAATACATGCAACTATCAAGAAAGAAAGAAAGGCCACATAAAATATACGTGTACCTGGGTTATTCTCGTATCGATTGCCAGCAAAACCCAAAAGTCTTTTTCATAGGCAAATGCATAAACCCCACAGACTTTGAGTACAAAGTGGATATTTGCCTTGCTCAGCAATGAGTTAGTGACGTGGAGTATTTTATATTGAGTAATTAGTTGACACTAGTCAAGTCAATCGCCTGTGCCCGTGAGTGGGATTAAAAAACAAATTAAGGTAAAAGAAAATCTAAACGTTGCCTGACATGTTTTATAGAAGTAATAAATATTTTTATTATGAATTTAAAATTTTACTTGCCTGTTTAATAAAATAAATCAAGATTAAAGATGTTGAAAAAAATTATTAATAATAATTAAAGATTAAAAAATAAATATAAATTAAAATATTTGATCTCATATCACATGAACCTTTTAAATTTTTTTATCTAATTATATGGTAATTACATCTTTATAAGAAAAATAATTACTAAAATCCTATTGAAATAAAATGATTTACTAGTGTAATTTCTCTTTTTAAAAAAATTATAACTCGTTTTTTATGTTTTTTATTTGATAAAAATTAAAAATCATCACTACAAATATATATATTGGATGAATAAAAACTTTTTTATCTCATTAATATGCTCCTTGTTTACTTGACTTTTATCCCTCAAAGGCCGTGCTTTTTAGAGAAATTTTAATAATTTTAACGTAGATGCGTTAAAAATATAAAAGCAACACATTGTTTATATATTGTCGTGGGCAATTTATTTGGCAATGTCACCGAACCTAACTTGCCTTAACAGGCAAATCTGAAAACCCCTACCTCGGTCTCCTGCTTAGCCCAAGTCTTAAATTGATTTGGATAGAACTTGATCCGATTCGTT
>Ga0307515_10006388_pt1 | contig 23585 bp, 25 predicted proteins | sample 17_EM_MG_FD_194513 | JGI IMG/M metagenome (GOLD analysis project Ga0307515, IMG submission 194513) | Populus trichocarpa ectomycorrhiza microbial communities from riparian zone in the Pacific Northwest, United States - 17_EM | ecosystem: Host-associated > Plants > Roots > Unclassified | place... | reverse complement strand
CTCAGTGTATGCTGTACTCGGTGTATGCTGTACTCGGTGTCAACTCATGATCATGCCATGGAGAGATAGAGAGGGATGACTTAACTTTGTGTTCTGCGATGATGGTTGAGATGTGGATGAGAAAGAGTGAGATGTGGGATGAAGATGAGAACGATGTGGAGGATACGAGTGGATATGAGAAATCAGGGGTACGACTGGCCTGATTTGGTTGGGAAGACCTCGTGTCGGTGTTATGACACGCCAGATCGGGTCTCGTACCTGCCGTATCAAGGATGGTAAATTGACTCGCACACGAAATTCTCTCAAGTCCCAGTTTCTCATGATGATTTGTCCGATCTCCTCTACCATCACCTAAGAACACGAAGTTAAGTCATCCCTCTCTATCTCTCCATGCCATGATCAAGAGTCAACATGGCTCAAGGAGCGTAAGATGAGGGTGAGAAGATATCATACTACCCGGCCGCAAGGATCAATGCAATTTCGTAGATTCACGAAATCGTAGAAAGAGCGAGTGAGATCAAATGATGGGAAAGATAGAGTGTGTATTTCGTATAGACCGAAAGAGCGAGAAGAAACGGTGAAACGGCGATCGGAGGGTGATATGCAACGCGACCCGTGGTATCAACGCAGGGCGCAGAGTAATCTGCCACCGGGGTGTCTCTGACGGCTCTGATGGAGCGCGTCCACTCTGACGGAGCCATTCCGCCTGGACGGAAATGTATTGTGCTGATGTAGATTCCAAATTACATTACAACAGGTTGTCATTATTTTCCATTGTCATCATATGCATTTATTAATCACAGTCTGGGTAATGAGTAGAGAACATTAACCATTCCAATATTCAACACCATCGTGTGATACACCCCGTATTTCCTACCTCTGAACCGTTCTGTATACTTCATTATACTATCTTAACTCTTCACCATGATCTTCTACAAGAATAATGGAATCATTGTTATTATACTGATGCCATGTTACCTGATATTCGAATACATCAGACTGCTTCCTAATCATCACTAATGATACCTGTGCTATAATTGACTATTATTGTATCGTTCTTACATTATGCAGCATTCCCCCCTTTCTGTAACACATACTGTGACCTATCAACTATACCTGCCTCAATCACTCACGCTCTTACATTATTGCCATATTCACTCCCTCAGCCGCAGGGCCTCAGAGTGAATTTTCCAATGGCTCAAGATTCCCTGAATACAAATATTGACACTTATCAATAACTATATATCTTTCAGATACTGGTGCCAGTTTGCAAATGGCACAAACACTACCTCCTGACCAAATGGGATACTGTAAATAATACCAATACACACATCAATCCTTCTAACTTTCTGTTTGATATTCCTCATCTCTAATAACTTTCACTGGGAATCACATGGGAACATCCTGTTGGCAACAGATTATCAGACACATAGTACAATGCAGAAATTGGTTTTTCTGAATAGATGTCTATGGATGGCAATATATTAAGTTTGTATGTATACTGGGAAATCTGCTGAGTAATGGTATAACACTCAAGACTCTTCCCATCTAATTTCCATGGGAGTTGAGCTGTTCAAACACATGTTGTTTCAAGCTATACCATATTATAAACTTCAATATTTGGATTTGATTTTTGAGTGTAATATGAATTGTGCTGCAGTCTAGAATGGTTTCATCACATCTCCATTGGAAGATGTCTACGAAGATATTGCATGATGTGTTGCACCTCATTGGTGGAAACCTCACAGAGATTCTGTTCTAACTCTTGTGAATTTGAAACTATACGATCTGTGCAGTACCTTGTAGTATAGGATCGCATAAACTACTATATTGCAATAACTAATTATTTTTGTTAAACTTTGCGAAACATAGTCACTTTATCCAGTCATCCTGCTGATAACTTACACAAGCAAAGCTACTGTTGTACTCTGTTCAAAATCACAAATAGGTGGAATCCAAGAAGTTACATTGAATCTTGCACAACCCATGAGCCAACTCCATACTGACCATGGCATGTTTTCACAGCCCGATGTATCGAGTTTTTTTAAAGTCAGTCCGCAACCGAACAAGTTCTATTACACCTTCGATACTCTTGTAGCTCAACTCCAAAACCTATCGACAGGTATTGTTGATGCTGTACTGGTAGTAACAGTAGCTACCATGCTCGGAAGGTTGCCTGTCATAAGTTTCTTGATCCTTGATAGAGAGGGCAACTCCAACAATCTTGTTTAATATAATTGCAGATTGAATTTAGGTAATACTGTAGGTTTTCAAGATTAAACAGTTTTTCTTAGTCTTGGTGGCCAGTTAGAGCTGAAATACAACATTCCAGAAGTATTTGCAGAAATGACTTCTTGTACTGTAGAATGTATATATTTCTTTGATACTGTACCCGTTCTTGCTATACTAGAGTAGGCTACATGAAGTATAGTCATGTCACCATGGTACATATTCCATTAAATCACGATACATGGAAATGGGGTAGTCCAAATGCTGCAACACATACTCCGAAATACTTTGTCAGCTCTGCCTGGGTTGACTATCTGCTGGCAAATGCAGTTGATACATTGGATGGTGCTATATTGGAATCACCTATTTCGTATTTTGATTCTTTTATCACCTCTTTCAGAGACATTTCTAGACATTCTTGTCAACATATCTGCCTTGCTATTTGATTTTCTTCATTGTTACGCAATCTTGAATTCAAAATGGGACAAAATCTCATACGGCCATGCTTGTCGTTAATTCAAGTCTCCTGGTAATACACTATTGTATATATTTATAATCGCTAAGTGGTAGGGGAGAATATACTACCCATTCAAATTAAGATTTCCTTTCTTCCATTGTCTTAACAATGTTTATAGATTGCTTATAATCAGTATCATGATTGAATTCTGCAGAAGAGTGTGTTTTCAAGTAATAGTGCAGTTGATGTAAAACACCTTCATCATGATACAGTAACAAGACTCTGACGAAAACTCAACAAGAATTATTAGTCTTGATAACAAGTTCTTGAATGGAAAGATAATGTTGAAACACTGGACCACATGTGAATATATCTACAAATACTCCAAATTGCAGATATTATATCTTTTCTTTAATAAATAGTTGATTTTTCTTTGTGAGTCTTGTCAAAGGTTCCACCTTCTGGGAGAATCAAAACATACAACATCATAAAAATTTGGCAGTCACCAATACTGGTGTACATAGATAAGTTATATTCACAATTGATTGTCAGTCTACATATTCATAATGTAGAATTTTACATATGATTTCTCATTTAGAATGTTTGAAATTTCCCTTGTTGAGATGTCAATTCTATGTATCACAAAGTATCCTGAAGGAACTTACATATTACAGATTTCAAATTCAATCTGGCCTTTATCAAATGTTCCAATACCCACCTAATATATTCAATGTGTTCTTCTTCTAAATCACTATATATTAAAATGTTGTCAAGGAACATACATATCCTATAATACAAACCTTGTCAAATAGTATTGTTGATATACCGTAGAAAGTTATTCTAAGTATAGATTAACCAAAAGTGTATAAATGTACCTTCACACTGACCATATGTGTTGAGAAAAGCTGGCCTATTCTCATCTGCATCCTCAAAATGAAAGTGGTTGGAAGCTTCTCCAATATTGATTTTTGTAGATATTTTAGCCTGTCTAATGAGTTTTGGCAGTGTGAAATGTGTATTGAAGTGGATATGGAGTTTTTTTGTTTGACTATTAATATCCCAATATTAGATTCAAATTCATAAACTCTGATTAACCGTCTTTCCAAGGACCAGTGGAGTGTGACATGGTAATGATAACTGACTGTATTGGTGTCATGTAACCTGAGGACAGGTAAGCACCAGCCAATATTGATCACCACTAGGCTACTAAGATCTTTTATCAAATAACATACCAGTTAAGTTTCCACATATACTCACCTCTTGCGAGCTACTGCACCACTCAATAATACATCTACAGTCATTCATATGCAAATATGCCTTTACAATACTCTGGATTGTTCAGTTATTGGATATGTTTCATTCACAATCATCCCTGACGTGCACCCCTATAGACTCAAATTACACAGCTGAGTGAGTACAAAATGCCTAGGTGGCGAGCATTTCATCATCGGTCAACTATACCTCGTTGCATACCTGGCCGGGGTCAATTGCAATTCGGTTGTACACAATGGGGTATGGATCACCTATGACCTCCTCTCAGCCACATAACTGCTATTCGTACCCTACTGGTCACTGTACTTCAGGAGGATCCAATTAACCATGAAAGTGATCACTATGATGCAGACAACACTTCCAAGATAAGGAATGACCCGAGTGACAATATGTGTGACAACCTGAGCAAGCATTAGCCTACCACATATGCTGAGAACACAGCCATGCAAATCATGATGGAGGAAGAGCGAGCGATGCTCCACAATGCCATCGAGTAGAATACCCAACAATGCAAGCAAAATTCCAAACTAATGAAAGTGAACTGGAAACCCTACAGGGAGTCCATTTGGCCAGAAGCACTGACAACTAAACTCTTTGATATGACCCATTCAGAATGGTACTGTGGCTGAGCAAAGGAGATTAATAACTTCCCCTACATGATACGCTGTAACTTCGAGTCCCATGTGTACTTGTCTCCTCATGGAGTTCATGACAAAGGTCAATGATGTTATGGCTTGGGTTACAAGTGATGGTTGTGAATGGTATATAGAAAGGAATTGGATAAGCGGAAAGGGATGGTGCAACTGACAGGGGGAGACGTTGGACGACACAGGATGAGATGCGGGAACATTGTACGATGGAGGTAGGATTAGTTGGGGTGATAATGGAAGTGTGTGAAAGTGTTGCGACATTGCACGATGTGGTGTGGTTATGATGATAAGAATTTTGTTGGTGGTGTGTAAGATTAGGAGGAGAGATTGGGATAGTACATTGAAGCATGGAAGATGGTTTGAGGGTGATAGACGAACTGTATACAAAGAGAGGTTATTTGTTGTTGGAGGATTTTCTTTTCATCTCTCTTTACTCCTTCTCTTGTATAGCAAAGCAATAGACAACGCTGGAACAGCACTGATTCTTGTCTTGCCATGATTCCTCTATCCAAACTTCGAGCACTTGTTTGTTCCACAATTGTATTAGTGTTACCGATATCACATATGTCCGACCCCGCCCGTTACAGCAGAATGAATCTACCTATCAGGTAGCTGATATCAAATGTACCATAGAAATTGTCCGACTGCCTGCTTTGAAATTGTTTGCGAATTATACAAAGTTGCCGACGCTTGTATCTTGATTTGTTACATTTGCAGCGACTATCTCGAAAACTTCAGTGTGCCTGCACTCTTTGAACAGTTGTAGGAATTGTTATGAACATTGGTTGAATTATTGTTGGATATATTTCGGACCCAACAAATATTGAATTCATACTTGCGACAGTAGTGTTGACGTCTGAAGACAGCTTACCGGATTTGATATCTGAAATTATCCACATCAATCACCATATTCGGATGTACAAATATGACAGTGATTGTACCTTCTGAATGACCTCGTTTGACCTTGCTGCAATATTCTGCCCTTTTTCTGAACCTGAGCCCTTGAACGCTGTTGAGAGTATTGCTGATATCTTGCAGACTGCTTCTGAACAAGAACCTTTGGAAGGTTGTTTTTGGGAGCAATCCGAGACCTCCTGCCCTTGGAATATATATTGGACAGACGCAGCTAGGGAAACCGTGGGATTAGACATTGACGATCTAGTTTTCGCTCACATTGGATGGAATATCAAGGATTCCATTCTGGGTTGTTGTCTAATTGCAATACTGAGGAAACATGCTACTGTGAAGGATACAAGAGTGCATGAGCACAATCCACGGTCGTATATGCACAAGCGGTAGCAACACTAACAACACCTTTAGGCATCCGTTTTCTTGTCGTTACCCCTCCGACCCCAACCCCCTCCGAAACCCACCAGTATATTTTGCTCTGGTAGATGTGCCTGATCCGCTGAAATGTCTGAATCACAGGAACCACAACTGGCACCAGTGTTCCCAGAGGACCAAGTAACCACCATGGCACTCATTGATATTAACAAGGACGCCATTGGGTCCAAAGTAATGAAGGAGGTGCTCGCCACTCACACAGGAAGTACTGACCACGGTAGTTCAGTACTCGCAACCCATCTGGGAAGAATAGATGGTGTGCAACCACCCACAACAAATAATCCACCTGAAACAGCAATTTATGTCCGTCCAAGTGAAATAATTTCTTCCACACCATACTACCAAGCCAGATTCGAATAGCAGGTACCGATCATGCTGGAAGATTTAGAGGAGGCTCGAAGAATTCCGAGGATGGTGAGAATCGATGATGACCTTCCATAGGAGGTTCAGGATATGACACGCGACGCACGATTATCTGGGGAAAAAGCCTGGAGACTCCGGAGGCAGCTACCAAATGCGCTTGCTGTAGAAGCTCGAGCAGCCCCAACCCCGCCACATCCGTAGGACTGAAGGCAGAAGTCTCCGCATTCCCCAGAATGTCTCGAGATAGAGAGAGGCCCACTCAGCGGATGGATTGCACAACTCAGGAAGATTACCCGACACGAAACTGCAAGCTTTCCGTACAAATACTGCGAGATGAGCTATGCCATCAGCCGGTTGGGAGGGATCGCCTTGGGACAGATCCTGGCACATGTACAGGAGGATGGGATGATAGGGCTGGCCAATCTACCAGCTTTTATACAACTCCTGGACGCAGCTTGTGGGGACCCGGATAAGATAGCAACTGCAGAATGAAAAATATGGGAAACAAAGCAGAAAAACCGTGTGTTCTTGCAGTATTGTGCTGAATTTCAGGTTAGTGCGGTTGACCTGGACTGGAATCTATCGGCATTGTGAAATGCTCTGTGAATGGGATTATCGGAACAAAGGAAAAATTGCCATCCAGTATGGTGACATGCCCGAGGATATGCCGACATTTGTGGCCTTAAGCCAGAAACTGGATATTCAGCTGGCTGCAGAAGGAAGGGCAAAGAAGTTCGCCGATGGAACATGTTTATATTGTGGTGATTGTAATCACTGGGCGGCAGAATGTACGAAAAGAAACATGTCACAGACATTGAAGGCGGCAAGAGCAGAGGTAGTGGAAGTACAAACCTGGGGAGGTTCTAATGAATTGGGAAAAATAGTAGTCAATTAAGGAAGAATGGCTCCTTGGTTGACAGAAAAAGTTTTGTTTCAACTGCTTTAAAATGTTTTGGAATATCGCATCTTTCAGTTAGCAAGGTGGAGATATTACAAGGATCAATGTAACGAAGACATTTAGTTACAACCTGTACATTGACCATAAATGATCAAGAAATAACTACACATGCACTGATTGATTGTGGAGCTACAGGCATTGCATTTATGGATCAAGATTTTGCTAGCCATCATCAGAAACCACTTTGAGAGTTGATTGAGGACCGATAAGTGGAGGTCATCGACGGAAGACCCATAGAATTCGGGGATATTCTTCATATTGCAGAAGTTGGGATAATAATCCAGGATCATAACGAAAAGCTACCCATGTTGGTTATTAAATTGGGTTATTATTCGATCATCCTTGAAAATCTTCGGTAATGACTAAACATCGTAGCTGTCTGTTTCGCATTGAATACTTTGACGTTTGGATTACCATATTGTATCACCCATTGTCACAATGCCCCTGTTACAGTACGAGGAGTAACAGAAGAACCCCCGGAGTTAGTTGATTTGCAAGAGGAAACGAAATTGGGACTGCACATACGACAAGAGCGGCCGATCCAGGGAACTATAGTTACACTGAATGGATTTTCATCTTTTCGGACAGTTAAAAAGGGGAAGCTGACAAATTTACAGCTTCCCTATACAATACAAAGAAAGCTATTAAATCCAAGGATCTCAAGGAATGACCCCTGGAGGATGTTATCCCTAAGCAATACCACAAGTTGTTACCCTTGTTAAATAAGGATTTAGCCACTCGACTTCCACCACATCGATAAGGTATTTAACATGCAGTATGCCTGAATGGAGGCATGTCACCGACCTGGGGACCCCTCTATTCAATGTCAAGGGCAGAGCCAGTTGCACTTAAAGTGTTCCTAGAGGAAAGTATGTTGAAAGGATTTATTCGCCAATCATTGTTACACTTTGCAGCACCTGTTTGGTTCGCAAAGAGGTCTGATGAGGGTGTATGGTTCTGTTTGACTATCGGGATATCAATAGTAAAACAGTTAAGAATCGATATCCGCTCCCTTGGATAAGGGAGACGTTGAATCTCTTGCGGAACGCACAACTATATGCGAAGTTTAATGTACAGGGAGCATAAACTATGTTACTGGTTAAGAATGGAGATGAGTACAAGTTGCCATTCTGGACGAGGTATGGCTTATTTGAACCTCTGGTTATGTAGTTTTGCAGGATGAATGCTCCCATGGATTTTCAAGGGTATATTAATAATACCATCAGGGAAGTTTTGGATGATTTTGCATCGGCATATGTAGATGACATATTGATATACAGCGATTCAGAACAGGAGCTTGTTGAACATGCGAAGTGGATTATGCAATGCCTCTTGGAAGCAGGACTTTATTTGAAACCGGAGAAATGTGAATTTCACAATGAAATAGTGAGATATTTGGGGTTGATTATATCAACAACAGCTATCGCGATGGGTAATGATAAGGTTGACATAGTGCGGAATTGGACCTGGGAAAAGAAAACCAAGAATGGTAGGCTAAATAATTTGTTTTATTTGCAACAGTTTTTGGGCTTCTGCAATTATTATCGGCTGTTGATTCTTAAGTATTCTGTAAAAGTGGAACCCTTGCTAGAGCTTACCAAAAGGGTGCACCATTCTGATGGGAGACGAAACAAAAACTTGCACTCAATGATATGGTAACAGCATTTACTAAGGCTCCGGTCTTTGGACAATGTGACGATGAAAGAGAGGTAATCATCCAAACGGACGCATTCGACAATGTATCTGCCAGGGTCTAGGCAGAGTCTGACCATGCAAGGGTCATACATCCAGTTGCCTGTTTCTCGAAGGAACATACACCAACCGAATTCAATTATGACATATACAAAGAGCAACTGATAGAATCTATAACAGCACCCGAGGAATGGAGACCAAAATGTGAATGAGCTGCGTATCCCCTCCAATTGCTAACTGACCCTGAGAATCTTGAGTATTGCATGGCAAAGAAGATATTAAATCATAGACAAGCTCATTGGTGAGAGTTCTGAACCAGGTCTGATTACGGAATAGTTCATCAATCCCAACAATCCAATGGAAAGGCAGATGCTTTGACAAGGTTGCCAAGAGACCTCCCTTACGCGGCAGATGAAAGATTGAAAAATATGGAAGAGGTCGTTTTAAAGCCATAGAACCTACTGGAACAATTGCATTTGTGGGTGGATACACCGCCCATACAGGGCCGTCCTGTGTTCCCCGATCGTGTGACAATAGCCTACACAACTGATCCATTCTGAGGGGAAATACTACAAGCAATCCGAACAAATAGGGGATTGAAAAAAAAAATATGATTGGGGTATGTACAGGAGAAGATGGAAGGATATGGTATTGAGAAAGGTTGTATGTACCGGAGAATGATGCCTTACATCTAAGAATTATACACGAGCATCACAATACAACCTTACCGGGACATCCAGAATTAGCCAAGAGTTGCGACCTTCTGGACCGGAATTATTACTCCAAGGAAATGTCACAGGATGCTGGACTGTATGGACAGAACGGCTACAGTTGCGAACATTCTCGGAGCTCGCAACGCTGGATATCTAGAGTACTTCAACCACTTCCTGTACCGGACAAACCATGCGAAGACATTTTGATGTATTTTTTTGTCTGTCAACCAGAGTGCGAAGGGTTTGATGTAATTTGGGTGGTAGTGGACAGACTTTCGAAGATGCAACAATTTGTCCACTGCCAAACAACGGTTGATGCTCCAGGGTTAGTAGAGTTGATCTTGTGGGTAGTAGTACAGCGTCGTGGTTTGACAAAAACGATTGTTTCAGATTGGGGACCTTAGTTTCCTTCAACTATCTCGGGATAGATATGTAACTGCTTAGAAATCGATCGCAGGATGTCGACAACCTTCCACCCATATACAGTCAGCCGAACAGAACAGATCAATGCCACTATGGACCAGTATCTTCGGGTGAATCACCAACAGAACGATTGGGTAAAGTTGCTCCCAATGGGTGAATTCGCTGCAAATAATGGAACATCAGAAACGACGAAGTGAACTCCATGTTGTGCTCTGCAAGGTGTGGATCCCCAGATGTCATACTCGGCGGAACGAATGAAGGAACAAGATCATCGACAGTTGGATGCTGACCAGGTGCAAGGAATGACGCTGCAAATCCATCAACACTCCTGAGTAGAGATGAGATGAAGTCAACCAATAGAGGCAGACGGTGCAAATTGGGAGCGGATCCTGGCACCACATATACAGGAGGGCTCTCAGGCATGGTTGGATGCGCATCATATTCGGATCACAAGACCTACATGGGAACTTGAATGCAAGTGATTTGGCCCATTTGTGGTAGTCCGTCGAGTATTACCATACCCCTATGTATTGGAGCTTCCTGCGTCAATACGGATCCATCAAGTACAACCTGTTTCGCTTCCTGATCCTGTAGTTAATGACCCCCTGGTAGGATAGCATGCTGATCCGCCACCTGCAGTGGAGGTCGATGGTGAAGGGGAGTATTAGGTTTCGAATGTCACGGATAGCCATGTGTATCGGAGTCAGTTACAATATTTAATTCGTTGGACTGGCTACGATCCGTTGAGGTGGGAACCCACAAATTTTGTGGACGGGTTGCAATGGGGGAGGTTCACCAATGGTATTCAGAGAAGCCAGGACCTTTGCAAAAAGTCATTGGAGGACCTTGGATGTGAGGAGGGGATACTGTCATGGCTCAGGTTACGAGTGATGGTTGTGAATGGTATATAGGAAGGGATTGGATCAGTGGGAAGGAATGGCGGGATGGAAAGGCAGAGACATTGCAAGACGCGGGATTAGGTGCAGGAATATTATACAATGGTGGTGGGATTATTTTGGACGATAAAGGAAGTGGGTTAACGTTTTGTGACGTCGTGTGATGTGGAGTGGTTATGCTGACAAGAGTCTCGTTGGTGGTGTGTAAGATTATAAGGAGAGATTCAGATAGTACATCGAAGCATGGATGATGGTTCGACGGTGATAGATGAACTGTATATAAAGAGAGGTTGGTAGGTGTTAGAGGATTTTTTTCTCTTCTCTCTTTACTCGTTCCCTTGTATAGCAAAGCAATTGACAATTTTGGAACAGCTCTGATTCTTGTCATGTCTTGATTACTTGATCCAAAATTCGAGTGCTTGCATTGTCCCACAATTCTATGAGTGTTACCGATATCACCTACCTCCAACCCTGCCCATTACAAATCTACAGACAGCATTCTCATCACATGGAACAGTCATCCAGACCCAGCACAGTGACTGATGCTGAAGATTGATCTGGTAGAGTGACTTCAATACCTATGTAGAGGCTTAGACTTCCATGAAGAAGACTTTGATGCCTGCTCAAAAGAAATGGAGAAGATGTACAGTGATAAAGATAGAAACTTCAATAGGGGTATGAAGAGTATGACCAACTTCCTCAAAGAAGCGAAACAACCAGTGAGAGTCTACAGCAATTGATCAAAAGAAATTGGAGATTCACAGGATGGGTACCACAGAATGATTAGAACCTTTCTGGAATTGACTGGAATGGACTATGACCAGGACTCAAGCCCAAGGTTAAGCCACTGACCCCAACAATTGGAGATTTAACAACATTGAACAGCTTTTCCGCTACACCTCAGAAATAGAATTTATGCCCGAAGGTGAGATGTGTCAGTGGGAAGAGTCACATCAACAGTGAATGTAGACAGGAGAATTATCTCAACATCGTAGTTTGAAATGCTACATCTGACCATTTGTATCCAGACTGGCCAAATGAATAATGCCCCGTAATTGATGTTGGACAAGGATGATGAATGCACTCCATGTTATTGGGTCTCACCTAAGCTCTATGAACATCGGATGTCAGAAGGAAGATACATACACTGCAGGTCACCCAAACATTGAACATCCTAGTGCCAAAATATACATGCACCAACATCTCTGATTGCTTTGCTCCTCCAGGGGACAGCAATCAACTCAAATGGCAGTGCTCTTTGCACATTCAGCTACTAACAAACGGCCTCACCTATTCTGGTATCTGAGTCGGCGAGAGAGGGTGGACTCACCAGAGATTGGATTGCGCTCATTGGGTATAAGGGTGCTACAGGTCATATTAGTAGATATCTAATATTATTGGATTTGATTATGGCCAGTGGTTGTCATAGAGAGCCCAAATACCCTCCTGTCAACACAATTTCTATTTCGCAGTGCCAGATGAGATTCATCGCAAAATGTCCATACTGTTCAGGAGTGAGATTAACAGAGAGAATTGCAAAATGTGACCACTCATCAACCTTGACCTTAGAAGTAGTTTCACAGCTCCACTATCTCCGAATAGACTCAAACTACCATTCCAAGCTGCACACACCACAACTCACAGCCTCAATGGGCAGGTGCTTATGTATGTAATGGAGATCTACTATCTGCCGATGAAAGTCCAATGTATGAATCAATAGGCTCTGGTCCACGCATGGGAGGTGCTAGTCTTCCTAATCAGCAAGTGAAATCTCGTCCTTGGATTTCGATGCTTGCATCCCACATCCCAGGGATTGATCGGATTCCACATTGGTCAAGTTTATCAAGAACCACATTTGGCCAAAAGTGGCACCCAGATCAGGTTTGATATTACAGTAGTATGAAAGTTGGAATAACTTACACGCTAACATATGACTGCTTGACATTGGCACCGGGACATGAATGATTGGCTTGAATTTGGAGTTTCCTGTTGACCCAGATGCGAAATCAAGCGAAAGTGGTGATGACAGTCCTCATCCAGACATTGAACTACTAGGAGCAATCGCATTTGACGATCAATCTGCAGATGTTGTGATCATCCAGACATTTTCTCCACAAATCAGTTCATGCGGTGGACAGCTGAAAGTGACTATGAAGGTCATTTCATTGGAAGATCAAGAAGAGATTGAAACTATCAACACAAGAGCTGGATGAGCAAACAGAGAGCAGTGGTGGAATTTGGGGTAGAAGTGAACCCACACTGAGGTATACTGGAATGACAGCTACCAACTTGCGGAGTCATGATGGGATGATGTTAGACTTGCGCAGTATGGTGAGGTCCTGGGCAAACTGCTCGATCCACATGTCTCTGGTTTGGTTTCTGCATTATTTTACCAAATACCAAGGCAGTGATAGTTGGTAATGGAAAGATTCTGGAAAATGTACTGTACCTACTGATGGTGGAGATCGTATCCCTTTGAGTTCAAAGGACTATGTGGTCTAGCTTAGCAAAGATATGCCTGGGACTCTCCTACTGCACTGGCCAATTGACCTTGCCATCAATCTGCACCCAGGCCTCCATTTACACTATTGCCAAATCTACAATTATTTGCCGGTTGAGTTAATCTTTCTCAAGACCTACATTGAATGCAACCTACCCAATGGTTTCATTCAGCAGTTATCAGCACCTGTGGCAGCACTCGTCTTATATGCAAAGAAGCATGCTAGCCAACTGCTGTTCAGTGTAGACTAATGAGCTCTCCATGAAGCCACAGTAAAGATCTGATATCATCTGCCACTGATCCTGTAATAGCTCGCCAGGTTGTCTGGAGTCCGGATCCTCACGAAAATGGACTTCAACAACACCTATCACCCAGCCCCACTCAAATCCAGGGACAAGTACACTGCTGCATTTCACACCCAGTAGAAGCAGTTCAACGAAAGAGTCTTGCTGTTCAGGTTAATGAATACACTTGCTATCATCCTTGTTCCTATCGATGACATCTTACAGCCTTACACTAACAATATTGCTGTGAGCTGCATTGAAGATATACAGAGTTACTCCACCAATGAGGGGGAGTACAAAGGGCAGGTATGCAAATTGCTGGCACCACTATGAGAAAATGGTTTCTACAGCAATGCTGAGATGTGCCATTTTGGAGTGTTAGAGGTCAGAATTCACAGATTTGGCATTAACCCTGATAGGATCATCATCATATGGGCCAATGTATCAAAGTTCAATGACTGCCCAACCCCAGAGTATGTACAGAACTTGAAGGTGTGTTTTCGGTGCACAATCATCTTCCAGCATCTCAGCAAGAAACATGCCATGGTAATAACGTTGAATTCCAATCTACCGAAGTAAGTAGACCATTCCAGGATAGCTAAATGACACAGATGGGATCAGACTCAGAATCCTGAACTCGTATTCTGGAAGTCGAAAAGTGCCTACACTGATACACCCATCCTGACGCAGTTCAAACCGGCAGAGCTTATTATCCTGGCCAGTGATACATGCAGCTTCACATCAGCTGGCATTCTCAACCACTATGATAGTTTCTGGTTTCTGAGGCCAGTATACCTCTTCTCTGGATTATGCTCAATGGCCAGACAGAGTTATGACATGTACATTTGGAACATTTTCGCTATCACACTCACCGTGACCCATCAGTGTAAATTCCTCCATGGTGGCAGGCATATAGACTTCCCACAATGCAGCCACAAGAACATTGGGTACTTTGAAAGAGCCAAAGTTGTCTTCTGGAGGTAGATACGATGGTGGGAGTTTCCCTCTTCTTACAAGTTGGTTGTGAAACACCTGGGAGGCAAGCAGAGCCCAGCAGAGGGACCATCTGGAGAACTGGACTGAGAGATCAGATATGGCAGACTGACAGCAAGGTGCCGGTCCTCCTTAGTAGCAACCATTATCACCATATTATGAGGTGACCTTCTGCTGGATATTAATGCAACCCAGGAGAATTACCATTGATCCACAGAAATGCAACCAGCCTTGACCAATGCGGCAAATGCCAATGAGAGTTAACAGAGATCAAGCAATGGATCTATTACCATTGAGAGTAGTATATCTGTGCCCACAACATTCCACAGTGGAGTAACCAACCATGGCAATGATAATCCTAAATCTGGTGGCTTCGGAGCCCTAAAGACTACCAAATATATATTTTGAGACGTTCCTTGGCCCACAATGGAGACTGAAATATGCAAGTACATTGCCAACTGTGAGTTGTGCCGCTGATTCGAAGCATTGTATCATGGAATTGCTAGACTCAACAGGCAACTGTCACTGCCCCTTCATCCCTGGGAGGGATTTACAATGGATTGCATTGTAGACTTGCCCTAGTCAATGGCCTCGAAACATACTGAAATCGTGTCAATTGTCCAGTATTTGATTACATCTGTGACCTACCTCCCATGCAGAAATGGCATGACTTCCCAGAGCAAGCAGGGATATTTGTTGAACCCATGATCTCCAAAGGTGGTGTACCAGACAATATCACCACCAATTACCACAAAGTGATCAACTGTTGATTTTGTGACAGAGTTTGTGCCCACTTCAGCATCTGTGACAAACTCTCACCAGCGTTCCACCTGCGGACAATTGGTCAAGCTGAGCTGCAGAACTAAATTCAGGAGTAGTACATAGGAGCATTTTTGCAATGATGAGCAGGTCAACTGGCAAGATCTGGTATTAGATAGCAGAATTCGTGTTCAATAGCTCCATATGCAATTACACACAGATCACACCCTTCTGAGTGAACTGCAACTCCCATCCTACAATCCAATTCAATCCACCCAAGATTCCCAGTTTCACATCACAGGAGTAGCCGCACTAGTGGATGGCAGGTATGAAAGAGACTTACCAGATCCTGCAGGACAACCTAATTAAGGTTGACAAGCAGCAAACCAGTATGCCAGCAGGAATGTGATGACATTTATGGTTGGAGTCAGAGTATGGCTATTTACAAGAAACTTGGGAACATCTAGGCCATCGAAGAGGCTTGTTTACAAGCTTCCAGAACCATATATGGCAAGTAAGGTCATCAACAATAATGCTTCTAAGCAAGACATGCCAAGCACAATGTGAAACCACACATTTTCCATCTGTCTCTTCTAGATCATTATTCACTGCCAGGCATAGGCCAACCATTCCCAAACCAGATTCTGGAAATAGTCGAAGAATCAGAGAAATGGGTAGTCGACCACATACTTCACTCTCGATGGCCCAATTGGAAGCTGCATTACCTCATCAAACAGGCGGGCTACAACCACATACACATGAGCCGCAAACCGGTGGAGTACCTGTACATTGCCCCAGCTCAGGATGAAAAGATTCAGCAAGAGCAATCTGATCGCCCATGGAATAGACGTATGGAGTCCAGGAATGATGATACTGAGAACCCAGCAGGAGTTTGGACATTTCATGTGAGGTGTTGTGTCTTCATTCTCATGACTTGTGATTGGATCTTGGCCCAATATTATTGGCATCGGCACATGTTCCGCTACCTAGCAATTGACACAGAGTTTGCCATTGGGCCAAATGCGCCAAATGGTTGCTATTGTGCTCTACCAAGTGGTTGTGAGACGTTTGGGTAACTATGATTACGTATATAGGGCGATTGTTTCATTCCTTGTTTACCATTCCTTCTCTCCTACTAGGATGGCTTTGGCAACCCAGAAGGTCTGTGCCTGAACCGGGAGATAATGTAATGGTGACATGTGACCCACAGCCGGGTAAGCGCCAGTTTATATAGGTCACCTCTGTAGCATTTGGATCAGAATCTGATATTTTGCAGCTTAATGCTCGATATATATTGACTCACTCTTGGTTGCAAGTATGTGACTTTATCATATGTCTACAGTCAAGTGTAGGCATAGTTGCCTGTATACTGACATTGATCCTGTCAATATGTTTTCTGTGCTATTTTCCATATAATCTACAATGTCTCCAGGGGATATAGACTTTGACTGTCAATGTATATGTATGTCACGTTGATTCCAATAATGCTCCAGATTTATTGTAGGTCAATCTGATGGTAACTGAATAGCCGCTACTCAGTTATATAAAGCTAAGTATCCATGATATTGCTTTAGTATCACCTCCTCAATTAGTAATTCCATATGTCCTTATACTACAATAGCTATAGTTATATCACATAATGAACCTGCAAAGAAATTCGAGCATCTTGTCCTTACAGTTTGGAAGCAAAATGCTCTATATATTCTGGGAATTTATTCTGGACATCACTGGTGAAGTTGAATATGTGAGATCAATATTTTCATACATACATTATTCACTGGTGCTGAGGGTTTGTATGAGCCATAATATGTTGATGGGGACTGTGAGTTTTGCAATACAGGAATCTGAATATGACCATATTCAACAAAAACTATCCAGTGCTCTGAGTACATTACATCCCACAAGTTTCAAAACTGAGTTATATCTTAATGTTGCAATTGACAAGAGCAACTGATTCATATTGTCTTTAACCATCATCGGAACCATTGCCTCTTCTGCAATATCTCATGATTATATAGGTCAGTCATCAATAACGTGGCCTCGAATGATTTCCAACTACTTCTGACAAGGTGTTTGAAAATCACCAGTTTTGATCTGATCCATAATTGCGATACTGGTTATTATGCAATAAACTCACATGTGTGCAAGTATTGCTTAGCTGATTACAGTCAATGTGTAGATCACAATGGAATGTTTTCCTCAAATCATTTCTTTCAAGACATCAATTATACAAATTAAACGATGTAAAAGATCCACAAATTAGAATAACATTATACCTGAAAGCTTGCTGTCAACTGAGTAGCCATCATGCATTGATTGCCATACAATATTGGTCCCATTTCTGAAGACCTATCTGTGTTTCCAGTTGTTACTATATCCGTCCTAATTAACTTTACCCAAATGTCAAACAGTTCAGTTGTCACAACTAAACAACTCAGCAATTTCAAACACACACTCTGATCCATTCAGATTCTCCCATATGCTTCCAGACAGCCTGAAAGCCAGAATATGCTCTCAGATACTCCAAAAGTAGCTTTAGATGCACTTCAATAGTGCTGTAGTGATTAATCACATCACAGTAGACTTCTACACCCAGTGGAGTGATTTTGGGAATGCTATAAAATGAAGCCTGTAGGTGTGCGAAATTTTCAATCTATTGAAACTTTAACATTCCTGTGCAAGATGGTTCTGGTGCACCTCAAACCCAAAGCCAGACTCCTTGGAAGTGGCATCAAAATCTCTAGATCACATAGTACAATTCAAAACACTATCTAATGCCTGTACAATTAATCCACCAATTCTTATTCATATATAGTACAGAAGGTATTAAATTCCAAATGATCACATACAAGCCATATGCTACCTATGCCATCTGATGCTGCTTTGTTTTACACCAACTGTACTGGTCCAAATATTGCTCAGACCAGTTATACATCTTATTGGTCTGGATGTGAACCTGTATATACCCATCAATACAACGAGCCCCATCATGTTGATCTCAGTACTTTGTTGGAATCACCACCACCTGATCTTGAGCATGCAGATGTATTGCACATTGTTGAGTCTTCTTGCACCTTGAAGAAGAGGTCATTATGGTTGTGCCAGCTAGTGGGTGTTCCAGATGTTGGTAAATCTGATATGGTTGAGTCCCACTCCAGTTGCCTCAAGGAAATAGTGGATCTCATCTTTGGATGGTAATATTAAGGTTATTAAACAGTAGTTTCCATATATAGAACCCAGCAGTAATATGCTTCAGGTGTGATCCCTCGGTTGGCATTGCCATATTCTGCCTTCCAATGGAGTCCCAGACACTAAACCAGTGTAATCTCACAGATTAGTTGATTCTTACGCAACACCCCACACTAGAGTATGCTAATTATACTATCTATAACTTCATTCTAATTATAGCCAAGCACCAATCAGCTGATTAGTTTTCACCAGTACTCACTGATATCTGTGTAGAGTAGCTGTTCAAAGATGGGAGTTCTGCATTATACCAATGTGTCACTGAGTGAGATTAATTCAATGCTTCTGCAGACTGCGTTCAGTTGGACTTTTGTCAAATAATGTACTTGTTGTGATACTGGGCTGAAAAATAGCATGTCCTTCCGATGCAGAGGATGTAAATGATGGAATCTGTATCCATGTTATCATTCATCGGATGCAGATAGCGAGTCTACAACTTGTGCATAGTTATAACTATACCAGCATTGATTTGCAAGAAATGATAGCATCTCCTTCATGTCATCAGCACAGCTATGCCACTTATTATGGTTGAGTATCAGTCAATGGTAAATAACTCTATTGCTTGATCAATTTGCATTGTTCAGGGTGGTGACATTCAGCCATCAAGAACAATCAGCAGTTAAATTATCACTAAAATGTGCTTTCCAAATTGACCCTCATATATGGCTCACTAGATCTATCTTGGGAAATGTAATATGTATCAGACAGTGTTCAATGGGTGTCTGGAACACCAGAATGCTGTTTATCTTCCACAAATGATTAAAATTAAGTGGATAGGTATTTCTTTCAGGAACTGCATCTGTTCATTCAAGGTAATGTGATATATTACTTTCTCCTGCTGGTTAGTGATACAATCAATATACACATAACTCACAGTGAATGCTATGTCCTGAGCAATAGATTGCAGGAGCTGATATTGCACCTATTAGTTGGGGGTGATATTTGCCACCCCATGAACCTGATCCTCTGTGGAAGTTTACATTTGTACAACATTTTTAGAGAATACACTTCTTTTCCAGTTGCCTTAGTCCCTGCTTCTTCCAATACTTCTTTCTTATAATGTTAGAATAATTTGTTGAAAACCTTGTGTTTACCAAGTATCACCTGGTGGATACTAGGCTACAATAATTCTATTGCTGGCTGATGATCAGTATTCTACCATTTAGTTGCTGCATGTTGGGCACTATTCTGGTAGAGCGGAAATTGTCTACATTGTGCTATAGTAACCTATTCAGCCCAATATGCAAATATCTGCATTTCAGGTTGAAGGTTATGAATCTTTTGTACCTGTAACAAATGGAATTCTGTTAACAACTACTTATCTGGTTGATCTTTCTCAGACTTTGACATGTTTTGGGCTTGAAACGTACCAATCCTCTGGTAAGTTGTACTGTGTGTATGGTTATGTGCTGTGAGGGATAGATCACAGTGACATTATTATTTAACAAATAGAAATACTTCACATAATCACTACAGTACTCACATAACTGTTTCATCACAGGCTGTGTCTGCTGTATATGTCCCATTATCATTGCAGCAGACAAGAATTGGAGTGCGATACACTGCCAGACTTCTATTGATTCCACAGATTACTTATTCTAGTAAAGTGCTGGTTAGTGATTCTTTCAATAGTTTAGGAAAGTACCAGAGGTGTTGATATCAAGATACAGCTGTGAACTGATTGTCAAATTGATCTTTAACATTTCTACCTTAACAGTATTCAAGCAGCCAGTTTTTATATATTCTTCACAAATTCCAGGAGAAGTAGATGAAATTTATCTTGCTACCAAAGCCAATAGACAATGTAGAGAGTGTATTCCCAGAACTAGATTCAGAGTTGATTTACACAAATATTTTGCAGGGCATCAATATTAGTGTCTTCCAGCAGCTCCAAGTAATGATGTTGATGGTTTGAGTTATTGAGTTGTCAAAGAGTCCAATACCCCATCAACAAACCTTTATGCATTTCACAGAGAAGTTGTAATTCAGATGCGAGGTGAGTAACCAGGACATGTTGCAGACAATGCTCAACTCGAAGGGTCACATGTGACTAGCACGATCAACAGAATGGTGTAGCATTATTGTGTTTGAACTCTGAACCAACTTTGTCAAAATTGCTGACTGGGAGAAGCATAATTTCGACTTGCTTATACATTGATGTTTCAATGATTTGGGCACCTTTCCTAGGAGATGAGAGCTGTCAAATGAGAACTGTGGTGCAATTTTTAGTTGTACTGCAGACCATGTTTTGAATATTACTAATTGTGAAATACAGTGGCCAGGATTGCTGATCATACAAACAATTGGTCATTCGAGTTTTATTGCACACACCAATTATCATTACAATCATTACCCAGCCAGGACCCTATCCTGTGTATCCCACCTCCAAATGTCTATGTTCAGATAGTTGTATATTGGAAGACCCTCCAAGGTAGTGAGCCACAAATCTTCAAAATCATAGTTTACGTAAAGTAGGAGATATACTCTTCGAATTTGGAAACAGTTGAATATATTCCTGTAATATATCATTCAGAAACACAGCTAATCATCATCACTCAGTTAATCAATGCCTGGTGTGAAATTGACTACCAAATGGACCCTCCCCTCAGGTTCCACAGATTGGAATGAGGTGATTAATATATTGTGAAGTCAATTGCCAAGACATTGATATATCCGTGTTTTCATTTGCCGGCTAAATGTTTGTTCACATTGAAAGTCCTGTGCAGGCTGAGATGCATCACGGGGATATGAAGATTCCAAGTACTTCCGATGTGTATTGTACAAACCAGTTGCTTTGTGGTTCACTATCCCCCTACATTTTCCAATTCAATTTGCTTCCTATACTACATTCTCTTGGTTGGATCGGATGTTGATGCTGGCTGAGACTGGTAGGGGTCTATGGGTTCCTTTTTATATGTATCTTTGGGTGGTGGTATATTCAATACACCATCCATAGGCAGATGATTAGTCGACATGTGTCTTGATGAGCAGTCTGTGGTGTGCAATGTCGTTCAATAATAATGGCTCAGAGCAATCCCTGCCTTCAGGTGGTAGAATCTCATTGTGCAATATCCTATCATTGTTTGATGTAGGGTGTTATTAATAAAAATGAGCCTCTGGTGGGTTCTCATCATGAAATGACATTTTGCAGATACAGAAGATAATATAATTCCTGTCAGTGTGCAACATATTCAAGAAACTGTCAGTTTGACACATTCTGACAAATCTTGATGATGCTTTAGAAGGTGACTTTTTGTTGCTGGATTATAGTCTCAGCAATGTTTGGTTGAAGGCAAGTTTACTGAGGTTAGAGTATTACACTCAGAGCCACTGTGCACCTCATCTGATGTAAAAGGAGATGTATCATAAGGCCATCCTGCAATTGGCTTTCTTTTTAAACAAGTATATATCTATCAGATCAGACACCATAGTTCTTCACATCTTCTCTTCGACACTATTAGATCACCAGTGATGGTATTATATATTATCACATCAATCTACTTTTATATACTGTTTATCAAGTGCTTTTACAATTTCCACAATTGTTAAAATTATATTCTACATTCTTGCAGGATTTTGAATTCTTGCATACACTCAAGTCTTGAAAAACTGATAATGACAATAGATCATCATAATATGCCCAATATGCACATTCACAAGCCTGCAGTGTGCCATGACAAGAACCATTGCAAGAGAATTGAATTGTAGTATATTTGCTTCCATCATGATCCATGACTAGTGTGAGCATCCTGAGCAGATATCTATGTCGACACACGGAGCTAAGTATGATATTATCACAGTTGTTGTTTCACCCCCTGGTTTCCGATTGAATGTTGTAGAAGGTTGAAAATCCATTGTCTACATGGAAGTTCACTAGATATACTTACCGTGAAATGTGTTACACTTCATATTGGTTGGCTGCAGATATTATATCACATTCATTCTATGATTATTATAGTCATGTACCTCACAATGGCAAGCTACAATGCATGATGCTAGTTTGCCAAATCAAACATAAAACAAACAAAGTTATACTGTAAGTACACTGTGATGTTGTAATAAACCTTTGATTAAAGAAATCCAGTTGAGGAAAAGAAACCTTGTTACAACATACCAGGATATAAGTGACCTTGATTCTACAGACGGTCACTGCTGCTTTCAATCTATTCAACTCTGCTGTGAATTATTGAAAATTGCAAGTTGCATTTATATTTGTTCACTATGAGCTTAATCAAGAACATTATCTATGAATGGATTTTAGATGAACGTAGTAAATATGACTCTAGCACATTGCATGTTTACCTTGCAATTATACCCACATCACAATTTAAATATATTAGACAACAATGCATGAAATCCCTATCATAATGACAGTCCATTTGGGTAATCCATATCGCAGTTTTATCTGCCTACAGAGTCTGGCTATAATTTGTTACTGCTACCATTTCCAGGTGTCTATAGTCAAATTATCCTGTGTCATTCTACATAACTCCTTCGGTACAACTGTAGACTAATTGGAGAATAAGATTTCCAAGTGATGGGTCTCTGGCATAAGAATATCGTTTCCCCTACTGCTATTATGGTGGAATTTAAATGTTCATCTCCTGAACAGGTATCAGGACTGGGCCCATCACCATCAGGTACACCTCGAGTGCCTTGAGCCCTACTGGAAAATGATCCAGTTATTTGGCTGAGATTAGTCTGCTCTTCACCACCTGCACTTTCTTTCATCTCACCTCTGCAACTCTCCAAAAATAACCAAATATACCAATTCTATCCCACTGCATAACCACCAAAATCTGATAT
>Ga0307515_10006387_pt1 | contig 23590 bp, 12 predicted proteins | sample 17_EM_MG_FD_194513 | JGI IMG/M metagenome (GOLD analysis project Ga0307515, IMG submission 194513) | Populus trichocarpa ectomycorrhiza microbial communities from riparian zone in the Pacific Northwest, United States - 17_EM | ecosystem: Host-associated > Plants > Roots > Unclassified | place... | reverse complement strand
AAATTCTATAGAAAGGTTATTAAGTTATAGGTGGTCTAAAAAGGTATATTTTGGTGAGGAAAAGTGTGCGAGAGGTGGCACTGTGCGAGAGGTGGCCCTGACTTCTAAAAGTCTACTTTCTAACCAATTAGAAGCTAGCTTGGCGGGGTTTAAATTCCAAAACCTAAAAATATAGACTACTTATACCTTAGGTTAATAAAGCTCTATATAAAGCTCTATATAAAGTTCTATATAAAGCTCTATATAAAGCTCTATACGAAGTTCTATACAAAGCTCTATATAAAGCTCTATACGAAGTTCTATATAAAGCTCTATATAAAGCTCTACACGAAGTTCTATATAAAGCTCTATATAAAGCTCTATATAAAGCTCTACACAAAGCTCTATATAAAGCTCTATATAAAGCTCTATACGAAGCTCTATACAAAGCTCTATATAAAGCTCTGCACGAAGCTCTATATAAAGCTCTATATAAAGCTCTTATATAAAGCTCTGTATAAGGCTCTATATAAGGCTCTATATAAAGCTCTATATACAGAGGCTCTGCATAAGGCTCTACGCAAAGCTTTACGTACGGAGGTTCTATATAAAGCTCTGCGTACGAAGGTTCTACATAAAGCTCTATATACGGAGGTTTTACACGAAGCTCTGCGTACGGAAGCTCTACACAAAGCTCTACGTACGGAGGCTCTACATAAAGCTCCGCATTAGGTCCCCGCTATATTCCCAATAGCCTCTATACATGTCTCTACTAAGTATACCCCCTATATATACCTAGGTAGCCACTTTATTTTTTACCCTTCCTTCCTTATATCCTCCCTACCTAGGGGGACACCAAAATAACAGCTAGTAGATAACCATCGCTAGAGCCAAACAACCGTTACTAGAGCTAGATAACTATTACTAAAGCTAAATAACCATCGCCAGAGCCGCACGACTATTGTTAGAGCTAGATAATTATTATTAAAGCTAGATAACTGTTGCTAGAGCTAGATAACCATCGCTAAAGCTAAACAATTATCGCTAAAGCTAGATAACCGTCGCTAGAGCTAGATAACTATTATTAGAGCTAGACAACCGTTGCTAGAGCTATATAACTATTACTAGAGCTAGATAACTATCGCTAGAGCTATATAACCGCCGCTAGAGCTAAACAACCGTTTAAATAACTAGCTAGCGAATACTATAAACGATTTAATTAATTAATCGAATTAAGGTAATATAGATAGGTAGGTATAGATAGGTAGATATAAATAGGTAGATATAGATAGATAGATAGATAGATAAATAGATAGATAGATAGATAGATAGACAGACAGACGGGTAAATAGGTAGGTAGGTAGGTAGGTAGGTTAGTAGGTAAGTAGGTAAAAAAGAACCGTTGCTATATTATATTAAATTATCTAAAATAATATAATTTATTTTGCACTAACTGCGTAAGAAGAGTAATACTTATTACTTAAAGTAAGTAAGATATATAGAATGCGCGAGGAGGGTATTATATATAAAATACGCGAGAAGGGTATTATATACAGAATACGTAAGGAGGGTATTATATATAGAATACGTAAGGAGGGTATTATATATTAATTGCGCATTAAGTGCAAAATACGTAATTAGCTGCACTATATTATTAAATATAGTAGTATATAGCAGTATACCGCACTCTATTATTAAATGCAGCAGTATATAGCAGTATGCCGCACTGTATTATTAAATATAGTAGTATGCCGCACCTTAGTCGATATTATACGCTACACGTTATAGTACGCAGAATGCGCATTTAGCCGCCAAATGCTGCCAAATGCTGTAAAAATGCTGGTAAATTTTTTCCTAACGTAGCTAGTTATATTATAAGTTTAGAACATAGAAATATAGAAATACGGGAATGTAGCGTACTAACGTACTAACGTACTTAGTATATTTCTCAGGCGCAGTATTATATATTTAAAAAACTATAGTCTCTACCTAAATAGTTCTCTTCTTTATAGTAAATCTTAGAATATAATTAAAGTTAATCTGTTAGGTAACTTACTCCACTAGTTATATTTATATTATTAACTATTCCTTAGCCTATTAATAAGTCTATCGTAGTATTTCCTATAAGGATTCGTTATATAGTCCCTATAAGCTTTAAATTTTCTATAACTATTACCTTAATAAACTAGGACCCCTAAAGTACTTAAATAAATAGATAAAGTACTAGTGTGGTGGTGTAAATTAGACGTCGCCTACTGTCTTGGCATTTTCCTATATTTATAGAGCCTTCGGCTTCCTTCCTTCTTCCCTTAATCACATACACATCACAACCTTACCAGTTACCGGAAATACACTCTTTTCTTTCTTTCTTACTAACTGTTCTACTAACTGATTACGACCGACTGACCGACCAACCGACCGACCGACCGACCGACCAACCGACAGACTGACAGACTGACAGCACTGTGACTTTCCTATCTTAGGGCTCGTTCGATAACTTTTTTTGACCTATTGGCGCCCACCTGTTCGTCACCCGAAAATGGCGAACAGGGCCCACATGCGCAATATCGACCGGAGGATCAAATTGCCAACAGGTAGAAGGTGTCCGTTCGTTACCGCAGGTGGATTCTTACCTATTAGGTGGTCTTGGCAACTAAAATCAAGCGTCATACAGGGCGTAGGTGGATTCTCGCGTCTACCGCGATTCTATCGCTTAATGTAGTATAGACGGGCCCCTTTTACCCACCTGCGCCGCTAAACAGGCGAAATCTTACCTACACCCTCCATTAAATAAGGGGGCAGCATTTTGTCTACCTACGCCGGCATCCAAATTAATTCTATTTTAGTGTTTTTTAAACAATTCTTCCATTATGTAATTCTACCTAACTTTGATAATAAGGCCTTATATACCAGCCATAGTGACTATAGGCCTATAGGTGCTACTAGGGCTCCTCTATATGCTTATAGAAGCTGCAAATAACCTTCCTATAGCTAGTGGTAAGCGCTAGCAGCTCGTTAATCCTCTACGCGGTAAGAGAAAAATAGTAAAGCTATTATATGGTCCTCCGTAAGCGCTTAAAACGGTAACACGCCTTAACTAATAAATATTTAAATTACTCCTTAATTAGCTTATTAACGACTACGGGCTATATACGCAGGAAGGTATATTAGTGGAGTAGAAGCTAATAATGTTTATAGCTAGATATAGGGGTGGTTTAAGTAGAGGGTTTATAGCATAGAAGTTCCAGCACTTAACGTCTATAGTAAGCCTATTAGTAGTTAATATTTAGTAAATAAGATACTATATCTAACCTCTATTAGTGCCTTTTATAAGGTCCTTACTGCGCTATATAAGCTATATAAGGATATTATTAAGCTACTACCTAATTAAATACCTAAATGGGTAGAATCTAATAATAAAATATAGCCCTTTGTAATAGACTGTATTAGCGCACTTAACGGCTTATATATACTAATATTAGTTCCTAAACTAAAGCAGTTAGTATAGCAAAATAGGAAGACGTGGATATCGCAGAATATATTAGCGGCGTGCAATTTTGATATAAACTTTGTATATATATTACCCGGATAGGAAGGCTCTGCCTATAACGGCCAAGTATTTACTTTTATAAAGGATTAAGGCTTTTATACTTTACTAGAATGTTACTATTTAGCTAACGCTAGGTATATAATAGACAATCCTATACTACTAGTACTATATTAGAAAATTTAATATTATCTAAAAGAATAAGCTAAAGTAAATATAAGGCCAAAGGATAAGTATAAGCTCTTTAACCTCCACCATACGTCTCTAAGGAATGTAATTAAACGTATATTTAGAGTCCTAAAAGTACGCTTCCTTATATTTAATAAAGGCCGTTAGGGGTTTAGTAAAAAGACATAGATTAAAATCGTTTGGGCGCTAATGGCAGTTTATAACTTTATAAACTAGAATAGGTAGAACCTATATAAGGAGGACTTTAGGTATAAAAGCGCTAAGGATAAGGATACTGACTAATATCTAATTCTGTATTAGGTAGACGAGTAATTAATAAGCTAGTAGTAGGAGGATATAGCAGAGGCAATATAGGTACAGTATCGCGACGTTCTAGCTGTAAGAGGTAAGTGTTAATAAGGAAGTAGAGGTAGACGTTAAGGAAGCAGAGGTAGACGTTAAGGAAGCAGAGGTAGACGTTAAGGAAGCAGAGGTTGACGTTAAGGAAGTTAATATTTAGTAGTTATATTAGAGCAAGAAGCTATAAGTATAACCGAGCTATAAGCGTAGTATTTAAAGTATTAATTTAATATGCAATACTACTAATAAAAAAGTTATAATAGGTGATTTGTCTATAGATTAATTACATTACTAGCCTTTCTACTTAAATTCTTCTAAAATTAACCTCGGGTTAACCTTTAAGCTCTCTACTAAACTTCAATCCTTCCTTATCTGGCTTAAATTAATTAAGAAGCACCTGCTACTGCTTTATATTAGCTACTAGCTAGTTAATATACCCCTTCTAAACCTCGCTAGTAAGTAAATTAAAGATAAAAGACCTGCTTTTAACCTTAAATTCTTTTAGAACAAGTTACTAATTACTAGTAGGAAAGTGCCTAAAATCCTTAATAAAGTTACCTACAGCTTACTTAATTGGTAAGCTTTATATTACTAACAGCGTTATATTTAAAGAATTAAATATTATAGTCGCCTTAAAGATAGTCTTATTTAATGCGTTTATTACCTTTAACGACTTTAACAGACGGCTTCTATTAGCAGCTATAGCAGCGTTCTTCGTCGATCGCCTTACTAAGTTAAGTCGCTTTCCTTTCTTAGTAACTTAAGCCTTCTTTCCTACAGCACCTACTACACTGGGTATAGACGATAGCAATTATATTAAGGAAGAGATGGCTACTAATAGAGAATGTGATGGAGTTAAAGGCGTTAATATAGATAAGGAAGCAGATAATAAAGTAGGTAAGGGAGTTATACTCTAGTTTTTAAATGGCGTACTAGAAGGACTCCATTTAATTAATCTAAGTGCTAAATTTAGGTTTCTACCGCCATTAATTATATTACGATTATTAACCTTAATATTAGAGTTGTTGTCGGCTCTGCTTATACCTATATTCTATAACAAATTCTTATTAAGCGCATTATTAATTAATGCGGCGTAGTTGCCTTTAGCCATTTTACTAGCAAGTAGATACGTTAATTGCTTATAATAAGCCGGCTAATTATTCTTAAAAGGTTTTCTTCTAACGTGTTGGTGAAAGTAGTTATCTATAACCCCCTCCTTATCCGTTTATAGCAATAGAGTAACCTTATACTTACCCTAGCCTAAATACGCCCTCTTATGGGCTAAGAACTTACGGAAAGCAGCCTTCTAATAATCGTACTTATTGGTTAACTGGTTAATTGTAAGCTCCTAACCTAATTTAATCTTAATAAAGGTAATAGCGTCTATATAGTTGGTAGCCTTAAAAGTAGCACCGTTGGTCTCCTTACCTTAATCTACTAGTACCTGCAGGTAGGTTAAGAAGGCCTTATTTAAGGCTGGAAGCCATACTAATTAAGGCCTATTAGGACTATCCGCACCTATTATTACCTTCTTCTTCCGGACCTGTTTAGCTGGTAGCTTAGCAGCAACAGGCTCCTACCTATCTTCGTCCCTCGTTATCTTCGCCCTCCCTTACTTCCTTATCTGTCTTATCACAGGCGCTAATACTAGCTTAGTAGGGGTAGTAGTGGTAGCGGCAGTAGGAGTAGTTAAATCGTATATATTGGGTAGGTCTAATATAGGTAAGGATTAAGCTATAGGTAAGGCAGCAGGGTCGGCGGAGCTGCCCTTAGTAGACGTACTAAGCTCGGCCATTAAAAGGAGCAAGTATTTTACGAAGAAATTAAGTATATTAATAAGGGTCTAACTACGGGCTCTATCTAGGTGTTTTTTTAGCGTCTATAAGCTCAGACGCGGCTTATATAATTACGACTTACTGCCCGTCCTTAACCTGCCGATTATTTTACTAAACAAACGGCTCTTACCTGTTCGATATACACCCCTGCTGTGGCGCCCACTAGTTGCGCTTATAATCCTATAGACGGGCGCAGGTGGGCACAAAACAGGGGGTCGAACAGGTGGGCGCGAATAGGTTAAAAAAAGTTATCGAACGAGCCCTTAGAGAGGTCGTACCCTCCCACACTAGTATAGCAAAAATAATAAGCTACTGGAAGAATATAAGGATAAGAACGCCCTATAGATATAATATAGATATATAAAGCCTAAGGGCAGGCTTTACTAAAGGGGGGGTAATATCACAGCACTGGCAGAAAATGGCAGAACTTAGTTGGCAGAACTTGGTTGACTTAGTATGCTTAGACTAAGAAACCGATAAATATCCGCTGCGCGGATAATCGAATATCCGCAAGCTAACCTATTCGATAGATCTATCTGTTTCTTGGTCTAAGCCACTTTGGCAAGCTTTTGGAAGCTAAGCCGCTCTATTTATATAAGGCAATCCATTAACTTTAACGAAATTAATGTAAGTAACCACTACGTCTATTATCCTGTAAATACCTACGTTAGAATCGCCTTAATCAGCTCTCTAATTAATGGATTTTCCAGAACTAACTGCTAGCCATAGGTGCATCTAAAAAGCGTCAAAGAAACCCCTCTACTTCGTCTAGCGGGAGCCAGTCTTCTTAAACTTTTAATAATAAACTACCCTCTCTATTAACCAACACCGCTAGAGGATTAAGAGATACAGCGGATATAGTACCCGAGGGCATTAGCGGTCTTATCTCACCCCTATTATCTCCCCTATTGTCTCCCCTATTACTCTCCTTAGCTTAAATGCAGTCCTTAATAGCCTATTTACCGCTACCAAACTATATAGATCCCTAAGAGGATAAAGAAGCAGGAGTTAACGAAATACCCGTAATATCCGCAATATCTACTAATAGGATATCTGCTGCAGAGAAGGTCCGGGTAATTGTTAACTATCTTAGGCTATAGCGGATATCTATAGGAGACCTAGCGCTTAAATGGATTATAATAGCTAAAGGTTTACGTAAGGCACTAAAGAAAAAAAGAGCAAGAGAGCTCCTTAGCAAACTCCTAGAGGATGCTAATATCCTAGATATCTATACTAAAGAGATAGAGAAACGCGGTATAGCGGGTACTAGTATTACTCTTACTATTTAGGGAGAGCTTAAAGAGCTAAGGGAGAAAGAGTTACTATTTAGCAGCTTTAACCAATATATAGATATTAAGCAGCTTAACCTTAGGCAGTGCTATTAAGCCGTAAAGACTTACGCACCTATACTAGAGCATATAATTATAGTATATTAAGAGGGTTAACGTAAACATTCTTTATATAAAGGCCGTGCGGTTCTAATAGCTTTTACGCTTATATTTAGCCTTTTACGAAACTCCGTAAATTATATCCTATAGCTGTTAGGGATATATCTTTAAGCCAATGGCGTTAAGCGCTACGTGCTTTCTATACTCCATAGGCTTAGATTAATTAATAGTTATACTACTTTAAATTAGCAGAAGGAGCGGGTAGCCTAGGAGTTAAGGTTTAGCCTATAATCTCTACAATGCGGATATACACTAACCTACGTATAGGTAAAAATCCGCTTAATGGGTACGGCTTCTAATACAATTATTGTCTATAATAACTTTAACTACCTCTAATAAGTTTAGTATTAAACACTTAGGGATACTAGGATATTCTATTCACGTATAACTAGTAAGCTTGTCTTTAGCGTATATATACCTAATAGTGGGCTTTAATAGAGTATGCTTTATGCGGATATTCTAATTAAGTTCTTAGATATTATAGAGGCTCCGGGTAATCTATAAGACGAGATATAAAAGCAGATCTCAACAGCTTTAATCTATAAAGCTATTATAGAAGCGTACCTAGGCCTTAATATATTACTCAGCAAAAACCCACAGTTTAAACATCCATGTATGCCTACTATTAATATAATACCCGCTGCGCGGACGTCTAGGCTTAACCTAGGACCTATTATAACTAAAGAGGCCTCTATATCTAAAACCTATAAGGTACTAAACAATATCTTTCTCTATTAAATAAATCTATAACGCACTAATAAAGTATTTAAAGAGCGACTGTTTCTAATCTATGGTGATTAAAAGACCGTAAAGCTTATTTGGTTATGTTAGGGAGAACATACCAAGTTAATATCCGCCTATAATAGCCTGCATTAGGCTCTACCTATTCTAGCTCTTTAGCACCTAAAGCTAAACTACCTATATATGGTTATACGGTATCACTATAGTGGCGAGCAATTAGCCTAAGAGTACTCTACGCTGTACACCTATATAAACTACCTAGGTTAAAGGAATATCCTAGCTAAGCGCGCGCCGTTTCATTATATAGAGGAGCTAATTCTCTATAGCTTCAACGCTTATATTATAGCAATACTCCATACTTAGATCAAAGACTCCTATAACACTAAGTCGCCTATAGATATTAAGCGGTACCTTAAGAGTCTATCTCCGCAACGTCTATTAGCGGTAATTAAGGATATTCGCACAGCTGTTTTCGGTTAGGAAGTCTCTTAGGCAGCTAACTATACCAGCTAGCCTGCGGAACTATAGCGAAAGGGTTACCCTAAGTAGGCTAGCAGTGCTATATCCTTATAGATACTTCCTAAGCCTGCTAATACAGAGTTTCTAACGTATATTCGCTTCTTATAACTAGTAGAGACGTATAAGGTCCTTAAGCACGCTATTAAGCTTGCGAATATCGGCCTGCTTAGCTACGTGCTCCCCCGCATCTATATTTATTTCATAGGTAGTTAAAATAAAAACTATCTACTAGAGATATTACGTTTCTTCTAATTAACTTTAACAGATGCCTATTCCCCTAAGCTTTAATAAGCTATCCTAGCGAATAATCTGGTAAATAACCGCGGTAAATAGAATAGTTACTACCTAATAGATCTTGATAATAAGCTACTTAATAGGGAACTAAAGTAGCTTATGCATACTTATGGCAATTCAACGTTTAACCTAAACTTGCTCTTCCGCTAGAGTATCTATATAACTAATTATACAGGGCCACTACGTGCAAAGTTTAAGATTACGTTCGGCAAACAGATGTCTACTCAACATACTATTAAATCTACTACGGTAGATATTTAATCGCTTACTAATACAATTGCCACAGGTTTTATTATCCGCCATTAAGCACAGTAAGTAAAAATAGAAGCGCCGCCTTTACTATAACTAGGTATTAAACAACTTAATTAATCTGCCCTTAACGAGTTTAATTTACAGCTAGGCGGTAATCTTTCCGCCATATTTAATAAGCTTAATCTCCATAACAATAATAATAAGTTAGATAGCTTTGTGTTACCTATTAACTTTACTTAAACCCAGCTTTAGCCTACATATAAGTTGCTTAATAAGTAATATAAGATATTAGCCACAAGCTATTACTACAGCCGTTTAATATCCGCTATAGTTAGTAGCACTAGTATATATTCCCAAGTAATTAATATTATTAATTAATTAATCTATTTAGTTCCGGGCCGCGCTTACTAGGGGTATAAAGTAGGAGGAAAAAGGGAGCCGTCGTCCTAATAGATATTAGCTACTAGTTGTAATATCCACTTAGCGGATATAAGGTAAACTTACCCAGTATCAGCTAACCCCGCCTAATATCAGCTAACCTTACCTAATATTAGCCCGCTATATACTAATTAGCATTACCGTTAATTTCATCTAGTGCTTTTTATATACGTTTGCCTCTATTTAATCGCGCCAACCGCCTTTACAGTACTAATATAGACGTATCTAACTGGTAGGTTGCTAGCGGCATAGATATATCTAATAGCTAGTATAAGGGTAATAATAGAGGAATAGGAGCTGGAGACCTAAGAGTTGGCGAAGGTATAGGTATATCCTCTTCCTAAGTTATTGGTAAGAGGTCTATAGCTAACTGTTAACTAGCCTACGATATATTAGCGCCACGGTAAGGCGCTAATTGCCACGGTGCTAATATTTTAAATCTCCTATCCAAAACCTACAAAGCCCGTATAAGAGCCTATAATAAGCGCTTATCCGCAACAGCGTGCTGCTCTAACGCTTAGGAAAACCGCTCTAATATCTACATAATTAACCTAGAAGAACCTAAGAGTTACCCTATTTCTTCCTACTTCTACTTTTATTCCTTATCTACTAAAAGCTTAATAAGGGATAAAAGATCCTTGCCAAAGATATCGGAATCCTATTTAGGCATTGCTTACCTTAATAATGCTGCATCTAGAACCCACCTTATATTATAGAGGCGACAGAGCTGCTTATCTAGTATAACGTAATTAACTATAGGCGTTTATAGTGTATCCTAATACCTAGCCTCCGCCTATTATATAAACTACCCCTATACGTTGCTTAATATAGGCTCCTGGCGGGTTTTCGCGATATCCATACTAGCTATAGTGCGGATATTATACTCGCAATCCGTAAATATTACTAGGTTACAGTTACTGCAATATAAGTCTTTACTAATAGTAAACTGTAGGTCTCTATAGTGTATAAGTTATATTACTCACAAGTATACTTAATCCTCATTAACTAGCCGCTATAGGGTAAACGGCAGCTTACTACACAACTGCGCATTAGTCAACCGCTTCTTTAGGCATAGGGTCGGTACAATAAGCTCTTTAGGTAGGCGTACTATAGAACTATTAGGGCTTAACCTACGCCCGCTTCTTATATCTACTAACCGCTTAGTACTAACCGACGCTATAGATAAAGCATCGCTTATAATATCCGCAGTCTCTACGTCTTATTGCCCGCGGATATTATTACGCAGCGCGCTTACACGAAGATCGCCTATACGCTAAGGTTATGTATACTTAGAACCACCTAATTTATTATAAGGACCCCGCTAGCGGCTCTTAACTATAAAGATTACTTTATCTAAGAGGCCTTCTCCTTAGCCTGCCCGGCTAAACCGCTGTATTAGCATATTATAGGATTTATAGCAAGGCATTCCATATTAAATAGAATAGTAGATATTTAAGATATCTGCGCCATATGCTACTGCATCTAATATAAGTAAAATTCAAATTTAAGACATTAGGCGCGCATATTCGGCATATAAGCAATCTTTATTAATATCCGCAAGCATTATATAGTAGCTTTACACCATTTCTCTAATAACAGCAGCATCGTAGCCGCGATAGATTAACTAGCTGCGAATAGTATTACAACAGGAAGCTATCTACTCCTTAGAATTAAAGAAGATAATCGTCTTTGGAATTAGCTAAAGTTAATTAAACTATTGGCGGTATATCTGCTATGTGGATATTAAGCGGCTTCTCAATTACTCGCCCTCTCCTCAGTTACTATTACTAGCAGTATACAAATATACTGGAGCAGCAGTAATAGTAAAGTAAAGAACTTAAAAGTCCTTCTTCTTTTATACGGTTATAACCCTCCGTATAATCTTTAGCTCTGGCCAATTAATTAGGGTTTTAATAACTTATATATTAGGTTTAAACCTAGCTAGCTTATATATAGTCCAAAACGTAGAGGGGTTTAATGTTACAGTATATATAAACTAAGGCTTATTAACTAAGACCGAATGTACTTTAAAGAGTTGTATATACGCTATACGGAAGGTCTCTCCCTAATTAGCAAGTAGGTGTACTTTATTAACTACTATAAGGGCAACATAGGAACGAAATATCGGGTCTATTAGAACCTTATACAGCTTATTACTAACTAAAAGTTCTAGGGAGATAAGAATATATGTGTAGCTGCCTATACGGATATCCTTAATTAGCTCAGCGGATATTGTCTTCCCTTATACATAAACAGGTTAAATATAAAGTAGCTTTATAATCTTTTTTACTTACTCTAATCTAATTGCGTTAAGTAGAAGAAGAATAATAACAACTGCATTAGGTATAAGACATAGTAGTACTTGCATTATTATACTCTTGCTAAAGGACGTCTTTGCCATAAGCATAAGATCTTACCGCTTAAATATTAGCACCCTTAGGGCCTTAAGCTGCTCCGTATGACCGCGGTACGGATATATCTCTATAATAGCTTTATCTAGCTTACTTATTTAAAGCTTATAAGAGCTGCTTATAAGCTAGGGTAGCTCCCTCCGTAGGCTATATAGCCGTAAAGACCGCTAGGGATCCGTTTTAATATAATCCCTAGCCTATTACGTATTACTAGCTTATTAATCTGCTTAACCGGCTTGTAATTTACAACCTCTTCGCCTTATTTGCTTTAATAGAGGCATTAGCGGATAGCGCTTAAAGGCAGCGGAGGGAGAGTAAAGGGTTAGATAAAGGCAGGAAGGGCTTAAATACGTTATAATAGATAGATCTTAATAGGTTTTAATTATTAGACCATAGATATAATAGATAGAGAGTAGGTGGTTAAGATTAACGCGTTATTAGTACGGATATTGCTGATTATTTACTTTGGTAATCCGCGTTACGGCTATTTTAAAATTAATGTTAGAAACGGGAAGGCGGGGAGACTTCTTATATAGACCATTTAATTCGCCGGAGCTTAATATATAATTAATGGATTTTTTAAGCTGCCTAAAATCATTAAAATAATAAGAAGTGAATATCCGTAATATTAGCTATGCGGATATTACGATGTGCGTTATAAACGTCAGCCAAAGTGTCTTAGACCACAACGGGACAGATGGCCTAAACTGGTTTAGTGCCATCGGGCCGGATTTATCCGGCCTCCCATTGTGGTCTAAGCATGCTAAGACAAAGAACTTGGCAGAACTTTGCGGTCACGTGACTAGATGACCGCATAACAGAACCCTACTTCGACCGGCGATGCTCTTCTTCTCCTTTCCTTTCTCTAGCTTTAGATCCTCGTTTATAGACAATCAAATCGTACAGGCTTGCGCGTCCCTCTTGCCGTGCTCATACCTCGATTGACTGAGTCGCTAACAGTCATAGGAGAAAGGGAAAATGTAAAAGTACGATATGGGAGAGAAAACGAGAGTAGATGAGGACGAAAGCGAGGGCTGGAAACTTCAAAAACAAGGAGCTAGAGAAATTTCTTGTCAAAGCAAATACCGTAGTAGTATGGTGTTTGACGGGAAGGAGCGCATCTTCCGTCGTAATTCCCTTTATCAAATGTCCCATATCTAGGTAAAATGGAGTTCCACTAAAGACGTATACCCGTTCGCTCTTCTGTCATAAGACCCATTGATACCGCACTAATCCAATACAATCTGAAATTAACGCCGCTCCTGGCTGACCAATATGCACCGCCCCATTGACAGAAATAAGAAACCATTACCCAACACCAACCATATGAATCATCGGAAGAAGTTACCCCTAATCCCAACATCACCTCAAATCTGCAGGCGTTAGGGCTTGAACCACACTTGTCCCTTCACTGAATCTTGTTCGAAAGATGCGGTTGGCATTCTGGAACATTCCGTCTTTCAAACTGACAACAATGAATTGAGAGCCTTTGAAGCGAGTCTTGATGAGTCTGCCGATATTCTGAGTATGCGATAAGTCTAGCGCTGCGTCGACTTCGTCAAGAATGTACATGGGTGCGGGTTTGAACTGGAGCAGCGCCATGATGAGAGAGAGTGCGATTAGCGACCTATAAATATTGAGTATGTTACTTAAACATGAGATTGACAAAAAAACTTACCTCTGCCCACCGCTGAGTTCTGTTAAGCTCTGCTTCCACACTTTTCCTAGGCAAACCTTCACTTCTAATCCATCTGAGATGGTTTTACCTTCTGGTGGATCGAGTTTCGCGAAGCTGCCCGGTAAAAGCTCGTTAAATATTTGGCCGAAGTCTCCGTTCACTTTCTCCCATGTCTTTTGCAAAGCCTCTTTTTTGTATTCGTCAAGACTCACAATCGTCTCTTCGATTTTGCACTTGTCTTTGATGACTATCCTCATCATATTCTTCAGACTGACTTCTTTCTTTTCCACGCTGTCAATCATGTTCATGACCTTGGGGTTGATCTTATTCTTCATGCCTTGGAAGCGCTCCGCTAGATTCTTCAATGTGGATTTGCATTCGGTCATGTTCTGTCCTTTGAAGTCGTAGGGCGTCCCTGATCGTCCGAAATTCTCGCGTTCGTCAGCAATCCAATCATGTTCTTTTTCAAGGGACTTGAGTGTTTGCGCGGCGGATTCGCGCTCTTTATCGAACTTCTCAATTTGATGGCCAAGCTTCTGTTGCTCAAGGCTTTCTTCGGTGATGAGGGCGGCTTTTGAGCGGGAAGCTTCTTCTAAAGCGCGTAATTCATCGTCGAATCCAGTCAATTTCGCTTGCTCGTCTGCGAGATGAGCTTGAGCGAGATCGTGCGCATCCTACATAAGCTTAGTTATAGATCAAGTTCGCTGCGAGATATAAACACAACCTTTACACGAGCCTGCTCGGCGATAAGAGCATCAATCTCCTCCTGCTGAGAAGCAATAGTTGTCTGAGAGTCATGTAATTGCTCCTGTGCAGTTGCGAGATCACCACCACATTGCTCCGAATCTACCATAGCCTCGCGCATTTCCTGTTGAAGAGGCTTGATTGACGCTGAATTCTTGCTTAATGCCTTCTTTAGTTTATCTAGTGAAGATTGAAGCTCGGCGAGCTTGCTGTCTTTGTTGTTGCTGAACTCATTCATGTCACGTTCAATACGCTTGGTTTCTTTTGTCGCCTCTTCTTGCCTAGCTTTAGCATCCACAACATCTTTCTTCAACTGAACAACGTTTATCTTCATCTCTTCTACAGCATGAATGATCTGCCCGATTGATTAGTGCACGAACACGCCAGAAAAACCTATAGCACTTACCGAGGATGACGAGTTACTGTTAATTTGCTCCTCAGTAATCTTGATCTCGTGCACTTTGACGTCGAGTTCTTGCTTCGTCTTACGTGCAGCATCTAATTTCCTCTTATCTCGTGCCATTGTTGCTTGAAGGTTGACGAGCGCCTGTTCCTGTGCTCTTAGATCCTTGGTGAGTTCGTTAAGCTTCTGTAATGTGACTAGCACGCCACTAGTCTGGGGAGAGCTTCCTCCAGAAAGAGTGCCGGACGGATCGTAGACATCACCTTCCAGCGTTACGCTCTTCATACGGACAGTAGGATCAAAGGTGACCCGTTTGGCCGTCTCAGCGTCCTCGCAGACCAAAGTGGAGCCGAAGACGTACTCCATTGCAGCTGTGACTTCTTCGTCGAACCCGATCAAGGAGAGAGCTAGATCAACCTTTCCGGGTGCGATCTTCTGAGCGGCACCAATTTTCTATTAAGTGTTAGCCTGCAATTCGTAGATTACTCGTTGACTGAGATGCCTACTTCTGCGGACGCCCTGAATGCGGAGATCTTATTCAGCGGAATGATTGTGACTCTTTTCTTGAGCTTGCCGTTTTGAAGAAGCTGAGTGCCGGTTTCCGCGGTATCTACAACCACATTATATAAGCGACCCCCGGCACAGATCTCCAGCGCGGTTCCCGCACGAGTGTGCTCTTTCTTCAGGGTAAAGAGCTGTGCTACTAGTCCCTTAACTTTTGACTGGTCAAAGTTGGGCGAAGGATCACTGTAACTGAAGTCGATATTGGCCACCTTCCGCTTGAGGCCATCTGCTTGTTGGCGTAGCTCTCGTATTCGTGACTGAAGGGCCGATTCTTGCGTGTACATGTCCTCTTCCTTCCCAGGTTCAAAGCCCAATTTGCTAAGATCAGCTTCTAGTTTCTTAGCTTGCGTTCGGAGAACCTCTAGATCCTTCAGTAAATTAGAATTTTGCTCTTTGGCCTTCTTTGCCCGAGGTTCTTCCTCCTTGATACGCTTTTCAATATGCGAGATCTTCAGCTTGGCTTGCTCTTGCTCTGTAGCCGCTACGCTTGCCCGATTCCGAGCGTCTTGCAACTGGCCCTGATAGCCGCTCTCCTGGCCCTCTTTTGAAGCCACACCAGTTTGAAGTGTCTGTAGCAACTCCTCCTTCTTTTCGACCTCTTCGGTTTGCCGCGTGAGGTTGTCATGTGCCGTCTTGTACTGCTCCTGAAGCTTTTCGTAGATCTTGGTCTTGTCCTTTAACTGCGCCTCGAGTTCCTTGAAGCTCTTCTCAACTTTCTTCCGCTTTTCGGATTCTTCTGCTTTGCTTGATTTCTTCAGGTCCAGAACCGTAGTCAGGCGAACAATCTCGTGGGAATGTGTTTTCACTTCATCTTCCAGCGCTTGGAACCTTCCGCCTTTTCGCAGTTCCTTCTCCCGGGTGGCCTTGACTTTCTTGATATCTTCTTGCAGGAACGCAATTTCGTTCTTGAGCCTGATGGCAGATTCTTCCAGATCCTTCGCCCTTTGCTTCTTGGCTTCAAGATCATCTGCAGATTGCCGTAACTTCTCCTTGTATCTGATGTAATCATGAGCTACCACCAGTCTTGTCAGACGCTCCAGATCACTTTGCGTCTGCTGAAAGTCTAAAAAGGCGCGCTTCTCTTGTCGTAATTTATCCAGTTTTGGGTCAATTTCGTCCCGTAGGAGTTCCGTAATCTCCTGGACCTTCATTTCTTTCTTTGCCATTGTCTTGAATGCCTTGTCTCGCCTATCTTCGAACATGCGTGTTCCTGCGGCCTCCTCAATCATTGCAAGTATTTCCACCGGTTTCATGTTCAACACCTTCGTGATACGACCTTGCATAATGAGGAAATTGGGATTGTTGATGTTGAGTTGGACAGATTGAAATAGGTTTTGGACGGTTTGCTGCTGCGCTCGGTGGCCATTGATTAGGTATTTACTTGTGCCGCCTAATACGATTTGTCTCGTTACGGAGATTTGTGCATATTCTTCGAAGCCGATGGGGCTCTTCTTCTTGTCGCGATTATCGAAGACTATTGTAACACTCGCTTTAGTCACTCCGGCCTGGCCGCGCTTGTATATAAGATCCTGTATCCACTTTAGCAAATAGATAGTGAAAGCTTGTGCGCGACATACCTGCAAGTTCTGGGCTCGAACGGTGCTCATGTTGGTGATACCAAGCACGAAACATATTGAATCCAAGATATTCGACTTGCCACTTCCGTTTAAGCCGGTGATTGAGTTGAAGCTCTCGTCCCTTGAGCGCTGTCAGCTTGAAGGCTCCTAGAGCTTGCGGCGCAAACATACCATCCTGAGATAACTGTTCGTACGGCATATGATTTAAAACCCTAACTTTGTCAGATAACAATACATAGAGCACACACGGGTAGCTTACATCTATAACCACTTCGACGACCCTCATGTTGGCGTCATTGACTGGAAAACTCGTTGCGATTCCAAGTCGTCGCGTTTGTTTTGGCTTTCTTGTGTTGACAGCAACCGGCGCTAACTTGCTAGAATTGCCGGTTCACGTGATCCGCTCCTGTTCCTCGTTGCAGCCTTGTTGCACAACAACAACCATACTCTACTCTCAGATGCAATGCTTTGCCATTGTCATTTTCTATCTACAGATTTTCGAGCCACTAGATACGGGGCTTTCAACCCCAGCTTTCGAGACATGTCAAAATGCGTGGAAAGTACCGTAGAATGCCTCGCTAGAGTCTAAAGGAGGAACACTAGCACTATGATTTCTAGATATTGTATACCTCTAAACTCAGTTGAGAAGTTTTGGTTTTCCAGTCATTCCGTGGTACCAGTTATAAATGTTACTCCTAAACTACCTTCGTGGAGCCAGATGGCTAGGATTCTTGCAGGCGTTGAAAGAAAGACACTTCCCCGGATAAGAGTAAGCAGTTTCGGATCCTTCGAATCTGACACCATCTTTATTGCCGCTATATTACCATGGCTTCGCATCCATCGCTCTGTACGACTTTGGGGGCTTTGCTTAATAAATCCTTGCGATAAGTAACCCTCAGTAAGGTATACAGAAACGTTTCGCAACATTTATTTTTACACCCTCTATCCCTGGCTTCATCACCGCAACTCCAAGCAGGTGGATAAGGCTATGGCTCTATTTTGCAGAACATGAAGTTTGTTGCTTTGGAATCTCCAAAAGTAAGCATCACTGGTTGTCGGATCAAGCTTCAGGGCTGGACGCCGGCAGTGCTTTACCTCACGCGACTATTTTGTAGGGATCTTTGGATGAGTATGGATATTATGCAGTCGATCATGTTCTGAAACAGGCAGGTTACAATCTGTTTAGCCCTAGTCACAAATGCACACAAATTGAAGCACTAAATATCTTGCGCAATTGCTAGGATCTTTGTCGCACTGTATGATAAGATATTTCTATAACCGACTTCCGCTTTGCCCACTTCATGCCCATCTGGAATAAGCATACGCCATTGAGTCTCTGACCAACTTGTTGTGGCCATTCGGTTTGGTTTGGAGGACTACATTGACGTCCATAGTCAACCTGCCAAAACCTTGATTTCACGCTCTTTAAGATATGGCCACAATATTCAGGCACTTCAAGCAGAAATCTGGTGCGGGTACAGGAAGCCAAGATGGTTCGAACACGGCAACCAGAACAGGCATAGAGTCTCCAATAGCTATTGGAGACGAGAAGCACGATCCCGAGGTGGCAGTCTCTGGGGATGGCGCTAGGCGTGACGAGCCGGAGGACCTGGAGGAAGACGTTCGGGAAATACCTTTGGCGGTTCGTAGAATTGTCAGTTTAGAAGATGATACTACACTGCCAACTATCACATTTCGGTAACTCACTAATCTAGATGTACGTCCTAGAGTATCTGTAAAACTAATTCGAATTGTATAGTTATTTCGTTCTTACATTCGTTTTTACCGCCCCTGGCGCCTTGTTATACCAAATGAGCTATTACCGAACCACTGCTGCCCCGTACTCCGTCTTATTCGTCCTGATATGCTGTCATTACGCCGGTATTTGGCTTGCGAAAATACTGCCTACAAGAACAATCCGAATACCATTCACCAAATTCAGCTTCAGTATGAATCCAGGCCCGTGGTCCATCAAAGAGCATGTCCTTGTAACGGTGTCAGCTGCTTCGGGGGCCGTTTCGAACGCTGCTTGGGTGCCAATATCTCTTGCGAAACTTTACTACGGAGAAGACATCAATGCAGCGGCTTGTTTGTTCTTTATGTGGGCCATTGTATATATTGGATATGCAATGGCCGCTATTGCACGGCAATTCCTCATTTACGATCCCATTTATACCTGGCCTTACGCCCTAATGCAAACATCGCTGTTTGAGACATTCAAAAGGTCTGCCGAAGACTCGAAAATTGGGAGGAAGCAAAAACATGTATTTTTTGCAGTGCTAGTAGGCGCGGCTCTGTGGGAGTTCCTACCTCAGTACGTTTTCCCCTTCGTCAGCTCACTTTCGTTTTTATGCTGGGTGGCTCCAGAGAACCCAGTAGCCAACTTTATTGGTGGTGGTATTGGCGGTATGGGGTTCCTAAACCTCTCTTTGGATTGGACAAATATCTCCAACAATCTTTCAAACCCAATGATCAGTCCATTCTGGACAAGTGCAGTTCTCTTTGCAGCCTTTGTGCTAAACTGCTGGGCACTCCTGCCTGTAGCAAAGTGGGGCAGCCTTGGGGAATATAAGCACAATCTCATGTCGAACCGGCTCTTCCTCGCAAATGGGTCCAGATATCCCGTCACCGCATTGCTCGGCCCGAATAATACCTTAAATGAAACCGCGTACAAAGAGTACGGGCCGGTGTACATGGGCACTCAGCAAGTCTGGGGCATGTTTTTCGACTATGCTTCGTACATATCCGCGTTGACATGGATGGCACTTTTCGGCTTCACCAAGATCCGGGAAAACGTCAGGATTTTGATAAGTCGGGCAAGATCGAGGGGCTCGGAATCAGTAAATCATTCCTATACAGACCGACTTAATATCATTCAACGTTCGTATAAAGAAGTACCACTCTGGTGGTATATCGCCCTTTTCGTGGTTTCCTTTATTACAATAATCACGATTCTTGCCAAGGGCCTGTTCTTCATCCCGATATGGACCTTTTTCGTTGCCATCGGGACGTCTGGATTCATGATCTTACCTTTTGCCTGGCTCTATTCATTCACTAATTTTCAAGTGGCGATTGGGACGTTCAACGAGCTGATTTACGGCTACATGGTTCATGCTGGGTCTAGTCATCGGCATCCGGCAGGATCTTCTACATACGGTGCTATAGCAGGTGATATATGGTAAGTGGCTTATCTCCATATAAGAAGCTGTTTATAATTTTAGCATCTAACGTATATTCTGAAGGTACCGGGCACAATACATGCTTCAGGATCAGAAAATTGGGCATTATATGCACATTCCTCCACGAGATATATTCTTTAGCCAAATATTTGGCGAGTTGATTGGTGTTCCTATCAACTATGGTATCATACAGTGGGTTGTAAGTGCTAAAGGGCCCTATCTGCTGGGTGAAAAGAAGGATCCGTTGAACCAATGGACTGGTCAATCCCTGTCGAGTTACAACACTTTGTCAGTACAATATGTTCTCGTCGGGCCAAGTCGTCTTTTCAAAGAACATATATACAAACCACTACCATGGTCCTTCCTCTTTGGTACCGGTGCACCATTGGTCCTGTACCTCCTTCACCGCGCCTTTCCGCGCGCCAAGTTTAATTTGTGGAATGTGACAATCTTTGCAAGTGGAATGAGCCAGTTCTACGGTAATTTGAGCACTGGGTACATCTCTAGGTTCATCGTAGGCTATATCAGCATGCGATACTTCTATAGGAAGCAGTTTGAGACGTGGCGGAGGTATAATTTCCAGATTGCAGCAGCCTTAGGTATATTTCCCGTTACCCACAGGTATCATATAAGCTAACAATAGTTTATACACTGCTTTCAATGCCACAATGTTAATGGTCTTTGTCTTCTTTAGTTCGGGGAAGGTCATCTCTATGCCGAACTGGTGGGGAAATAATGCAGAGTCAGTGGAGCGGTGTTTTGCGCTGGATTCATGATGACTTAGGCTTGGTAACTTGGGCGTTGCAACGCCTTGTAAGCATTACTAGTCTCATAAGTATTTGAAATGGTACTTACAAGAGAGGTTCGCTGTGTTTCTCAGATGTTAAGAGCGTGGTTCTGCTAACGTATGCGACGACCCCCAGGTAGAGGAAAATCTTCGCGGGTCAAAGCTCTCAGCTATTACTACTCAATATATATTTATGATCAGCATCTGAAAGAATTTGAATATGTAAAAGCTAGGATACGTCTAATCCTATGCGTGACGTAAGTTTTTGCAAGGTCTAAATATGTTTCGGTAGAGCGTGGCAGGTTTCCCTAGGCTTCGTAACAAAGTTGACATCCGCACCTGCTAATTGCCGCAATCGTATACAGTACCACGACAAGCGCACGCTTATCCAGTCTCTGGGTACTCTTTACGTAGCACTGGAATGATCGTTTAAGTGATATTTCGCAGCGACTCGCTCTTACTGGCGATCAATCAAGTAGTTAGAACAGTCCCTCCGCTGATCCGGGGTCGCCGGAAATCGGGGGTTGTAATACGTCCACTTTCGAGCCCCAGTGTTTTGAGAACCATCACGAAAAGTTCGTCGAAACATTCGATATACCTCTCACCAACATCGATGCGTCGGGTGATTGGCGGCCTGTTTCAAGGCCTCGGAGTGGTTGCGGGATCGGAAGCAGGGGTGATTTGAAACGAAACACCAAACGAGACCACCCAGACTCGCACCTCCTTTCATTCAACTGACCCTCCTAGCTCCACCACTCATTCGCATCTATCCACATGAGCCCCGAAAGCATCAGCAATTGCAGGAAAAGTTGGATCTGACTCCTGCCAAAAAGTTCTGGCTCGTAAGGCTCTATGTCGCTTACTGCGGTATCTTCAAAGCAATTGGTTAACTCTTTGTTGTGAGCAACGTCGAATTCGTCCTCATAGCTTCCATGCATAATCTACGACTTCTTCCCTACCTTTACTTTTCATGAAGTTGAGCTATGCTATGTGAATGGTCCTTATCTGCCTATTCCTGGAGACCCTGTGATGAAATCCTAGCTATGTGGAGGAACAGGGCAGGTTTTTGGAGAGAGTACTGGTCAGAAAAACGGCTTACACTAAAACATCTTTTTTCCAGCACTTTTTTTTTCAATCGGGATATTAGACGAGCAACTGGGTGGAGTCATCCGTTCTACTCAACTTTAAAGTCTCCTTTGAGGATATTCACTCTTTTAAATTTTGCCTCAACTACATTCTTCTGGCAGCGTCATTCCTTTATCCTTTTGAAGCTGTTGCTCGGTCTGCAGGTACAAGGCTCGACTTCCATTCCTCCTGCAGACTATGAAGGTTTTTAGAGTCCTTCAATCCGTCTTGCTCTTGTCTTTAGTCAAATTTGCAGTGGCCGGTAATCCTTCACCGCCCCTGCATCTCTCTGTATTCTCTCCTAGGCCGTTTTGAACAGGTCCACCTCATAAACCTAACGATTCCAATGACCATCCTGCACGGCCTACTTATCATCGTCCTCTGCCCATTCCATCCCCACATCGCCAAACCAATACTGGAGGAAACTCTAACTTCACTTCAACTGAATTGTTACCTGTGTCCGCTAAATATATCAAAAACACAGTGTTAATGTAAGCGAGTTCGACAGATTTGCATACCGTCCTACCCACGGCTGTGGGTCCTGTCACTCCCTCAAATATTACCGTCAGCGCACCCCCACCCCACTCCACCAACATAGCAAGCAGTATTAGCATGAGCACTAGACAACCTAGTGGCCCGGTATCGTTCCCCAGTCAGGGTACTGGGTTTCCAAGTGCAGTCAGACCTATCCCTTCCTCGAATCTGACTATGAGCTATCCACTTCCTCCAAAATCTTCTCTCATGCCTTCAACTCTTAACTTTGCCGGTAGTGTGCTCAGAACTCGGAAACTCGGAAACCCTACAAGCGCCATCCAAACTCCAGCCACTACCGTCTGGACTACTGCTGTTTTTTATAGCACCACGCTTATCACCGTCACAAGCTGTACTGCTGCTGTGATCGATTTTCCTGCTTCATCAACAGTCATCTTTACTTCCATTATTCCCGCTCATACAACAGTGTCCCCGACGGCATTTCAAGCATCGGCCGCGGAAGTCGGTCCAACAGCTTCAGTTAGAGGTACTTTTCCTACTGGCGCTGCAAGCTCAGGGTTCTACCCAGATCTGTGGAAACCATTCATTCCGCAAACCTGACGATTAAGTACTCTCCTATCTTCCCTAGTTCATAGCATCTCCTTATCTATGATCCTGCATTCTCGTTTTGTTACGTCCTGTTCGTGGCACTCAGGCTCTGGTAGCTTTTGTACTCGCTTAGCCCTCATCTTCAGTCCTCGATTAGACGCTAGCTTATCTATCTAAGCATGTCGTGAGTTCAGGCTATGCAACTTAAGCTGTCGATCATGAAACTAGACCATCGTTGAGCTAACTGGAAAACATCTCAGGTGCTTGTGCTCTGTCAACCAAATGTCTCATTTAACCATTCCCTTCTACCTCTTAACACCCTTCTCCGCTTCAAATGCACATCGGGCTTATATGAGAATGCTGCTTGGTACAACACATACAAGGTAGGGTGGCCATGTCTTTTCCAGAGCCTGATTCCATAGCTGGCACCTCCAAGAGACGTCTTGGTTGGCTAGGAGTTT
>Ga0307515_10006386_pt1 | contig 23590 bp, 6 predicted proteins | sample 17_EM_MG_FD_194513 | JGI IMG/M metagenome (GOLD analysis project Ga0307515, IMG submission 194513) | Populus trichocarpa ectomycorrhiza microbial communities from riparian zone in the Pacific Northwest, United States - 17_EM | ecosystem: Host-associated > Plants > Roots > Unclassified | place... | reverse complement strand
ACAGAGTAGTAAGGAATAACCTAGCACGGGTGTGGTAACCCTTAATGCAACCTATAGTAAGGTGTCAATCTTCTAATATTGTAGCTTGGTAGTAACGAGTGCTTATAACCTAATAAACTAAATGATATTGAATAAATGAATAAAGCTATTAGAATCTATCTATGAGGAATATAGGCCTTAATATAGGCCTATATCTATGGGGTCTAGGGTGACTACTACGGATACTGAAGTAGTTGCTGCGGAGACCGAATAAGAAGGGACTCTGCTTATGTAAGCAGGAAACGCATATGGAGGACTCCTCCAGTACCATTGTTAAGCGCCAGCTATTTGGCAAGGTGGGAATCGACCTCTTTGCGGGCCGATGGAGATTCTGATTGTGGCGGACGATGCGGTAAATCCGTTTACCGTGGCGACGGATTTGCTGTCGTGGGCTGAGCATGGGCCGGACTCCCCTACTGTCTTGATCACGATATTAGAAAGAGTGGGGCATGAATCTATGGCTATTGTTCATGAGTTATTGAAGAACTTGCCTACCGCTGCTCTTGCCGGGACATCGTGGAAACTTTTTAGAGAGGTTGTGGTTGTGGATAGCCTAGGTGAAGCGTGAAAACTAGCTGTATAATTACAGCACCTGTTGTACCAAACGCGTAACGTGCCTTACCCCCAAGCGAGATACTATTTATCCTTAACTAATGCCCCCCTAATAAATAATTTAATTAAAAAAAACTATTAATATAATTATTTAATATATAGAAATTAATTTTATAATTTTTTTTTTTAAATATTTATATATATATATTTTTTTATTAATTTATATTCGTACTAACTTAATAGCACAAGTGAGCCGTATCCCGGGGCACGAAATACGTATAGTATCGTATGCTCTTTGGGATGGTAGTAACTGTCAATTCTATTAAGGTAGACTACGTGGTCTATATACTAACGTACCCCCCCCCTAACTAGCTAGTGTTTTAGGAGTGCACTAGACGCGTAAGCGAGTGGGTACACCAAACGTATAAACGCGTACTTAGTGTATTAAACGCGTAAACACGCGGTTAGAACAATAGGTGCTATAATTATATACTAGCGGTACTTAGAAAATAGAACCACTTATATATAGCCTCCGTAATTGCCTCAACAGAACCATAAAAGACGTAAGAAAATACATAGGAAATCCTCCTTAAGGTGCCGTCTGGTCTGCCTTCTAAACGGTACTTTAAGCTAGCCGTAAGTCCTACTTATGGTCCGTAAAATAAACCGTATAGCCTTCCAACGTGCCATAAGTTAGATCTTAAGGGCCGCTAAGGCGCTAGTGCTAAGCGAGCTAATGGCGATTTTCTATCCCAGGGATAAAAAATTATAATTGGTTAATTTAACCACCATGGCAGAATAATAGGCCGTATAAGCCGTACGGCCTTCTAACAGGCCGTAGACGTACCATAGATGCTCCGTTAGTCTCGTTCTACCCATTTTATAACTTCTAGGTTAAGCCTATTCGTATTAATTAGAGTTTTAAGGGCTTAACACGGCTTTGCCTTAGTTATAGCGTCTACTAGGTTATTTCCGCCGCTAATCTATTTAACCTCCGCAATTTCACGTTATTTATAGGCCTAATGTAAGCACATTAGGTCGACTATAAGCCTCTTCTCTTATATTATACCTAGTTTAACTAGGCAGTTATAGAGGGACTTTAAATCAGTGCATAAAACTAGGGGTAACTACTCCAGTTATAGAATCTTCTGGACCGTTAATTTAATTGCGGCTGCTATATTAAAGCTATAAGCTAATATATATAGTTTAGAAGCTAGTATACTACGGGTTACTTATTTACACTTAATTAAAGACTAGTACAGTATATTTGCGTCCTAATTACGGTCCGTAAGTACAATTACAAAGCCGATTTATAATAATAGGTCTTTGTTATTGGCAAAGGAGGCGTCCATAAATGCCAGTAAGCTAAGGGAACTTAGGTCTAGTGGTATAAAAGTAAGTCCCCTTACTACATTATTAATTTGCCACTAAATGCGCTTATTAAGCTGCTTAATATTTTCTTCTTATAAATTTACTGCCTAGGCCGTAAAGGATAAATTATAGGCAGATTCAGGTTGGCAGACTATAGCAATATAGGCGCCTCTTACACGCTATACAACGTATTAATCCTTTATATTTACAGTCTTGCGGGTCTCTCCGCGGGAGTTAGTAAGGTCCATAGGCTTTACTATAACAGGCTTTAGATTTTAAGCCTGGCGCTCCTAAGTTAGCTTAATTAGGTTACCCTTTTATATAATTAGGCCTCTATTAAACTTAATTAGATTCTGCTTAGTTAACTACTCTTATAGCTTTACCAAGAACTTGGCCTTTTATAGTTTAGTTTCTTTAGCGTCTGTAAAGGTCTGGTCTACTAGGAATAGGGTATTATCTATTTAGAGTCCAATAATACTAAGGCCGTTTAATGGGGTATATAAGAGGTAGGGGTTATAGGTTAACTATTCCATTTTAAGTTTACTAATATAATACTAGTGGTATATCTTAAACCAATGGTTTCTAGCTTCTAGTACTCCGTACAAAGGTTTTATAACTCATAAAATTGTTCCTAGTTACAGATTAAGCTCAAGCGGTAGTTATATAAAGATATCCCTACTTAGGTAGGTATTAGACTACACATAGGCTTATAAGATGTCCCGTAAGTATAGGGCTATAGATTTAGTTTGCTATAGTCCAGGCGTAAGTGCAAGTATAATCCGTTAACTAACTCGTTAAATTATAGGCGATTATATAAGAACTAGGTCCTTTCCTTAGTCATTATAAGCTTATATAATAAGTCTTAACTTTTTAAAGGCTTTATTAGTACTAGGGTGCTTAATTTCGTTAACAAAGCGTAAGTTAAATATACGGACGCCTTACGGAACGTCTCTCTCCGTTATAACCGCAAAGACGCCCTTTTTAAGTAGTCCGTTAATCTCTTTGCGTCGTAAGTCCATAAAAGGGGTTTCCTATACTAGAACTAATATATCCGCAGGCAGAGATTGCCTTACGGATATTCCTGCGGAGGTTAGGTAATTCTCTATTATAGGGTTCTTAGTTATAGGGTGCTTTCGGGGGCGTCCTCAACTATATTTTACAGCAGGTTTAGCGGGTTTAGTAGGTTTACGGGGAACTTCTATAGTAGGTATAGGTGCTTCTAGTTCGTCTAAAGGCAGGAGTGCTTCCAGTCTATCTAGTTCGGCGGGTGCTTTTAGTTCGTCTAGTTTAATAGATGTTTCTAGTTCGTCTAGCTTAACGTTATAATTATCTTCGGGCCGAAAGTAGGGTTTTACAGACGTGCTTCTAAAGCTAGTTAGCCCGCTAGGGAGTTATACGCAGTACGTCTCGTTTTCTACGGCTAGTAGGCAATAAGGTCCATTCCAATTGCCGCTTTTACGCCATATAAGGACTTCAGAGTTAAGCGGGAGGTCATATACTAGGGTTATATTAGGTCCGTTACGGTAGTATAGGGCGTTATTAATAGTTTGTTTAGCCCGTAGCTTAACTATCTTAGCTATTGCCTTCCGTATTGCGGCTGCTTATTCCGTAATAGATAGGGTAGGAAGATCTAGTTTGCTTATCCTTAGGTAGGCTCTATAGACCAAAAGGGTAGGTACTAGTCCGTCCGGGCTAGCAGTGTTATTAACGGCTTTTACGGCCATCTGTAGAGCCAGTTCCTTTTAGATATCCTTATATTTGTCCGTAATAATCTAATAAGCTCTCTATAAGGCTAGGTAAGCTCACTTAACAAGCCTAACAAACCAATACGCCTTAACTAGAACGGCTTTTATTAATATAGTTATGGCTATAGCATACTACTGGAATTCCTTGCTAATAAAGTTCCTACCGGCGTCGTAGGTAATATACTGCGGGGGTTTAACGTATATATTAATCCAGCAGGTCCGTAAAATATCCCAGGTATACTTTACAGATATATTTTATAACCAACGGGCGGCTTAATAACGGGTTACCTTATTAATTATATATAGTACTAGGCTGCCGTTAATATACATAATATCTACGTATACTAAGTGGTTAAAGTTAAGATCCTTATAAAGGGTAAACTTAAATCAGCCTGGAGAACGTCCGTATTTCTAGCAGTAGGAGTAGTATTTAGTCAGGTGGTCAATTGCCTTTTTATTAACGTCGTCGTGTCTAGAGCGTTTAAGGACTCTATACAGCTTTTCAGCTAATAGGTGGCCGAAACGGCGGTACAGGCGGTAGATTTCCGTACTAGTAAGGTAGCACGGGTTATAGTCAAAAGATTCCTAAATATACGTCCATAAGGTCTCTCCCCATATAAGGAACGGGTGTCCAAATCGTTATGTAATTAGTAGGGTAATATACTTACTTCCTGGGGTAGTTATAGGGCCAATTAGGGTATCTATAACGTTATTATAGTACACCTATAACCTATCTATATCCGCAAGGCAAAGTAGAAAAGGGGTGTCCGCTTTTACTACGTGGAAGTTAACTAGGCCAATTAGAGTCTTAACTACTACTAATCTAATTAATGCAGTTAAGCCGATGCCGAATTGGACGGTTACGGCCCCAGTTTACGTAATATCAATGTCCGTATTGTTATTTATAGTGGTCCTATATACAAGGTATTGTCCATAGCCTACGGTAGACTTCTTAGAGGCACCTATATCAATTATAACACTGTAGAATTCCTTAGGGGTATAGCGTTCTATAGTAATATATGCAAATAGGTCCTATTTATAATCTATAACGTTTGTAACAGGGGTGCTTACGGAATGGTTTTTAGGCGTAACTAAGTATATAAAGGAACGGTTAGCTAATATGGTCATAATATTAAAGGCTTAGCTATCCGTAAAAGGTCTAAAAGTGGTTAGAAATATCTCTAAGGTCTCTTATTCCTAAGCGTCTAAGTTAAAGTTAATTATAAGGGCTTCTATTAACTTATTAGGGGGCTCTTCTACTTCCTTTCCTTTATATTCTAAAATAAACTAGCTAATACGGCTATTAAGTCTCTTCCTAGACTTATTACGTTCTTCCTAGGTATGCCTTATAGACTAATATCCTTCCTTACCGCACACGAAGCATTTCTGGCTAATTTGTCTGCGGGGGTATATTTTTATACGGGAGTTGTTATAGGGGTTGTGGGTAGGGCCTAGTTAATACAGGTACTGCTAGCGGTAGCGGCGGTCCGTAAAGTAGACGTCTAAGTCTATTTACGGATATTAAATATCCGCAACGAAGGCTTAAGTACTACCTAGTGGGTTTAAGACTTCGTACGTTACAATAGAGGAGCGTAGATCATTAATAAGGCCAGCTAAGGTGTCTGTAGGCTTGTAACAGGCGTACTTATAAAGCTCTACTTCCTAGCAGGCCATAATAAGTTTATTATGCAGGAAGTTGTCTGTTCAAAGCTTAGCGTTAAGGCCGTGCTATAGGTGCTAGAGGTCTTTAATGAGAATTTGCAGGCACTCTATAGTCGATTTTTTAGTGTTCTTATTGATTACGGTCCGTAGCTTGGTCGCATTCTATTAGGTAAAGATATTACGCCTATATTCCGGTCCTTTAAAGTAATTATAGGTAGCTTCGTATAGCTTATTAAAGGAAACACCAAGGGGGTTGCTCTTAAGGTTAGTGTAGTAGTAGTCAAATACTAGGCCGCGCAGTATAGTAGAGTAGGCTTGGCTGAACTCTTATTTAGGAATATTAGCCTTTTAGCAAAGGTCCGTAAAGATAGTTAGTTTAAAGTTAAAATTGTCATTTTCACCGCTGTACTTAGATTCGTTAGTATAGAGTTTAGCCAGGTTAGCTAGTTCCTTGCCATAGGTCTTTACTTAGGTGCGTTACGGATCTATAACTTACGGATCTATAGCTTACGGATATATAGCTCACGGATCTATAACTTAAGCAGGTTATAGATCTGTAGCTTTGTTAATAAAAGGGTTTTAGTCCATATTTTGGTTTACAGGGGTATTACGGTCCGTAACTTGGGTACTAGGTATACTTTAGCCTATAAGATTAATTCCAAAATCGCTTAGGTTTATAGAATAAATTTAGTTAAGTAGGTTAGGTATAAGGCTAGCGATGCTATTAAGTTTGGGAGAAGTAGAGAGATTATTAGTGGCTTTAACCTAGTCTAGGATTTTCTCTTTAGTCCATTCCGTTTGGTCCTCCTCCTATATTATATTGTATAAGGACCATATAATAGTAACTCGTTTATCCTTTTTAACCTATACACCTTAGTGACGTAAAAGGGTTCATAGGTTACGGATAGCAGTAGGGTTATAAGCCTTAAAAATAGCTTCCGTAAAGTCCGTAAAGTCTTCCTTATATTACTCCTATAGGTCGTTATTTAGAAGCTTATAGTGTCCGTATTTAAGGATTTTGAAATTAATATAGTCGTTAACGTCGTCCGTAGACGTAAGGTCGACTCCTTAGCTCTACTTCTTTTAACCTTCACTAATTTGCTTACTTATATCTGCCATATTATATAGCGTTATATGTCTATATAAGCTATAGCGGGTCGTAGTAGCTTATAGCGGGTAGAGGAGGTCTTGTAATAGTCCGTAAAATCAATTAGCGGGTCCGTAACAGTTTAAGGGGTCTTATAGTGGTCCGTAAAGGCGATTAACGGGTCTATAATGGTTTATAGAAGGGTAGAGGGTTTCCGTAAGGTCTGAAGAGGTTTAGGGTTTAAGGGGGTAAGGATAGGGGGTTCCGTAAAGGTCTATATTTGCATTTATAACTTTTAGTAAACCGTACTAAGACTTAAATAAGTATATAGAGTTAGTAATAAGTCCGTAATCCCCAACTTCCGACCTTCTAGTAGGTCGTACTAGGAGTCTAAACGGGTGGTCGCTGTTATGTATTACTTAGGGAGAGGTGTTAAGTAATTGCTAATCTGTGCGCGCTTACTAATCAGTGTTCGTACTAACTTAATAGTATAAGTAAGCCGTATCCCGGGGCACGAAATACGTATAATATTGTATGCTCTTTAGGATAGTGGTAACTGTCGATTCTATTAAGGTAGACTACGTGGTCTATATACTAACGTACCCCCCCCCTAACTAGCTAGTGTTTCAGGAGTGCACTAAACGCGTAAGCGAGTGGGTACACTAAACGCGTAAACGCGTACTTGGTGTATCGAACGCGTAAGCACGCGGTTAGAACAACAGGTGCTGTAATTATACAATTTAGTTAACTTTTTATTAAAAATACTAATAAATAAGCTATTTACTATTTAAAAATTCTCTTTTTTATATTTTTTATATTATATATATATCTACATATCTATAATAAATCACTTATATATATAAAATTAATCTATAATACTATTATTAATATAAAAATTTAATAAAAATTTAGTTAATTAGTAAATTATTAAAATAGACTTATATATTATTACTATATTTATAATTATTAGGAATATAGGCAAGTTGCCGTTACGTGCGGCAAGTTGCCGTCACGTGTCGCCGCGGCATTAGTGTAGTGAGGAGCCTTAAGCTCCTTGCCCCCCCTAATAAATAGAATATAGAATAATTATTATACTATCTACAAACTATAGCTACGTGATATTACCTTATAAGACTAATACTAATTAGTGGTTAACTTTACTGTTATACTATAAAATAGTAATGTTAGGACGCTAAGGTCCTTAGGGTATATAGTAATATAACAATAGTAGTGGGATGCAAAGAGTATCTAGTTCTTGATGAAGTAGAACTATAAAACTGAATTCTGCTGTTCTCTAATGCGGGGCGACTATGTTTTGTAGGCGCCTCGCCTGCGCCTCGCCTGCGCTAAGCCGATTACGGCCAGTGCGTCTCTATGGCCTAACAATTACCCCCCCCTTCTTAAGCGGCTGTCCTTAGCCGACGCTATTATACAATAGGAGTGCTATTATTGCCCTTCTCTAAATAAAAAGTTTTTAATAAATTTAAGTAAATTAAATAATGTAATAATAGGGTAATATAATAATAGGATAATATAATAATAGGACCTTATAGAGATCTATAAAGGTAGGAGTTCCTACCCAGGTAGGATATTAGATTTCCCTTCCAATTCCATTTTAATTTATTTAGCCTACGACTCGCCTTCTTTACGACTTCTAATTAATTATAAATTATAAGCGCTAAGCCGTTAATTCACCTACTCGCGAGTCTTCCGTAAGTATTCTTTATACTAGCTTATAGTTATCGCTAACCCTACTAGGCGCCGTCGAAGCTCCTACGCCGCTTATAAGCCGCTTCCCCAGCTTTACTAAAACTAATCTGCCTCTATTACGCCAAGCGTGTAGCTACTACTAGGCGGGCTACCTACGGTAAGCAGGCTAACCGTAATTACGGGTACTGCCAATAACTAAATAAGTCGTGCTAACTAGTACGTCTAAGTGCGTTAGTTTAGGTTTTAATAGCTAATAGACTAGGTCCCTAAGGCCTTCTATAACCGCCTAAATAAGCTACTTACCCTTATTAATAGGGCTAAGCGCTAGCGGGTTGCTAGCGGGGACACAGCTGACCTTAACGCTCGCGTCGCTACCGCCTAGAAGTCCTTCACAAAGAATATTAAGGCCTTAGTGCGCACTGGCGCTAAGCATAGTCTCCGCTAGCGCCTAAAGGGCGAAGACTTTCCCCTACTCTAAGTATAGGAATTGTAGGCTATCTATTGTACTCTTAAAGGAATTCTTAACGTAATACGCGCTTTAGTACGTGTCGTAGCGCAGGTATTTCGCCGTTATAGCGTATGCTAATAGTACCTATAGGCCAATATGCCTCCCATTATAAGGGATAAGGAGGAGGATAAGGGTAAGGAGGATAAGGAGGAGGGAAAGGAGGAGGATAAGGGTAAGGAGGATAAGGAAGGAGGGGAGGAGAGGGAGGATTTAATGGAGCTATAGAGTATCTATATTTTTATTAGCGTATTACCGTTGCTCCCCCGTTGTTCCGTTGTCGCCCCACTAGTAAGGCATAACCTCAGTTATAATTAAAAGTTTTTTTATTCTCCCACCTACTTTCTTTTCCGTTTGCCCCTTGGGGTAAAGTAACTATTATATATCTCCTTTATATCCTTATTAATGTCCTCTACTAGGACCTATTTATTATATTCTTTTAGCTAGCCTTTCCGCTTAACTAAGTACTGTAGGGTCTAGTTATATCCCTTCCTTCTACGTACTTCTTCTACCTTATATTGGTCCTCTTGGTCCGCTTAATTGTCTAGCTTAATAGGCCCTGGTAGAGGGTCTCTAGTAGTGCCCTTATATTATTTATATGGCTCTAGTAAGCTAATATAAAACACTAAGTGGATATAGTAAGACGTCGGTAGATATAGTTGGTATACTTACTTTCTAACTAGTTTAACTATACTAAAAGGTCTAATAAAGCGTACTGTGAGTTTCTTACTAGGCCTTTTTAGTTTGAGGTTCTTAGTCGATAGTAAGACTAGATCCCCTACTTTATATGCCTATAGTTAGTAATAACGATTATAGTATTTCGCCTATACCTTGGCAGCGTATTCCTAGTGTTTTGCCAACGCTTTGCGTTTAAGGGATATCCTTTTAATCCTCTTAGAGGCGGCTAGAATAGAACTACTGTTATTTACTTTAACCTTATATTCTAGACGTAAGTGAAACCTATAGTAGGTATAGAACGGGCTTATACCCATCTTGCTATATTTAGTATTATTATAGGCAAATTTAGCTAGTAATAAGAGGCCTGCCTAGTTACTCTGCTTTTTGTTATAAAACACACGGAGGTAATATTCTAAGGTTTAATTCTAGCGTTCTGTTTGCCCGTTAGTTTGTAGGTAAAAGGCCGTACTTAGCCTACGTTTAATCTTTATAGTAAAGCATAGCTCTAACTAGAACTTACTGGTGAAGATACTGCCACGATTAGATATAATCCCCCTAGGGGCTCTAAAACGGCGTACTACTTTATTAAGGAAGAAATCCGCGAGTTCGGTTATAGTAATAGTTTTTACTATAGGCAGATATAAGGCCATCTTAGTATAGCGGTTAACTATTATATATATTGCGTTATACACCTTATCGCCTTATTTGCTAGGCGGTAGGCCTATAATAAAGTCTATTATAATCTCCTACTATAGCTAGTCTAGGCAAGGCAGCGCTTAGAGCTTACTATAAGGGCAATATTAAGGCGCACGTATACGTTAGTATAAATTATAGGTAGAGATATAGTTTATAACGTCCGCATTTATACTAGGCTAGTAGTACTTATATAAGAGTAGATTTAGAGTCTTTTTCTCACTAAAGTGCCTAGCTAGGGCATTATTATGGTGGATCTATAGGAGTTTTATACGAACTACTGGGTCTAAGGGTATATATAGCCTCCTATAGTAATAAAGTAGTTTAGCGAAATTAAACTGCCACACTAGCTTTAAGCGGGCGTGTTAATAGCGTCTTGTAGTATCTACGCTGTCGCTACGCTTTTATAGTATAAAGTTATCTTTAGTTTAAAGTCCTTTAATAAGCTTAATAACTGTTTCCGTACTAGACTTATAAGCACTCTCTTAAGTACTAGCTTCTCTAACTTAGGTCCTTATTACACGCTGCTTAATAGTATATATATAGGTTGCCTAGTTAAACCGTAATGCTATATAGCCTAGGCGTACCGCCGTTAGGTTGCTGGCTTATAGCTATAGAAACGATACCTCTGCAGAAGGCTCGTTTTCTTATATACCTAATAGGACTTTTACCTTAGGTTAGTGACCCTATATTCCTAAAGTCCTTTAGAGTAATAGTAGTATGGTGTCTTCTTCTAGCAGACCCCCTACGCCTAGGGGTCGCCTTAATAGCGCGTTTACGGGGTTTATTTTTCCCGCCCTATGCTTAATAATAAAGTTATAGGCAGCTAATACTATAGCCTATCTGGCTTGCCGTTTATTAAGGGCTTTTACTTTTATAAAACCCTTTAGATTATTATGGTCTATGAGCACTTCTAGGCGGCTTAATAGCCCCTTAATATAGTGTCTCTAATGCTTAAAAGCCTCTATGATAGCTAGTAGCTCCTAATTATAGGTCTTATAATTACGCTCTACTAGCGAAAGCTTCCTAGATTAGAAGGCTATTAGATACTAAAGACTATCTTTAAATAGCTGTAATATAATTACTGCTAGGCCTTATATGGAGGTATTAGTCTTTAACCGGGTTAGTAAGCCTGGCGTGTAGTATTATAGGAGCGGCGCCGTCGTAAAGGCGTCGCAGAGCTAGCGTATTGCTTACTCCGCCTCTTTAGGCTAACTAAGAGGCCTAGCTTTACGGCCGTTCTTTACTCCCTTAAGGAGATTAGTAATAGGCTTTGCAATAGTAGAGTACTTATAGATAAACCGGTAATAGAAGTTGGTAAAACCTAGGAAAACCTGGATATTCCTATAGGATTAAGGGCTCTCCTACTTAGTAATAGCTTCTACCCGGCTAGGATCTATTGCTACGCCTTTAGGACTAATAATATATTCTAGGAACTTAACCTCTCGTATACTAAACCTATACTTCTTAAGGTTTATATACAGTTAATATTACTATAACCTACGTAGCACTTCTAGTATGTGGCGCTAGTATTCCTCTAGATTTTTAGAGAAAATTAGAATATTATTAAGATAGACTATATAGAAGACGTCTACTAGTCCTAATAAGGCCCAATTAATATAGCCCTAAAAGGTCGCTGGTCCGTTAGTTAGCCTAAAAGGTAAAACTAAATACTTAAAGTAGCCGTAACGCGTGCGGAACGCCGTCTTTTACTTATCGCCCCGACGGATACGAAGGCGGTAGTACGTATTTATTAGGTCCAACTTAGTAAAGATCTTAGAATCTACTAAGCGGTCTAAGGTCTTACTAATTAATAGTAGTGCGAGATAATTCTTAATCGTTACCTTATTAAGGCCTCTATAGTCTATATAGAGCCATAGCTTCCTATCTTTTTTAGGTATAAATAGGATAGGTACCCTTACGGGACTAGTACTTAGTCGGATTTAGCCTTTAGCTAAGGCGTTATCTAAGTACTCCCTTAGTACCTCTAGCTCCTTAACTAAAAGGTTATAAAGCGGCCTATATAGGACCTCCTATCCCTCTTCTAGGTTAATAGCATAGTCGCCCTAGTAGTATTAGGGTAGCTTTCTTACTTCCTTATATAAGAAGATATCGCTAGCTTCTTTTAACTATAGGGGAAGAACTGGTAAGCTGCCGTTATCTTATTTACTAGGCATTAATTTAGCAATTACTAGGGCGAAGACCCTAAATTCCCTTTAGAGAGACTCCGTAAAACCTTTAAGGGTTTGTAGTAATAGGGATAAGCCGTCTAGCTTCTATTGCTATGCCTTCGCCTTATAGTTAATAAGAAGTTGGGCCTTCTTTAACCCTAGTATACCTAGGGTAATAGTGGGGGATGCGTTAGCCATTCTATAGCAGATAAGGGTTACTTCCCTTATTTTACCCTAGCTATTCTTTATCCTTAATAGTACCTTATAGGCTTTATAGTAATATACCTAAGTTTTATTTAACTAGGAGTAGGTAGGTAATTCTGCGTCTAGTATCTTAAAGTTATACTCTATTATAAATTGCTAATTAATTATATTTACTTCGGCGCCGAGATTAAGTATTACTAAGGTCTCCTTCTAGGTTTGCTTAGATAGGACTTCTCCTAAGATAGTAATAGCTTTCTTACAATCTAGTGGTAGCTTACGCCCTACGGGTATAAGGGGCTCTAAGGGCGCCTGCTTTTTCCTAGCGTTAAGATAGCGTTTACGCTGCTTAACTGCGGCTAGTACTGTTATGGCTCTAGGCACTATTGCCACCAATATCCTAGCTTACTATAATTTTTATAGTTCCCCTTAGGTTGGGTTAAACCCCTAGCGGTACTACCTCGCCCTACTGTTATATTGCTAGCGGTGGTTTTAGAGTCTACTTTCCCTAAGTTACCTAATAGGGTGGTTTTTGTATTTAAGTTCGCGGCGCGCCTATTACTTCTAGCCTATAGGGCGCTTACGCTCTTCTAGTTTTCCTTTAATAGGGCAGCTAGGGAAACTAGCTAATTTTAAGTTTGTGGAAACTCCTAATAGTTAATAACCGCAAGCCGTAGCTCTGGCCGTAGCTTCGCGAACAGGTATATTATTAGATGCTTTATATTATAGGGAGGATTAATTTGTGCTTCTAAGGAGGTTAGGTAAGTAGTAAACTCGTTTATAGGTTAATTGGTTCGTTGCATTACCCTTATATATATTAGGGCTATATAGAGTTCTTAATTAATAGGACTTTTAATTTAGTTAATTAGGAATTCCATTAGCTCCTCCTAGGTAAACTGCGTATCTAGGTGGTTATCTTTATACTGCAGCCAAAGGGTTTAGTTAGTCCCCTTTATATATTGCATAGTAAACGCAACTTTAGTATCCTTATCCGCGAAGCCGTTATACTTTAGGTAAAACGCTAGCTTTAAGCTATTACAGAAGTCTTAGTGCTCTTATATAGTCTTACTATAATATAAAGCAATCTTCTTTATTTTAACGGCCCGTTTTAACAGAGCGCCTATTATATTATTATCCTTCAGCTTAAAGTTCGGATATATCTAGCTACCATCTAAGTACTCTAATGGGATAGTTTAAGGTTGTAGATCTGGGTTAGGAACGGGAGTTAACGTTACCTTACCGCGTTAACGCCGTCTTAGCACTTCTACCTTTTCCCTAAGCAAGTATAGTTTTCTTTGCTCTAGGAGTTATAGCTTCTTATTTTCTAGCCGTTATATTTCTTCCTATATATCCCCTTTATCCGTAGCTTCCGGTTCTGTCTGGGACGACATAGGTTCGCCTATATTATCCTAGGGCCGATCCCTAGGCTTAGTAGTACGCACTGCGCTAATACGCCCTCGTCTCGCCATTAGGTCGATAGGCTGCGATATAGTTAATAAATATAGGTCGTCTTCTCGACAGAGGGTTGCCGCTACGTAGTTGTGGCCTTAGCAGACCGCTGTGTTATCGGGCCACTACCCCTAAAAAGGGATGAGAATTCAGTACTGTTAGGACGCTAAGGTCCTTAGGGCATGTAGTAACGTAACAATAGTAGCGGGATACAAAGAGTATCTGGTTCTTAATGAAGTAGAACTGTAAAACTAAATTCTGCTGTTCTCTAATGCGGGGCGACTACGTTTTGTAGGCGCCTCGCCTACGCCTCGCCTGCGCTAAGCCGGTTACGGCCAGTGCGTCTCTATAGCCTAACAAGTAAGGTATTCCACTAAGAAGAGATAAGCTACTATACCAGTACTACTTATGCTAGAGGAAGCTGTCTTTTAAGGTTAGAACTAGTCCTAAACCTTAAATAGAACTCTTCTATAAATTTAAGGATCTAAAGGCCAGAACTAGTCCTAAGCCTTTTTAAGATTATAGATTCTTGCGTTTATTACGCAGAATAATACACTTTATAAGTCTTCGCGATTTAAGGCCAGAACTGGTCCTAAGCCCTATAATTACAAATATACGTCTAAACGCGTACTAAACGACGAATGCGTACTAAATGACAAATATATATTACGAACGCGTACTAAACGACAATCCCTACACTAATAACACTTCCCTTCCTCCGAAAATATGGCTATGCCTACTTTAAATAACTAGAAAGACTCCTTACTATTAGGGGTAGCTAAGTACGCAAAACTTATTAATAAAGATTAGAACGAATTCGCCTTTAATATAAAAACTTATACCGCAAAACAAGTTAACGGCTTTCTCCTACACTATATTATATTTTACCGAAATAGATACTATGCTAATTTATAACTATAGGAGTACTTTAGAAAGGATTTTATAAGATAGACTGCCGATACCTAGGCACTTAGCAATGTTAATATTATTTAGGATTTTTAAGACTTCCTTTATAGGAATAGGGTATATATTACTAAAAACAGTAACCTAATTATTAGCAATATTTAGGCCGTTATTATTAGTATAGAAGAACTAATATAGACGGAAGCTAAGATTATACGTTAACTACGAAAACCTAAAAACAACCCATATTCTTTAGAAGGCAACTTTAATTTATATTAAAACCCCTAGAACGCTAACCCCCTACCTAAAGCTACTCTCCTACCTAGAGGTGCTCTCCTACTTAGAGTTACTCTACTTCTACCTTCTCTACTCTAGCTAACCAGTAAGCCTTTATTATAAGAAGTTACGAATTTAATAAAGGTATATTCGGATAAAGAGAAGAAGTTTAGAGGAGAATTGTATAATATACTTAGAGTAAAACTATAGGTTTTTTATAACTGTTATAATAAGGTTAAAATTTAACGCCACTAGTACTATTACGCTTTCTCTGTTATATTAAAGGGACGGGTAGTAATATTTTATTACAACTATATTACGGGTAGTAATATTTTATTACAACTATATTACGGGTAAAAACTATAACTTTAATATAATGCTTTAGCTTACTAGAGCCCACTTTAAGACTAATAAGAATTACTAACTTTATATATCTAAATAGCGGGAGACTATATTCTAGAGAGTTATTACTTTTAACCTAATAAAGACTTATTTAGAGTGCCTTTAACTACTCTTTAATAAACTGTTGGTAGGGGGGGGGTACTTGGGGCAGTCTCTTTGAGCTCAGCGGCGTGTCACGTGACAGCGCGCGGGCCATCGTGTAGATACCTTCTCGGGGCCTTCGAGCCCCTAAGCTTCTTCCTCATAGAGTATCATATGTATTATTCCATCAGCCTGCTCAGTGCCCTAACAGGTTATAAGCCCTCTTGCAGCTTCCATCAAAGCTCTATTAGCTGCTATTTTATTTAATTAATTGGTTAACACGAAGCCATAAACCCTCAAATTTAGAGCCGGCACGGTGCGACAGAAATTTAAAACAAACCAATACAAATACACGCCACGCACGATACGGTTAAACCGGTTGATTACATATTATGGCGGACATAGTACAGAAAAAGGAATACCATAGCTCTCTTGGGGCTGTTCCTGCATTAAAAGGGGAGAGCAATTACGAAGAATGGTATCGTCGAATCGTACGACGACTTAAGCTTTAAGACCTCCTACCACTGATACAAGGTACGGCTGTAGAGCCGCCAACGAATACAAACGAATGCCGAGAATGGCGATATAAACAGATAATGGGACTTGAGATAATAGAGGGAGCAGTGTCAGAATTGATTCGCGATTGTCTCGCCGCATCGGGCAAGCCGCGAGATTCCATTAAGGACCTACTTAACTTAATTTGATCACTCTGTACCGCGTAAGGTCTCGTTCACGACTACTAGATATGGAACCAATAGCTCGATCTTAATTGTAAAGACTATACCTCGCTTAAAGCCTACACGGAAGCTTTTGTCTCGGGTATAAGAAAATCGATTATAGCGTTAATGCTGATATCAAGGAAGCAGGCGCACGCCCGATTACTTCACGCGGTAGAGGAGGAGTTCCCTATATAGACGGCTAATCGACGAGAGGCAGCTAGGAGAGTCACAAGGGAGGAAAACCTTATTACAATAGAGGAGCTGGTGAGTGACCTTATGGACGAGAGTCGTACTCAACCAGCTACCTCCAACCTCGCGATGTCCTCAGTTAGCAAGAACCTAGCCAAAGACGATCAACCAAAATCTAGTACAGAAGAATCAACGTCAAAGGAGTTTGAGCGCTGCTTACATTGCAATGGCAAGCACCCTAGCGATAAAGAGAGGTGTTTCTACCTTCACCCAGAGCTTCGATATCCGGCGTGGAGGCCTTACAAAAAGCATATATTATGCATAGATCCACCCCAGGAAGGGGTAGAGACTACATTGAATTCGAATTATCAAGTCGGAACGACAGGCAGAGGCTTAGCAGAAGGCCTATTCATCAGCAGCATGGCCATAGTCGACGGCTTAGGCGACAGCAATTAGGACGACTGGTTCCTTAATTCCTGTTCCAATATTACTATAAGCAATAAACAAAGCGAGTTCATTGACTACAAGACTCTATCGATACCTACCGCAATAGGAACGTCAGGAGGGACTATCTATTATGCGACCGGCAAAGGAATGGTATATATACCCATACTGATGGACGACGGTAATACCTGCATGGTAGCTACTGAGGCCTACTATGTACCTAAATTACCTTACAAGCTCCTATCGGAGTCGGCTCTTAAGAAGCGCAAGAAGCTCTACATTGGGCCTGACAAGGAAACAGGTGGTCGTATAATTCGGAGGTATTTAGATAACTTAATCGTGGGCAGAGCGACGTGTACGAACGGTCTGTACGTAATTCGACTGGCTCCAAAGCCTTAACACATTGCGCACGCCACCGTACAGCAGCTTGACATCAATATACTGCATTAGCGTCTCGGCTATGTGGGCAAGGATGTACTACAAAAGGTGGCCAAGATGGGCGACTTCAGCCTCATAGGCAAGCTGACTTAATGCGAAGCCTGTTACCTAGCGACGGTAAAGCGCTAGGTCTCTTATACTACACCTACACCACCTCAGCGGCCATTTGAACGCGTGTATGCTAACACCTTCTACCTTACCCTAGAGGGAGTCGGGGGTAATAAGTATATGGTAATTTTTGTAGAAGCGCACGCCAGATATGTGTACGCCTTCTTTGGAACTAAGAAGATAATTGCCGCAGAAGGGCTTTAAGAGCTTAATAATCTAGTGTATAACCAAACTGGACGATATATCGGCTCGCTCGTGATTAATGGCGGCAGAGAATTCGGCATTAAAGAGCTTACCAAATACGCTAAATTAATAGGTATGAACGTACTGCGTACGGCTCCCTATACCTTTAAGCAGAACAAAACGCCCGAACGCATTAGAGGCATTATATTAGGCATGGCTAGATTAATAATAATTAAGGCTAATTTACTAGAATACCTATGGGACGAAGCTTATAAGATAGCAATTTAAATTTAGAATAGAATACCTTATAGAAAAGAGACTAGATTACCGTTTTAAATTAATGCTAAGTACTACGACTAGCCGTTTAAAATGCGTATACCAAATATATTATATCTACAACGTTATAGTATAACTGCCTATGTCCATATTAAAGGACTAGAGAGCGTATAATTAAGGAAGCTGGCTCCGTAAGCTAAGAAAGGACGTCTGGTTAGTTATAAAGGTAATAACAGTTATATCTATCGTGTCTGGATACCGGCTGAGAATAAGATTGTATAATCGCGCGACGTAACATTTAATAAAGCTTAAGATCTACTAATCGCCACGCTGGAGGATAAGCTTACTGTGTGGGAGCTAGAGCCGGAACTACTACCAGAACTATAAGGTCCGACCACTACTATAGTTACTATAGTTACCTACCCTACTATAAAAGCACTAGAAGAAAAGGAACACTATATAGATAAACTAGAAGGACCCTATACTCCTAACTTAGTACTAGGAGAACTAGGCCTAAGAAGGGCGATATTATAGTTATCTTCTTTACCAGAACTAGGCCCGTTAACTTAATCGAATTAGTTATTAAGTTAGAGCCTATTAATAGAGTTAGGGAACTTCTTAGCGTTAGCGCTAGTTTCTAAAAAGGCAACTAACCTATATAGAGATATGCGACGGTACGCTACTATATTTTAAATAACTAATATACCTACTATAAAGGACGCAGCTAAGGCGTTACAAGCCTTTAAGAAGGTAGCCCGGTAGTTAACTATTAACTTACTCCTAGCGGGCAGGGAGAGTATAATACCGTTAATTACTAAAAGTGACGATAAAGACTATAACAATTAAGACGATGTTAACTTAGATAATAATGGAGTCTACCAAATTAACTAATAGCTTAAGGGGGGTGTAGAGACAGAGGCTTTTAAACCAGAGGAGCTTCCTATTAGAGTAAATACTCATAGCCGAAAGAAGAAGGTCTCTTACATAGCGATTGTATTCTCGTCCTATATATAGATATAGCCGGCTCCTTAGAAACCTTATCTAGAAGCTCCGTATAAGATTAAGATACCGCAAACGTTAAAGAAGGCTCTATAGTCACCAGAAGCTTCTTACTAGCGTTAAGCGCTAATAGTTAAAATGACTTAATACCAAAAGGCTAAGACATATTGACTAGTTAAAAGACTAAAGGGCGCACGAGTACTACCATTAAAGTTCGTCTTTAACCTTAAATATAACGTATCTAGAGAGGTAATCCGGTATAAGGCAAGGTAGGTTATATACGGTAACCACTAAGTAGCGAATATCGACTACAACAGTACGTATGCCGCGGTAGTGACCTTAACTGCATATAGGATACTACTGGCGTTAATCGCGGTATATAATCTTAAGGCTTACTAGATTAACATTATTACGGCCTTCCTAAATAGCTTTATAAGGAAGCACTTAATCTACATGCGATAGCTAAAAGAATTCAAAAATAACGATCGCATGTTAGTCTGTCTATTACTAAAGGCGATATATAGCCTTAAACAGGCACCTTTACTGTGGTATGATACCCTGATAGAGTATCTAAAGACGATAGGATTTAACCCAATTGACGAAGATCCTTGCGTATTTCAACACCGCGAATACTAGAACGCCTATCTCTGCTTATACGTAGATAATATTATAATTACGGCAGCGACAATACTGGTCATTAAGGCCCTTAAGGAGCTCCTGCGGAAACGATATAAGATTAAGGACCTAGGAAAGCTTTAATTCTTCCTAGGAATTTGTATAGTACGCGACCGAGTTAATCAAAAGATCGCGATTATGCAGGACGCCTATATGGCGAGGATCTTTAAGTCCTTTAAGCTTACTAAAATTAACCTAAAAGCGACACCAATGGCTACTAGCCTTTAATTAAGAAAGCGCTATTTAGAAGACCTTATAGATAAGGCCTATAAGAAGTAGTATCTAAAAGCTATTGGATCCTTTACCTAGCTCTTATATTAGACAAAGCCAGACCTATCTACGGCTATAGGAAAGCTATTATAATATTTAGCTAACCCACCTAACGAACATTAAGCGTACGTTAAGAGAGTATTTAGATATATCTAAGGCACGAAAGACTATAGAATAATATATGGTGGTAAGCAGTACAACCCCAGAAGACTTAACCTAGAGGTATACATTAATGCAGCTTATGGTGATGACCTAGATAACCGCAAATTAACTTAGGGCTAGTTTATTAAACTAACTAGAGCTCTAATTAAATGGGCCTTAAAGAAGCAATTAATAGTAGCGACGTCCTCTACGGTGGCAGAGTACCTAGTAATTAAATCGGCAGCATAAGAAGCGATTAAGATCACAACCTTTCTAAGAGCCCTTAGCTATAACGGCACGGATCTAGCTCCAGTTTAGATCTATACAGATAGTGCAAACGTATAAGCACTTACTAAGGGCGAACAATCGGTGCTAAAAGAGCGCTATGCGGATATTAAGCTCTATAAGATTAAGGATAATATTAAATAGGGTAGGATTAAACTATACTATATACTAGGCGTAGACTAGCTAGCAGACGGCTTAATAAAGGCTCTACTAAAGGTCGCCTATAAGGCGTTTAAGATGGGTGTTAGAGTCACTAAAGTCTCCTAGGTTAACTAGGCCTAATTAAGAAATTATACTACGACCGGTGGAACCTTAAAATTGATGCCAATCGACTTAGTTCTAAATTTTAAAAGCTTACTAATACTACTTTTTAGCATGGGAGACGGGCGATCGAGCGTCGTTGATATTTGAAAAATTTCCATTTTTCCTAATTTTATTTCTTACTACTTGTACTGCCCCTACCTATTAACCACAACCTTACGGAGCATGGTATAGTCATCCCGGAGGAGTTTCCTATTCGCTAGAGCTTATAGAGCCTAGGGGGGTGTGTTAGTAGGGGGGAGGTACTTAGGGCAGTCTCTTTAAGCTTAGCGGCGTGTCACGTGACAGCGCGCGAGCTATTATGTAGATACCTTCTCGGGGCCTTTAAGCCCCTAAGCTTCTTCCTTATAGAGTATTATATGTATCATTCCATCAGCCTACTTAGTGCCCTGACATAAACTCTAGAAAATCTAATATAGCCTTACTAAAATTTACTAAAATAAGAACAGTTTAAGGGACTAGGTTATCTTAGCCTGCTATAGCGTTCTTAAGTGCAATTTAGCGCTATATAAACCTATAAATATGTTTAAAGGAGTATATGCTAAACTACGCTCTACTATAGGTACTGTAATACGAATATAAGAACCTTAATAGTTCTATACTAAAAACCCTGCCTAACTAAGTATTCCTAACTAATATAATTATAACTAGACTGACCGAATATATAGTGGCCGTAGTAGGGAATATAGTAAAGGGTATAATTAATATTAACTATAAGGCAATTATAGAGGTCCTTATAGAGGTTTATTTCGAAGTAATTACTAAAAAAAGTGCTATATTTATAAGAAGCCAAATTACTAGTTAACTAGACACTCCTTTAATAAGTAAAAGGAGGTATATAATAAGTTCCGTTAAAGTATAAGAAATATTAGAAATTATAAGGTTACTATAGCCTACTTTTAAAGCTTTTTAGTTTAATATAAAGGCGTAAAAGATCTTAAGGGTAAGGTTAATGAGACTAAACAGCTCCTTATAGATATGGAAATTAAAGATTACTCTTTTAATTAATACTTTACTAAGTATAGTAAGGTAGATAGTATATAAACCGTTGCTATTCTTAATAACTAATCTATACTCCATTTTATTACGAAGTTAGATATCTTTAATAAGCTAAAGAAGAGTTCCGCGTTTTCCTTTAACGATAGATACTCGGTAAACGTTTTTTATAGTATTATACTAGATATAGGAGCCGCAGGAGTATCTATAGTAGGAGAACCTTAAGTTTAAGCTCTTTAGCAGCTTAATAGCTCTATTTAGATTAACTAATTAACGGCAGGCTAATATACGATTTGTTTTAGTAAAGGTACTATAATCTTTCTCAGTATAATTAGGGTTTAAACCCCCTTAGGGTATATTACTTTTTACGTTATTCCTACAAATACCCTATTTCTATTTTGTATTAAAAATATAGATAAATTAGGCGTTAAGCTTAATAACCTTAAGAATATACTTATCTAAGGAAATAATTGGGTGCCTGTTATACGCAAGTAGGGTTACCCCTAGTTACTCCTTTATTAACTAGAAAAGAGTATTACTTAAAGCCACTTAACTAAGTTAGAGTTACGCTAACTATACCGTTATTTTGGCCACCTATCTATTTATTAATTGCTTAGGGTTCTTTAGCGAGTAGGCTATAAAGTTAAGGTTAAGGCAATTAAGCATCTTATAAAGTATTGCTATTACTACTAAATAAACTAGAAGTCCCCTAGCCGATTTAAGTTCACCCTTAAGGATAACTATAACTTTAACTTCTATATTATTATTAACGTTATATATCTTAGCGGTAAACCAGTGCTCTAAGTTATTAACTTCTTAACCTCCTTTTAAGCCGCGCGTTTTTTAAAAGATATATTAGCTAGAAATATATAGGATACCCTTTAGTTATACTAGATTAATATCTATTTAGGACCCCCTAATTAAATTATCTATAATATAAAAAAGAATTTCTTATTTATAGAGTTCCGATAATAGATAAAGGTAATAGCAATTAAGGTTAAGGAAGTCCCCGTTAAGGCATATAATAGTCTTAAAAAAGTAGAGCGATATTATATACTATTACGCCGTGTATATAAGATTATCTCTTTAAAACTAAAGGACGCTAGTAAAGAACTTACCTTATAAATAGCTGTTAAAGCTATTAATAATTCCGTTGGCCCGGATAGACTCGTACCTATATTGCTAGTCTTTAGCGCCTACCCTTAAATAACTAATAATTCTTTACTATCTTCCTCTATTATATAATAAGCTAAGGCTATTTATAAGGCAATAAAGAAGGTATAATGTCTCTACGCTATACGCTAGGTTAACGATGTACTAGGAATAAGAAATGGCCTAAATACCTTAACTACGCTTAATCTGCCACTCTAGTCTAAAGTACGCGTATAGCGTAAAAAGGGAGGATAGTTAGGCTTACACTAACTTATTATAATTAATAGTTAAACTTATACTATTTAGATGCCTTACGGACCCACTTAATTCCGTTTAACTGTTATTAAACCCTACTATAAAGATAATAATTTTAAGCCTTTATAGGATACCTTAGAAGATGCCCTAAAGGAGAACTATAATTAACGTGCTTTAGAAGGCGACTATAATCCTAATATAATTATAGTAGATACACCATAACTATAACACGGTAGAGGTTGCCTAAAGGGATTATAAAATTGCTAATATCTTATTAATTTTAAAGAATAATTTGTTGCCGCTATTAAGAATGGAGTTAAGTTATTAATGGCCTTTATAACAGCTAAGGAAAAGGCTAACTTTAAGCTTGCAAAACAGCTTTAAAAGGAAGGTTATATTATAACCTTAGGAGCTCCTTTTTAAGCATCCGATAAGCAGGAGATTAACGGTCTTATTATAAGAGGAGTCTTTAAATTCGAGAAGTATGACCCTACTAAGTTTAATAGAGTTCGCATCTTTAAGTTAAGAATAGTTAATAAGATTAAGGGCAAAGCTACTAACGCCCTATTTAAGAAATTAAGGCTTATTATTTAAGGTTATAATAATAATAGTAA
>Ga0307515_10006385_pt1 | contig 23594 bp, 9 predicted proteins | sample 17_EM_MG_FD_194513 | JGI IMG/M metagenome (GOLD analysis project Ga0307515, IMG submission 194513) | Populus trichocarpa ectomycorrhiza microbial communities from riparian zone in the Pacific Northwest, United States - 17_EM | ecosystem: Host-associated > Plants > Roots > Unclassified | place... | reverse complement strand
TCCTAACGAAAAAGCTGGGCTGAGTATGTAGGGAAATTCCTCAAGTACAGCCTCGATCGAGTTATCGTGAAGATGTTTATGTTTTAAATGATATTTTATGAAAAATATAAAAATATATATTAAAAATGTATTTTTAATATTTTTAGATTGTTTTTTATTTAATAATAAATATTATTTTAATATATTTTCAAGTAAATAATATTTTAAAATAAAATATTTACCACACTTATAGAATAAATACAGAATCATGATCGAGTTATCATGTTTAAAATTATGTTTCAAATGATATTTTAGAAAAAATAAAAAAATATTATTTTAAATTTTTTTTTTATCATTTTGATTAAAAAATAAATATTAAAAAATAAAAAATATTATTTTATTATATATTTTCAATGAAAAACACATTATAATGCAATATCTACCACATTCTATACTCACAAATAAAAACAAAATTGTCTACAGTGGCATAGCAAAGGGACTGTTTGAGAGTATGATATCATTTTTTTTTAAATGTGTATTAAAATATATATTTTTTAATTTTTAAAAATTATTTTTGATATTAATATATTAAAATGATCTAAAAACATAAAAAAATTTAATTTGATGCAAAAAAATTTAATTTTTTTAATTTTTTTTTAAAACATAAAAACAACAAATTTAAAATAAACTTCAAACATAACCACAAATAATTAAATCTTGGACGAGGAGACTCTCTCCTAGTCATTCATAAGAAACTAATCCAATCCATACTTCTAAAGAGGCCTTACATTTTCCAGCATTAGTAATTAGTCCAGTCCAGCTTGATGCATATCTCCTGGGCTGGCTATGAAATGGAGGTCTCCGGCGAAGTCAGTGCCGGAAGATGTTTTGGAATTGAAGTTAAATCTTTTTTTTTATATAAAAAAATATTGTTTTTTTTTTATTTTAAATTAATTCTTTTGAATATTTTTAAATCATTTTAATATATTAATAAAAAAAATTAATCTATTTCATATTACAGCTGGAGTTTAGCTGAAATTGATCGATTTTGCAGCAAGGCCAGTAGGCTATGCTTGTATTTTTATGGAAAAATAAAATAAAATTACCATGCTATTTTTTTTCAAAGTTGCATGATATTGTTTAATTGAATTTTTTAATTTTTCAATTTAATTTTCAATTTTATGTTTTTTTATTTATTTAGAATTATAATTCTTCTATCTTGTAAAGGCCAGCTTATGGACTAATTAGAGAGGCAAATTAGAATAGCAATAATTATTCAGAAATTAAATACGAATTATATAGGGATCTTGGATGAAAAGTATTTTCAGTTCTAATTTTGTCTTAATTTCTTGTTGTTTTATTTTCTTGTGTTTTGTTTTCCACATACATCAACAAGGATCTATTTCTTATCAGAAAGATTTTAAGATTTTAATTTTCATTTCCTTTAACCCATTTTAATGGATTATTTTTCAATTCGTTATTCTTCTTCATATTTTCCCACAAAGAAAAAAGTAAGTCGACAAGCACTGTCGCATGTTGTAAGACTATCAACAATAATTGTTTATAAATTGGCAGACTCAACATTGAGTAAAAAATTAAATGATAGAAAAAGATGTTGAAATTTTCAAGCTGTTAGAGAATAATATAAATTATATCTTGGGACCTTACCTAACAACTTAAGTTATTGGGTTAAGATATTTCTTTGACATGGTATCAAAACCTTGATGACTAGGTGGTCACGAGTTTGAATCTCACCATTCTTATTTATTTAATAAAAATTAAACATAAGATAATATGAGTCTCACTACAAGATTTCAAGTCTAAAGCTAACTAAAATCACATGGAAAAATAATAAAAATAATAATACCATGTTAGAATTTCTTTATTTTTTTTCTAAGAATATTAAGGATGATGCAATGCTGCCAAAATTAAACTCGTTGCCATTCCCTCTATTTCTTCTATAGTGAATTTTTGGGATTGAGAATGAATAAATTTTATAATCCACTGAAAATAATAAAAATACGAGTCCCTTTATATTTTCTATAATAAAACAATAAATTTGTTTAGATTTCTCATAAAATTTAAAGATAAACCGAATTTAGTAAAGATATATTTTTAAAAATTCTTACACACACACAATCAAATTGATCTCATTAACGGCATTAATTTTAAAAGAATACCTAAGAATCCTCGTAACATGTCTAAATGTTGAGTTCTTATACAGAGAGTTGTGTTTGAATGCTCCGAGACGATGCTGATGTTTAAACGGATAGTACAAATACAGGTAGATATCATTTATTAAATGCATGGATGGTTAAGTTCTTATACAAAAGAGTTTTTCTTTTCTTCTGAGCACTGCATGCAATCGAGCCCGCTCAACCCATCAAAATCCGACCCACCTCCATTTCCGTGCCAAGAAGCAAGGCAGATTTTCCGCGCAAAAAGCTAGAGAGAATTCAAAAACAAGTACAATCTGATTCCCAAGCTTTCTTCTTTTCATTCCAAGTCCCTTCTTTCTCGCATCTTCCATTCGCAATAAACAAACCAAGAAGTACAGAGAGACTCTAAAAAAAAAACCTGTAATAAATCCATCCATTTGACTTTTAAACCCTCGAAAACTGCACTTTATTTTTTCGATGCTCAAACTCCATGGACGGTGCTCTCTCCTACTAGAATCTCGCTCTGTGATGCTAATGTCAACTCCTGTCTTCTCTCCTTCAACCACTTCTTTTTCTAATATATTCAGATCCACAGTTTTTTTATTTTCGGTTAACCTTTTCCCTTTGCGTGCTCTCTAAAAAGATCCTCTAAAACAAATATTATTCACGTCTTTTTCATGACCGCCAGATTCTTTCAGCTACCAGAACCGGTATCAGGTTTGTATTGTAACCGTGCATGGGGTTTTCAATTCCAATATGCTGCGTTTGTTTTCCTTATCTCCTCCTTTCTTTTCCATTTGCAGGCTTGCGGTATGTCTGATTTCAAGTTAGATGTAGTTCTTGGCCAGGATTTTCCAGAGCCTGGTTTTAGGCCTGAAAAGGGAAAAACGATTTCAGGTGCTGAAAAGATTAATGCTGCAGTGTACAAGATTTTTAGTGTCAATTTTGCAGGACGGAGAGCTAAAAGTGACGGGTAATAATGGGAATTAATATTGATTTTTTTTTAATGTAGTTTATTAGTTTGAACTTTGGATTGTTATCTATTTGTTTCTTTTTGCAGGTTCTTTAGAGGGAATGGAGCAGATAGTGACAGTCTCGGTCTCCCAAATGGCGGGGATGGAAAACGTGAACATGGATCAGGAAAAAAATATGGGCCTCTTATATCTGGAACGGCTTACTGCATTTCGTCTTGCGGCATGATATTGTTGAATAAAATTGCTTTATCAACTTATAATTTCAATGCAGGGATATCACTTATGTTTTACCAAGTACGCTATACCCTCCCTTTGCTTTCTAGTGTGTTGATTGAATTGGAGAAAAGTATCTTGCTACTGCAAACTTTCTTTATGTAATCAAATATTAAATAACAGAACATATCAAAGCCTCTCGAAATTTGAAGCCTTCGTTTTGATGCAGAATTTGATCAGCTGTCTTGTTGTTGCTGTACTGAGCTTGTCTGGGGTAGTTTCAGTTGAAAAACTCAACTGGAAACTAGTAAGGGTATGGATCCCTGTCAACGTAATCTTTGTTGGCATGCTTGTATCAGGCATGTATAGGTATGTTATGCACTTCAGTTTGTATGGGTTTTAGAGATACAGTGGAGAGGAGTGAAGGCATGCGTGTTGCTGGATAGCAATATGCTCAATTTTTTTTTATGAGAAATAGTAGTGTATTCAATTATTATTTTTGCAGTTGATTCTGGTTCATTTCTGCTTTCAGTTTGAAATACATAAACATAGCGATGGTTACAATATTGAAGAATGTGACAAATATTATAACAGCAATTGGGGAATTGTATATTTTCCGGAAACATCAGAATCAGAAAGTATGGACTGCCATGTTTTTGATGGTACGTGACAATCCCTCACTTGTTTCCCATGGGCGAGCAAAGCTATATTCTTTAATTTATGGCCAAAAATCATATCGCAGATATGATTGTCTTTGATTGGAAAAGGATACAGCTGTTTATTTCAGACTGAAAGTAACAGAGATATACTGCACAGAATAATTTCGATAGATTTTATGCTTATGCATCAATGGTCTTATTGTTGCTGGAAACAACGTATGAGTGTCTGGTGGATTACTCTTATAATCTGGTAAGCCAGGCTCAGCAAAAATAACAAGTCCTTGATTTCTCCTTTTGTTTTGCAGATCATCTCTGCCATTAGTGGTGGAATCACAGACCTTTCCTTTGATTCCATGGGTTACACATGGCAAATCATGAATTGTATTTTAACAGCCTGCTACTCGGTATGTAGATTAAAAGCCTGTCATTTCACTAGCCCTCAATCCCTGATCCTGTCAGTTATCTTATTAAATTGTCTGGGATGTACATATATAGTTTTCAGCTTGGAATATGGAGCCGTGACTCTCGCTATCTGTGTCAGTGTCAATGGCTTTTTATTTTTGCAATTTTCAACCATTAATCTACGACATTTGTACCCTGTCACAGCTTACCCTGCGCAAGGTGATGGACACGGCAAAGCAGTTAACCAGAAGTGGATCTCTTAATGAAATCTCAATGGTCCTACTGAATAATTTGTTATCTCTACCTTTCGGTATCATCTTGATTCTGCTATTCGATGAATGGGAATACATAATAACTACGTAAGTAATGCAAAAATCTCTATGCTGTTTTCTCTTCATACCATCGTCCATCGGTAGATTGTGATTCTGACATGTGGTTTAATTTGCAGGGATGTGATTAAATTACCAATGTTTTGGGTTGTTGCAACGGCCAGTGGATTACTTGGACTTGCCATTAGCTTCACCTCCCTGTGGTTCCTACATCAAACTGGCCCCACAACTTACAGGTAATTCTGTGCTCCCTATCCTTTCAGTATAGATGATTTTGCTGTTTTCTCGTTGGAATGTGTAAGCTACATGTTTCTTTCCTGGGACATATTGTACAAGTCCTCAGACTGATAAATACGTGGTTGTTAACTTCAGTTTACAGAGTTCTTCAGAAGAAAAGGAACTCTGTTTCTTTTAGTATCATATTCACTCAGTCTCTTGTTCTACAGTCTGGTGGGTTCCCTTAACAAGATTCCCTTATCTTTTGCTGGTCTTGTTCTGTTCAAGGTTCCACTCAGTCTACCAAACCTTTTCAGTATATTTTTCGGTAATAGACAACACTCTTCAGACAATAAACAGTTATTTTATCAGCGTAATTCTATTCAGTGTAATCTTATGGCAGTTTGATGTCTGTTTCTCGCAGGTCTATTTGCTGGAATATTCTTTGCCAGGGCTAAAATGTCCTGATCCCAGAATCAGATTCTTGGTGATCTTGTTAAACAATTATATTAGTAGTCAAAATTAAAGCTTTATATATAAGTGGATTTACTAATTATTAGAGGAACTAAGAATTAAGGGATTTGGAAAGCAAGCTGCTTTTGAAAACCGCAAGCCTGAACAACGTGAATATTGTGGTTGCTCATTCATGAGGGTGGGAGTTGTCGTATGGGAACGTCTCCGCGTCCTTTTCTATTACCGGAAGAAGGGAAAATACTGAATGTCGTCTTTGGATTCATTACTCAATGTTGCTTATGCTCTATGATGATTTTTCTTCCATAACTTTTACCTATACTTGACAGATGCAATGAAAATGTCATGTTTGTTTGCTGAAAAGTAGTTATTTTTTTAAAAAATTGTTTCCTTAAAAAGTGAATTTCTGGAAAGTGAATTATTTTCCGATGTTTGGTAATGTTATGGAAAATAAACTGAAAAATATTTTCCGGTATTTGATTATGTTATGGAAAATAAACTGGAAAATAATTTCTTAATGAATTAAACTTTTTTTTTCAAATTTATCTAATATATGAAAATATTAAATATAAATATTTAATCACTTACAATAAAAGAATAAAATCTAAAAAGTGTAATGATGAATTTTTTTTTATTATATCCTATATTCATATATAGCTTATTTTATAAAATATAACTATATATTATTTTTTTAAAAAAATCTTATTTTCATTTTATATTTTATATTCTCGTCTCCCTCATATTCATTTATCTTCCATTTGAATAAAATTTTCACTATTCTATTTGTTATTACCAAAGCACTAGGAAATAACAAAGCACTAGAAAATAAAAAAAACAAAGAAAATAAAAGTGAAGGAGACAAACATGTTTTTTGCTTGTCATAAGGATAAGGAGACAGCACATGTTTTATTTTGTTTAAGCAAATTAAGGAAAGTGTTTTCCTTAAGATAAAAAAAGGAAAACACTTTCCTGTCATAAATTTTTTTTTTAATTGAAATTTAGTTTTTTGACTAATTTTCTTTATGTTTACCGAATAAAAAAATATAAGAAAAATAATTTTTTTTAAAATAAATTCATGGAAACAAACAAGTCCCTAAGCTTGTTCAAAAATCAGACAAGTCATAATTATTGCCATGTTGGCATCTGAATTTCATGGGTATTTGAGCATCGTTGATGTAAAATTTATCATGGATGCAGTTCATAAATCGTACTTAATTTCTTCATACCTTCTCCTGGTTTCAGTAGTCAGATCGATGGTGGGCCTCGTTGGAACCTCATCCGGAAAACGCTAATTTTCTAATGCTCTAACAGCATATCGATCGTCTTTGCCGTTTGATGGAAGCATTAATTCCAATATCAGGATTGCGCATAAAGCTGATTCAACGACGTAACATGTTTTCAGAATCAGTTATCCTAACTAGGCAAAAACTCGAGTAGTTTCCATGAGAAAACATGGATCAGGAGCATGTAAGAATTGGATATGTCTGGAGTGTTCGAAGGAGCAATTTTTAATGATAAAGACGAAACAACAATTAAACACCACTTGCCCACAAACCATTGCAATGCACAACCATATGATAAAGAAATGCTCGATCCTCTCCAGTCACCTTCTACAAAACCATAAGAACAAACTCATTCTTGACAGTTTATTTTGCATCTCACATGCCTAGATTGCCCCAATAATCACAAGCATTAGAACTAGGATATATAGTTCTTTAAAAACAAGCAGTTAACCAAATTAATATCCTTAAAAAAAGGAGAGAAAAAAAAGGACTACAATAATTGGTTAAATCACAATGTTGTATCAGGCAGCAAAAGCTATATATTGTCAATACCCTGAGAGAATTGAGAAGAAGAAATCATCTCTATCAAATCCATCTCCTTCTTTCCATTGAGAGGATGTGTTTGATCCATCTCCATGTCCATGTTCGTGCTACTGTATCCATATTCAGTATAAGACGAACCTGGAGCATTACTTGCTCCATTCAATAGATACGAAAGGTAGAGATCAGAATGGAGGTGGTTATAAGTGGGTGTTTGCTGATCTGTTACTGCTTGGAAACCGTTGGTGCACAGCTTCGGATTCAAAGTAGAAATATCAAAGTCATTGTCACTTAAATCTTTGAGCTGCTGACATCCACTGTTTTGATATAAACCACTGGAATCCAAGGAGTCATTAAAAGAATCCGCATTGAAGTTGTCCACCTCCATTGTTGGATTCTCTGTAGCAACCTTATCGGTTGATGATGGCTCTTTGGATTTGTTGCCAAAGAAATTCTGGATGAACAGAAGTTCATCATCATTACATGATTGTGCAAGTAATGATGGAGAGTCATCCGAGGCGGATTCAGATAATTCAGGGAGAAAATAGTTGAATTGGCTTGACGGGTCTTCAGATATGGAGCTTGATGGGGTGTTAGTGGTTGTGCTTTGTGTAGAGGTAACAGAAGTTGAAGCATTTTTAAGGTTCTTGCTTCTAATATAGTCCTGAAGTATTGAGGGTTGAGGTTTTCCACTTTGGCTTTCTGTTTGCTTGTGCTTTCTCCTTGAATTCTGCCTTCTTTTCGTAGCGTTCCAATGATTTTTTATAGCATTTTCTGTTCTTCCTGGAATAAGCTTTGCAATCTCCGCCCATCGGTTCCCAACTTTAGTATGAGCTTCGACCAATATTATCTCCTCTTCTTCGCTCCAGCTATCTTTCTGCGGCAAAACGTTAAACACAAGAATTGTCATATTCTCTTAATAGTAATTAACTACAAGACAACACAAGATAACAATATTGGCATTATCAAAGGGTTGTTACAGAAAAGGCAACAAAAACTTTTCAAACGAATGATTAAAGTTAATGCCTTTTACGTCAGTGACCACATCACATGATACTGAACACTCAAAGAAAGAGAAACGTCAAGAAGCTGCAAAACAATATCTGAAATATGAATGTTCCTATGATCTGAATCTCATAAAAAATATTAAATAAAATTCCAGACACTTTCCTAAATCATATTCTGATATATATATATCAGAATATGATTTAGGAACAAAAATAGCCACGAAGAGATCGAATGAATTGTGCGAAAGGTGTTTGCATGTAAATATGTAATATTGTGTGGTAATTAACTAAAAGTCATCTGTTTTTTTTTTAAAAAAATAAAAAATTGGTAACCCAAGAAAAGGAGAATAAAAAAAAATTGAAATGAAGAAAAAGATTCAATTGCAGATTCTCAAAATACATAAAAAAAAACGGTAGATCCATTAAATCTTCAACCCATATAATTTATGGAATTTCTTTTTCGCCGGGAACGATGACGACCATCTTCTGTAGAATTCAGAAGAATTAATTAGGATATTTGATTAAAGTGCTCAATTTGATGCTAAAATTACTACTATGAGGTGTCTTCATATTCAGTAGAATCACAAGTCTTTTGGTATTGAAAGGCTGACCTCAGTTGCAGGTGTTGAAGAATTACAGAAGGACTACGATTAACGCCATGCCTATATTGGTGCCTAATGTTATCTATTTTGTATGTTGCGTTTTCACCCAGAAAAAAAAAAAAAAAAACTTCAATTTGATTTAAATTGTGATGTAAATGAGATTTGTTCCATCATCAAAAACAAAAACAGAAAAAGGATTTAAGTGCACTGTTCTTGGTTATATTTCTTCACGGCAATAAACTGGCTGATCATGGATAGTATTTTTTTTAAAAAAAGAAAACATAGAATATATAGGAAAGAATCCACATCCTTGATATTGTACTTGTAAGACAAATCGGATAAGGCTATCTAGGGTTTGTCTTGTCAAACACTTGGAAATTAATAGCCCAGAAAATGAGAATCTAGCCAATATTTTAGTTATTAGGGAAGTTCCGAAAATTAAGAAGGCAAAATCTCAGAATCTAAGTCCAAGATTGTTCTTAGATACCCCATCACACAGCTTCTCATAAAAAGAAGCCCACAGAAAAGTTTAAAAGATCTAAAACAATATATCTATTAATTAATATAGAAATCACCAACATGAAGAAAGACAAAACTAAATTAAAAAACCCGAGAGGAAGTGAAAGGAGAAGAAACCTTGATATCAGGCCGCAAATGGTTGTGCCACCTCTCACGACACTGCTTCCCAGCTCTACCAGCCACCCTTTCAGCTATTTGAGCCCATTTTCTCACTCCAAATTGCTTCACCAACCTAATTAGTTTCCTTCATTGCAGAAAGAAGAATCCTTAATGTCTCACTCGAACCATCAAACAACATAAAATTAAGAGGAGAAAAGAAATTCTAAAACATTTTAAACAAAGTGTTTTTTTATATATTACCTATCTTCTTCTTCTGTCCATTGCCCCTTGATCAAAGTTGCACAAGATCCTTTCTTGGTTTTCTTTCCCATCCCTTTACAACTCTTCCCTGAAACATTATTCACTTCTCCACTCAAACCCCCATTAGGGTTTCCATCATATGCCCGGTTAAGGCTATCTCCATCAACAAAAAGCCCATCGACAAAACTTGTCTCTGAAAAACTTTGCCAAGGAACAGCACCAATTGCACCACTAGGTGGAGAAAAACCACACAGCCCATTTATTGAAACAAGGGTTTCTTTGCTTTTATCATCGTTTTCAATATTTTGGGGTGTGTAATGGCTTTGACAAAATAAAAACCTATCTGTGGCTGTTAATGGTGGAGTTGGTTGATAGATGGAACGGTTGTTTTGTAAACTTTGATGGCTAAAACGGCCACCACCACCTCCTTCTCCTCCTCCTTCCATCAAATCAAAGAGCTCGAGTTAAGAAGAAAAGGAGAGAAGATTTTAAGCGTAGAAATGAGCTTGATTTATGGAGTTGTTTCGTAGGTTTTTACTTCTTTACTTGTAAGAAAACCCCATGACAAAAGCTGGTCATTTTGCTTGTACCAAGCCTTGTAATGTGCATATAGCCTAATAGCCGTTGATCACCTGGTTGATCTAATGGCTGAGAATTAGAGCTGAGTGTAACTCCTGAGCTTCCTCTCTCAGACAAAAGTAGGAAAAGAGGTGGAGAGATTAGTGGGTTCGTTATTAAACTCACAATTAACTAATCATTTCGTAATAAATTCCAAATAATGGACAAAATTGGAAAGTTATCTATGAAGGTTGTGGGCCCTACCAAGTACAAAGGCATTTTTCACGCCAACAATACGGAAAAGACAATTTTGCCCGTATGATAAGAACAATTTCATGCAAAGCCCACTGCCATATATAACCGTCAATATTATAATTATTATAATTAAATATATTTAGATGGGGATCCAAATATGGTAAGAACAAGGTGTGCCCATGTAATTTTTGGAAATTAAATCTAGTTAATAGGGTGATGAAATATTGGAGAATTCCAAGCCTCGGAATTTAATTTCCTGGTTGGCTATCTGCCAAATGGCTAGCTATTGATTAATTAATTATTAATTCTCAAGTCATTGGACACCCAGGTACTCATGTAATTACGAGAATTAAATTTTATTTTGCTACGTAGCTGGAATAGTGAGAGTGTTGCTATGCACAAGCATACTGAGTAAAGTCGGTACTTTGCCAGGTAAAGATGATTCTCTTCTTAGTATTCAAAAACTCTATATCATGAGGGCAAGAATTCAAGGTGATGATGTCTCAAAAAATCTAAGTAGTTTGAAGGTAAGATTAATTTTTTAATTTTGATAATTTAATTTATTTTTTTAATTAAAATAGTTAGTGAATGGTGTCTGATACCTGTAAAATATTAATTTTGATGAATTTAGGGACTCTTAAATTTTTAAGTAAATAATTTTTTTTTAAAGAAAAGACAATGATATTTTAAAAAAAGACTCTGAAAATAAATATGTAGTAAAGAATGAAGATTGAGAGTCTGGAGCTTGTAGAATTCATGGGGTTTCATATAGCCCAAGAGTCTTGTTCTTTTATGGAGATGAGATGCTAGAATATAATTTTGCATTGATAACATTAATGAGAAATAAATATCATAGTTATTAAACCGGACCGGCTCAGCTGGTCGACCTGAGACCCAGTCAACTCGGTGGTTGTACCGATCCTTTAAACTCCTCAGTGATAGTCTCTCTCACATGAATTCTTTTCGTATAAAAGATAGGGAAAGAAAAACATACGGAGGGAAGGAGCAAAATGGTAGCAATTTAGATTTTCTAAAAAATGACAGTATGTTCAATGGTAAGCCTTCTATATGTTTGTATGCAATAAATGATGACATTTTATCTCTAGTCGCATATTCCACTAACTTAACACGTGAAAAGACTCTATTTGTCAGTTAAAAATATCAAAATTCAAATGTTAAAATCTTTTTATCTCCTTACTACGTACGCCCACTCGATGACTTTAAGAATTCTCCCAAGTGATTGTATCATGATGATTCAAAGGAAAACAAACCAACATGGTGGTTGTTTACACTTAAGATTATCTCAAATACAAATTTAAGTCTTTGTGTTGTCCCAAACATAAAAACTTAGGGGATATTAGGTATAGGATTTATGCCCATAGTTCTGAGCCTAAAAACATAAGATTTGAGATGCACCTTAGGCCTAAAGACATAAGACATAAGGTATAGCTCAAGCTTAGAGCTTTATGGGCTAAAATGAGTACCAAGGATCCTCAAGCTTGAGCACGATACAACTCTCACTTAAGTTTAGTCACATTACATGGTCTATTAGAACACTACACCCAAAAGGGATAACATGATTTTATAAAAAGCTCTATATGTATAACATGACTTTTAACTTATCCAACTTGCCCAAAAACCCTATTACTATATAACAAGCTGAAGGTCTCTTCATGGGCCATGAGGTCATGCACTTAAGCATACATTCCCTAAACCCAAGTGCACTCACTCACTTCTAGAGCTCCTGTATCATTCTATCACAACTAGACTTATTCAAGTAGTATTTATCTTGATGGACTTATTTTAAGCTTAGTTAATGGCCACATGACAAGATCTTTACTTTTCAAATAGAACACGACCACTTATTAGAGGGTATATACCAAAATGATTGCTATCTACCTATATGTCATAATTTTTTCCTCATTTTTCCCTTATCACCATAAAAGTGGATGTGGTTCATGAAAATAGATAAATGTCTATAAACCACAAAATATACATGACCATTACCTCTGAATATTTTGGTATTCACATCTTCATCTTTTTCATAAGCATTAAATGCATAGTACATTCTAAAAAGATAATTTCTTTTCTTAATATGTTTTAATAATTGAAGTATAAAAGAGTTTTCTAAACAACATAAAGGCATTATTTTGTAAGTGTTTATGAGCTTTTAGTAATATTTTTTTTCTTTAAAACTATACAACCCAATTAGTTATCATTGAAAACCCAAATAAACTGAAGTTTGCTTCAAACCTTTTCAATAATAAAACTTAGCTCAAGTACTAGCTATTTGGCCCACATTTTTTTATGGGTCAGATAATTTGTTTTCTAACAAAAGAAAAATATACAAGCTTTTTCAATACATTTTTTGACATAAAAAAACATTAAGCGTAAATTAAAAAGCATACACATGAATTTAATTAAATAAATAGAGAACCATTTATATAAATAAATGAAAAAAAGAAGAAGGTCATCAATGATAACTCAAGACTAAACTGGAAAAATTAAGAGACAGGTGTAAATCAAGATATTTGATCTCGTAACATGAGTTATTTTATTACCTGGTTGTGATTAATGACTTTGTTTATTATAATTATTTTTTTATTTAATAAAATGATAATAGAAATAGACATACATATGAAATCACTGAAATAAAATCAAAGGAAAAAAATATCATGCAAGGTTACACATATTAGGGGGGGAAGGAGCTATCATTTTATGTAAAAAAACAAACTATATTTAACCATAGAATAAATTAAAAAGTTAAGAGATAGACGTGGAAGTAGATATTTGATCTTAAAACACAGGCTATAAACTCGATTGTTTTTAATAATGTTTTTTTATTAGAACCAATGTTTTATTTAATAAGACAATAATAACAAAACATGCATAGGAAAGTGATGTAAGAAAATTAAAGAGAAAAACATAATTAAGTAGGGATACATAGAAAAAAATACCTCTTAAGATTAGAAAAAAATATTCTAAAAGCATATTTGTAAACCAAACAAAATTTAAATCATATTTCACTAAAAAAATCATGAGAAATTATAAAAAAAATCAATAAAAACCCAACACTAAAGGATGTAATTGAAAGGGAAAGAAAAACAAAAAAAAACTAATGGAAAAAAAAAGTGTGGGCAAATGGGCTTGTCATGGGTGGCCTAGCACACCTGAGCTTAAAAAAAGCTTAGATGTATAAGCCATTTAGTCCAAGCCCGCGTGCTTGGACTATTTTTTTTTTCAAGTGGGACATAACCCTTTATTTTTTTTAATGAAAAAATAAGTAGGCGAACTGCCTAGTTTCATGCAACTAAAAGGTCACTGGAAATTTAGGCCAAGGATATTTTTTTTGCCAAAAACTCGATTTTCAACCCCTTTTGACCCACAATACCTATAAAACACTTTACACACTTTGACAAATCTATCCATGACATCATATAACTCATAAATCGACCTAAAAACTCAAAATTAACTCGAAACAATAAACCTTTTCAAGCTCAGGTCTATCATCTCAAACAAGGTTAAGGGAAAAGAACATCTAGGCTAAACTTCTCTTATCAAATAAACTCATTAACACCAAGATTATCTTTTTTGTGGCTAGAATCGGTGTCAACCGAGAATTTCTTTCTCTAGCACCGATTGAAATCCAACCACTTTCTCTCTACTCTCTCAAACCATGGACTCAAAGATAAGGGAAATAAATTTCTGAACTAAAATTGAATTTTCAAAATATTGAGGTACTGAAAATTTATCATGTGAAAAGTAGGAGGATAAAAATGAACTTTTTATCCATTTTTTGAAATTGCCACCCAATTTCTCCTTATTTCAAAATTTGATCCCCATTGTTTCAATTATGACCCTCCTCAATATTTCATAATAAATTGGCAATTAATTTGGGTGTAAAAGGATTCAATTGATGAGAAATAAAGTTTAATGACTAAATTGTAAAAAAAAAATATCACAGTGGATTGCTGCCGTTAAAAAAACCCCTGTGTTTTAGTTTCTTTCTAATAAATAAAAGACTTTTAAAACCATAGTGTAGAGTATTTTATTTCTAGGTTAGTAATTGGAGATTTTAACGAAATAAAGTAAAACTTAATTAACAAAATTAATAGCTTGAGGATTTCATCGAATAAGTAAAATAAATCAACATTTGTTGAGTAGAAGTTACAAAATTAGGCGTTTAATATAAAAAAACATTGAGTGTTTTTTGGATGAAAGATTTAAAAGGGTTTTTTTCTTGTTATGTTCCATCAAATGAAACTCTATATATCTAATCTCATAAGATTTTATAAGTGATTATAATTTTTTATATTTTGAGTGTCAATACTTGATCTTTATTTAAGAATATCAGAAATGTTTCAATGGATTGTGTTTATACATGTGTCTATAGAGAATTTACCTTGGTTCATGTAAATAAATATCGGTTAAAATTTAATTTTTTATATTTTTAAATTGTTTTGATGTGTCATGCCAAAAATAAATTTTAAAAAATAAAAATATATATTATTTTAATATATTTTTAAATAAAAAAAACATTTCATAAAACAACTGCTACTATTGCAATTCTAAACACCCAATATTTTCTTGCATTTACCTATAAAACAAAGAAAAAGTTAATCTTAGGCGGAAATGGGTGGGGGAGGTGGCATAGCATGGAGGGTAAATGAGAAGAGATGGGAGGAGCTCAGTACCATCATCACTTCACGTGGAAAGCTGTTAGTTTGTGCTTGGACGAAATCGATCCCAAGAACCCATACCCATAATATACATTGCATTCAATATGTTTGATATTGAAGCTTTTTTAGTGCTTTTGTTCGGTCCAATTTCCCATTTGATGCGGACACTGGGGCCTTATTTGGTTTTCCCGTGCCCAAAAAAGCTATAAATTGTATAACTCTAACGATAACAACTTAAAACACCATGTTAATGTTTATTTTTGTGCTTTGAAATTATTATTATTTATTTAAAAAAATATTAAATTGATATTTTTAAGTATTTTTAATTAGTTTTGATGTGATAATGTTAAAAATAAATAATAATAAAATATTTTTTAAAATACCTTAGGCTATAATAACAAACACTCAATAAATAAGGCACGACAAGAACAACAATACACAACAATACAAATTATCGACAATAATTCGAACAACATTATGTAAACTTTTGCATGTGCATTTATGTATAATTTTTGCCGATTCGTCTTGTTCTTTCTTTCCGGGAATAAATCTTTGGCTGAAAAGAGAGCGAAATAATATAATCATCAAAAGTTCTTAATTTCTTCATATATAAGTTTTTGCCTTCTAAAAAAATACAATAAATATTAAAAAAAAACAAAGAAAAAAAAAACCTCAGATTATTAAATATTAAAAAAAACCACAAAAGCAAAGAAACAACTTTAATCAACCAAGTCACGTTATTCATTTCTATTTAGGAAAAAAAAAAAGCCTAAATCTCAATTATTAAACATTCACTAAATCATACACAACGGGCACTCCTATCAAAGCTTCGAAAACTAGAGGACAAGAAAGTTCTAGGCCTGTCTCGCTGCATTGCAAATGGAAAAAGAAAGAAGTGCAGCATAAAATATGTATTACAAGCTAAAAATGTAATAATATTTATTTTTTAAAATATATTTTATTTAAAAACATTTTAAATTAATATTTAAAAAAAATTATTTTTAACATAGTACATAAACGATATAAAAATAATAATAAAATTAATTTGAATTAAGTAAAAATATTAAAAAATTTTATAAATATTTTTAAAACATAAAAATAAAAATAAACAAGGTGAGATAATGTTTTTTTTTTTTTTCGAAGATGACTTAATTGTGGTATCAAAATTTAAAATGGCATATATTGACAAACGGAATAATTACACTTTGCCACATGATAATGTCATCCAAAAACAATAGAAAAAGCAAAAAACATACTCTACTGTGCAAAATTAAAAGCCGAAACTACCCCTCCTCTCATTGTCCTCGTGAGCAAAAACACATGTCTAAGCCTAATCAAAAGGCTAATGTTGCCACGTTCAAGGGCATATTACCACTTAATCCTCTCCATGGTCACGTGCATCCCTGCTTCCAAACACCGCCGGCCACAACCCACCCACACCATTCACCTTCTATTCCCCTTCCGAAGATTCCCTCCACCCCTCAAATGAAGTTTTTTTTAAAAAAAATCTCATTTTCTTCTCTTTGTTTCTCGGCAGATATATCATAATTACTGCATTTTTTTTTTTGGTCAAGGGGTGGAAAACAAAGGGAATTGTGATGAGGTGTTATGAGAAATAGTCTGAGGGTTTTCATGATTTTTTATTTTCTTTTTCCTCTTTAGCCTATTAGACTTCTTGGGCATTATCTTGGGAGCTAAGAGGGAAACACGTGTCCTCTCCACCAGTGTTCCAAAGAAAATGAGCGTAGTTAGCAGCATAATAAGAGTTTGTAGGGTCAGCAGAAATGGCTTCCAAGAAAGTCTCCTCAGCTGCCCACAAATCCTTTCTCACGTGCCATAGAAAGCTTGCGTACTTGCTATATGCCTCTGCATCCGGTGGCTCCGCCCCTATTGCTCGCTTAAAGTATTCCTCTGCCCTGTTAATTTACACATGAAGAAAAGGGTTAGATATCAGGCAACCAATTTGCTGACTTAATAGTGTAAAAGCTCTAGCTTAGCAAAAGATCAAGCCCAGAAATATTATATAAATAAACAACAAGTGATGGTCAACAGGCTAAGCTACACGCAAGTTGAAGATCTTTATGGCCAAGCGCGTACACGCGCAGAAGATGATAATTTGCCATGAAGGGAAAACTACAACCACACATTCCCTGTCAGGATTCAGAAAGGGAATCGAACAGAAAAATATACAAGACGACAAGTCAAATTTAAAGCAGCGTCCTAGATACGGAAAATGTTGGAGAATAAACCTAGGAGATATTCCGACTCGGTGCTTGGCACCCTAACATGAATTTCTGGACTCAAAAACTTGTTCAGTGCCCAACTTGCTAAAATATCATAATACTTGACAAATTGGCTTCTGAGAAAGTCTCCATTGACAGTAATGGAGTTACAGTTTGCAATGGAAGGAACTAAGATATGGAAGGCAAAGATGGTGTAAGCTTTTACCTGTCGTAATCGTGGAAGACCATGTTGAGGAATTGAGCGTAATTGGCAAGGAGGAGAGGATTGTTAGGGTCTTGAGACAATCCCATTTGATATTGTAAATCTGTTCTAAAATACTCTGCATAATCATCCGCCTCGATCTTGGCGTTAATAGGTGAAACAAATCTCTGAATGGTCTCATGATCAAGGGATTCATCTCTCAATGGAAAATATTGCATTTTAGAAGCCTCCTCTACGATTGAATTCCATAGACTCAACTCCTCTTCTCTACTCACTTGCTCTGATGCTGACTCGGCCTCCCTTGATGTCCCTAAAGATGACAATTGAGAAGCCCCGTCAGGGACAATTGTTCTAATTTGGTTCGACTGGTCGAACCATCCATCGCCTTCAGTGCCACTGGCGAGCGGCCGGACCTTTCCGCCACCGCCATTATTGCCCCCAATTGAAGTTGTTTTGCCACTTGAAGATGATACCGAAAACATTTTTACTGATGAAGAATCAAACTTTTGATTCTTTTGGTCTGGGGTTTCAACGACAGATATACTCTCTGTTGTAGCTGCATAAGACCCTGAATTTGGTGGAGCTGCAAGTGCAGCGTTATTGGCCATGGAATGTACAGTAAAGTTTGCAAGGAGAATCATCACATACACCATAAGAGTAGGTGTATGTGAAAACACTTGCTGAAACAACCAAACGAAAGAAGCATGCATTTCTTTCTGTACACGAGCAAGAATCCCTTGCAAATCTTCAGTGAAAAGAAACTCTCTCATTTGCAAACTATAAGCGTGAAGTTCTCGAATTATGAACACCATGGAACAAAACGCCTTCTTCACTGAACAATAAGCAGATTCCCCTGCTTCTCTAAACCCTTCTTGCCATTGCATCTTTCTCCTTATCATTCGAAGCGAAAGTGGAAGGTCGACACTATTCGCCTTCCGTTCAATACTTGCTGGAATTATATCATCTCTCCCTGACCAATCTGGTGGCTCTTGCCGGATTTCTGGCCACGGAGGCTCCATTGAATCCAGAGGAAACTGCCTTTGGTCATGCACTAAATTTGACGAATCTTCACGGATAAAGTTACTATAAATGTCCCCGCCATTAATACTGCCAAGGTTGTCTCCAGAATCAGAAAGAATCTCTGATTCGGAATCCACTGCGTCACTGCCATCGTCATCGTCGTCGGAAAGCTGGAATCTGAGAGCCAATTCTTGAATTTTCTTGGAAAATTCTTCATCAGAAAAGGCATCCAAGCTAGCACTGCTAGCTCTTTTTATAGTCTGACCTCTTGATTTCTGAAACTCCAAAGAACGAGCCCTCTGTATCTTTGTTAATGGAGTTCCAAACAGAGTCCGTCGGTCTAGTCTCTGTAAGCATCTGCACAGGAGCACACAACCTCCAGTTCCATCGAAACGACGCTGTCGTTTAGACGACGGAGATGAAATTGCAGAGGCTAAAGATTGAGAGGAAGATGGTGAATGATGAGTAATTGGCTGCGACCATTGAAAACAGGTCGTTGTAGCAACTTTCAATCCCATTTTTTCCTTCTTTTTTGTCCGGGAAAAGAAAAAGGAAGCTTATAAAAACAGAATCAAATTCCCTTAGATCTGCTGCAGCTGGTTAAAGACGTTGCGTTCTTTTTCTCTCCTTTTAATTCACACGAGCCTAGGAAATAAACAACAACTATAAAATAAGCCAATATATCAAAAAAAAAAAAACTTTGAATCCCGGTGAACAATCATTACTTTCCATGAAAATCGGATCGGAAAAGGAATAGGAAAACGAAGTTAACGGCACGAAAAAAAATGGAAAAAAAGGAAGTGAGATCCAAGAAATGATGCAAAGTTCAAGAGAGACTTTTGCAGGAACTTACGTTAGATTTGATGAACAGTTTTTCGATTGGAAATCCTGAGATGTAATCCGGCGAGAAACTGAGAAGCGAAGTACAAACCGTATCTTCACTTATCAAGAAGAGTGAGGAGAGGCTATCTCTGTCTCTTATATATAAACCCCACTGAGACACCCACGCACGAGGCGAGCTAGCTTTCGTCTTTTTTTTTTAATTATTATTATTAAAAAAATCTCCCAGACTGCAGCCAGTTTTGTTAGAAGCCAGATGCAGTTTAAGTGGTTGTTGAGGACTGTTGCTTATATTGTTTTTTTAAATAGTTTTTTTTTAATATAAAAAAATATTTTATTTTATTTTTAATATCAAAATTATAAGAAAATACTATAAAAAATATTAATTTGAAGTCTTTTCCAGCTAAAAATATTTTTCTAAAATATCTAAAAATAAAATTTAACACTCATCAAGCATCTTCTATAATATGCTATTTGTTCAAAAGTGTATTTGACTTAAAAAAATAAATTAGTTTTTTATTATTGTATAATGGTTTTGATATGTTGATGTTATAAATAAAAAAATTTAAAACAAAAAATTTAATATATTTTTAAATTGAAAACCCTTTTAAAAAATAGCTTATAGTATAATATAAAAAACACACTAAGTGCCTTTTCATAAATTACCAAATTAGATGTGGTTTTGGTTTTTAATTGTGTTTGTGGTTTTTAAATGTTTAATAACATTTTAAAATATAATAACATGACCATTTCATATGTTATTTTCAGAATCTATCCATACCTAAAAGCTATAGCTTTTTTTAAATGTTTGTTTAGTATTGTGTTTTTATCTGTATTTTGGTGCATTTTAAAAGTGTATTTATCTTAAAAAAACATTAAATTGATGTTTTTTAGTATTTTTTGATAATTTTCAAGTGCTAATATAAAATTAAAAAAAGTTATTTTAATTTACATCAAGATAAAAAGCATTTTGCACTACAATATCAAATATACATTAAAAAAGTGTTTGAGATTATAGTAGCAGTTACTTTTCAAAGTGTTTTTATTTAAAAATGATTCAAAATAATATTTTTAAAAAAATTATTTTTTATATCAGTACATTAAAACGATCAAAAAACATTAAAAAATAATTTTAAGTAAAACAAATTTAAATTTTTATAAAACGGAGTTTGAAACACAATTCCAACAATTGCATTTACAATTTTAAAGTGTTGATATAAAAAAATATAAAATATATTTTAATTTATTTTTAAATAAAAATATTTTTGTATGAATTATGCACTAAATTAAAAAAAAAAAATGTGTCTTCTGAAGGGTAAACAGGGAATGCGGGTAACCAGTCATTTTATTACTTAAATGGGTGTTTTTGTTTCTGTCAATGTTTGTTTAAATTTGGATCCGGGTCAGCTGCCACCATGTAAGGTGTAAGACGAAGAACCTGATTTTCGAGTTCTGAGCGGCCCGTTTCACGGATGATTTGGATCTCATCTTTGCCGTTCTTAAATTGCGCCACGTGTTCACACCGACCTCTACTGTTTTAAGATCGTGAGTTCACCGGCATGTTTAAGAGGAGGGTGGTAAATATTATTTTTAATTGAAAATAAATTAAATAATATTTTTTTATTTTTTAAATTAGTGTATAAAAAACTAAAAAATACTAATTTAAATTTCTTGTAAAAAATAATTTTAAAAAATTAAAAATTACGGTAAGACCGTGAGCTCGCCGACTCTACAAGTTTGCTCCTTTGACAACGTGTCAGTTTTTTTTTTTTTTTTGTCCTCTCTCGTTGCTGTCTGCAAAATTAATAAATGTAGTTAAAGCACCTAGAAAATAAATAAAGCAAAATTAATTAATGTTATGGTGACTGGAAACTGTACAGACGAGGGGAGTGATGTAATTTTCCACTTTAGTCTTACGTGAAGAAAAGGGATCATCAACTGGCTATCCTTTTTATCAAAAAGTAAAAGTCACCCCCACCCTTCCTTTTTTCTTCCGGCATTTCTCAAAAAAAATAAAATTTAATTCACTTTTCTGCAAAATTGTCTTTGTAAAGGAGAAACTTTGAATTTTATTTAACAAAAGAAATTTTAAAAAAATTACACTTTATATCTTGTAATTTGATATATAAAAAACATTTAATCTTTATAATTTGAAAAATTATATATATTTTTAGTTCATTTAGTCTGATATCTTAATAACACTTTGCTTTTATAATTTGAAAAATCACCTTTTGCAAACAATTTGATATTTAAATAACACTTTATATCTTTTAAAAAGATTAACAAAAATTATTTAAATATTTATAAGATTGTCATTATTTTTTAAAAAATAATTAAAGAGACCCTAAAATAAAATATAACTAGAATGTTGTAAGTGTACAATGGAATGAAAGTTTTGCATAGTGAAAAAAAAAAACAGGAGAGATGATATCGTGAGGAGGGATAAAGTGAGTTTTGCTGTATTTTTTAAAATAGTTAGTCTCTGACCAATTTTTGCAAAGGAGATTGGCTGGTAATTAAAAAAAAATGACTTCTGTTTTTTTTTTTAAATAATAACACAAAATTATTGAAAATTTTTTAATTAAAAATACATTAAAATAATATATATTTTTATTTTTTACACGAACATGTCAAGACATAAATTTGATATTTAAAAAAAAACAATTTAAAAAACATTTAAAAAAACAGGTTGAATTGATTCTCAATCATGCTAACCACACATAATTTTTTGTTTTTATGATTTAAAAGCGCTTTTGAAAAAAATTAAAAATTATTTATTTATTTATTTTACTTTAAATTAATATTTTTTGGTGTTTTCAGATTATTTTGATGTACTAATATCAAAAATTATTTTTAAAAATATAAAAAAATATTATTTTAATATATTTTTAAATAAAAAATACTTTTAAAAAATAACCACAATCACATTAAAAAAAAAAAATTATACACTGCCAAATTATTGATCCCTTCAACTACTCTGTAACTCTTTATAAGTTAAAAAAGTACACAATCACAAGTTGTTTTTAAAGACATATTATACATTGGAATCTTTTCCACTTTCATTCAATATAGAAATTCCGGTTCAACATTTTATATCCTATAATTACCCTTCTTTCTGCTTCAAATTAATTATTTGTCCATCTTCTCCTCGGGAGTATACATGTATATACATTTGAACATGCATCTTCTCTCTTGTTACATGCTATGGTACAGGTCAACAGTCAACTTCTTTTTTGAGATTATGATACCTGTGGTCCAGTTATTTTAAAGCAATGTTTGTCATTTTATTATATTTTGTTTGTTTTGATAGGTTGATATTAAAAATAAATTTTTAAAAATATATTATTTTAATAATTTTTCAAACAAAAAATACTTTAAAAAACAAATATTATCATATCTCAAACACCACCTCTAATTAATGAGCAATCAAATTGCAAATGTAGTACATCTTATATTTAATGAATAAAATATACTTAATGATTTCTAAACAAAACAAAAGAATTCTCTTAAATTGTTTCCAAAATCACACGAGCTGCGTATTTTTGCGCCTTGGACGATGGATTTAGACCGTAGACTTTGACTCTTCATATTTTCTCGAAATGTTGAAAATTTCAAGATTGAAGGGAAAATACTTTTTTGGGAACATGTTTTTCAAGTAGAAAAATGAATATTCACTGAATCTTCCTATGAAGGTTTAGCCTCAATATTGGTCTAAATTGGCTTATTGATTTTATTCTGTATCGAGATAATTACAAAAATTCCATTCTCGTTGACAATAAATTGGAGCAGAATATACTTATTCAATTAACTTGAGATAACACTTGAACAAGTGCTGATTCATGCATACTCTTCAATTGAAAGGTAAATTCTACACTCCTCGACAGCAAAAACATCTCCTTTTTTATAATTATGACTATTTATACCTCATTATATCACTTTACTCTAGCAAAAACCGATGCAAAAAAAAAAAAAAAAAAAGCACCTGTGGGGATGCTTAGATATCGTGTTCCATGTGATGCTTTAAGCACCCGTGGGGATGCTTAATTAAAAGCATCACAATATGGAACACGATATCTTCTTTCAA
>Ga0307515_10006384_pt1 | contig 23596 bp, 19 predicted proteins | sample 17_EM_MG_FD_194513 | JGI IMG/M metagenome (GOLD analysis project Ga0307515, IMG submission 194513) | Populus trichocarpa ectomycorrhiza microbial communities from riparian zone in the Pacific Northwest, United States - 17_EM | ecosystem: Host-associated > Plants > Roots > Unclassified | place... | reverse complement strand
CGCAAAACACTCCACTGCTCGCCGGCTCCCGCCGCAAATCCAAGGCGCGCCCACACAAGACCGCTACTTTGTCCTCGCGCCCGCCGGGATCGGTCCACTAGTCTCTGCCCATGCTTCGAAGGCGCTTTCTTGGCGGGCTCGCGGCCGCACTCGCGAGCCTCGCGGTCGTACCGAGGTTGAGCCGAGCCACCGCACCGCGACGGACGCCGTACCACCTGTTCGTGATGCTCGGCGGTGGTATCGACGCGATCCTGACGTTGGATCCAAAGACCAGAACGGAAGTGGATCCGTCGGTCGACCTTCCGTACGACGCGCGCAGCATTCACTCCACGGGCGAGCTGACGTTGGGGCCCAACATGGTGTCGCTCGCACCGTGGGCCGGGCGCGCCGCCGTCCTGCGCGGTGTGCTCACCAGCAGCGTCGCGCACGACCCGGCGGTATATCAGCTCCTGCTCATGCGACGTGGGATTCCACTGGGCAGCAAGCACGTGACGTTTCTCGACCTCGTGGGATCCGCACATCGGACCGCGCAGTTCCCCGTGGTCCGGTTCGGGGGCTCGTCCGCTCTCAAGGGGATGATCACGAGCGAGACCGTGTTCGAACGCCTGCTGACCTTGAGCCCCGAAGAGCTCGACGTGGTTCGCAATCAGGTCCGCAAGCAGGCCGATTGGCTCGCGGGTTCACGCGACCGCGAAGGCGCAGCCACCGCATCGCGCTTGCGCGGCACGGTCGAGTTCCTCGACCGCTTGCCCGCGCTGCCAGGTCCGGCGGCCGAGACATGGACGACCGCACCCGATGCAAAGGAGTTCGCGCAGCACCTCCAGCGATGCCTGTGGTTGTTCGAGCACGACCTGACCGCGTGTGCGTGGGTCCATCGCTTCCGATTTGATACTCACGTCGACAACAACGCGGAGCAGGGTCGGGTGTCGTCGGCGCTGTTTCCGGTCCTCGCGCGGTTTGTCGAGGAGCTCGCGAAGCGAACGAACGCCCACGGATCGCTGCTCGATCAGGTCAGGATCATCGCCACGTCCGAGCTCGGACGGTTTCCCAAGCTCAACAGCGAACGCGGCAAGCACCACTTCCCGGAGGTCCCGATGCTGTTCATGGGCGCAGGCATTCCGGGGGGCCGCGCGTTCGGACGCACCGGCCGCATGATGGAGGCGCTGCCGATCGACGTGAACACCGGGCGCGCCACCGGAAACGGCGGTTCGGTGATGACGCTCGACGACGTCGGCGCGACGCTGCTGCGATCGGTGGGCGTCGACCCGGAGCTCTATGGCAACAGCGGGCGGCATCTGCCGTTTCTGGTGCCGTGATGCGCCTCGGGCTTGTCATTGTCGCGTGCTTCGTCGCGTGCTTCCTTGCGGGCTGTCAGAACCACGCACAGCGCTCGGTCAAGCCGGATGTCCACGCCGATGTCGGAGCCGGTGGTGAAGCGACACCCAGGGTCGATCCCAGACGTTCGAACAAGATCGCGGCCGACCTGTTCCTCCTCGCGTCGGATCGCGTGCCATCGCGCCGAGAGCTCACCGAGGCAGCTGGCGCGCTCGCGGCAGGAGATCGGGAGCTCCGCGCGTTCGTCGCGGGGCTCGTCGCGACCGACGCGAGCACCGAGTTCGCGCCGTTCGCGCTGTTCCCCAAGGAGAGCAACCCCGGCAGACCGACCGGGGGATCAGGTCAGCTGTTCTTCGAGCTGAGCACGTTCGAACAGGACGGTCAGACCGTCTACTTCCACCCAGGCGGCAACGTCGTCGGCTCGGAACTCGTCGGTGGCAGTACCAAGCCGCCGTGCAGCCTGCGCGAGGCCGAGCGGGTCCGCCCGTGGTGGGATCGCGAGCACGACATCCTCGTGTGCCCCAGCTCGCATCGGCCGGACCGGATCCGCGCGATCAACGGCAAGCACAAGCTGTGCTCTCCGGTGAACGCGGCGTTCGAGCGCCAGGGCTGCGGCTGCGGACCAAGCCTCATGTACTGCATCACGTCCGAGCGGCTCGATGACATCGGCGTCAACATGCGCAAGGAGTTCACCGACACGGTCGCGTGGTCGGTCGGTCAAGATCGTCCGCTCCAGGACCTGTTTCGCGGCCGCGATACCGTGAGGGACCGGTGGATCGACTGGCTCTATCGCCGCCAGCTGGTGGAGAACGGTGCGCCGGCGGAGGTGTTGTCGGGGCCCGGTTGGGTCGAGGGGCCCTCGCCGCGCCCGGAGCTCCGCCCGGGGGCGCACGCCGGCCTGCTGTCGTCTGCCCAGGTGGCGACCTTGGGCTGCGAGCCTCGCGAACGGCTGATGGCGATCTCGGACTTGATCTGGTGTGTCGCGCCCCGGAGCGTCAGCGTCAGCGCCGATACGGTGTTCCGGCTCCCCACCAACTTTCGCGCCCCGATGCAAGGCTGGCAGTTGTTGGCGAGCATGCCGGTCTGCGACGGCTGCCACGCACGGCTGGACTATGGCGCGCAGTTCTTCGAGGGGATCACCGCCGGCTTTCACTATGACTCTCGGTTCTTGCCGCGCGCCGGCAGCACGATGAGCATGTACATCCACGACCAGTTCGACCTCCGCGGTCGCGGCGAGCAGACTCCCGCCGGGTTCGCGGAGCTCGCAGTGTCGCAACCGGAGTTCGGCGCGTGCATGAGCAAGCGAGTCGCGGCACATGTGTTCGGCCGGCAGGCGACCGAGGCCGATATCGCATCGCTTCTCGAGGTGTTCAAGACCCGGCCCACGTACCGCGCGTTGCTGACCTCGGCGCTGGTGTCGTACACGGAGCGCCGGCTGTGGAGTGTCCACGAACGCGGCGAGAGCGGTCCTGCGGATCCAGCGGCGTCGCAGCTCGGCCTCGGCGCTCTGGTCGAGCAGTACTGCGCCGATTGCCACGACACCGGCGGCGTTGCCGAAAAGCCATGGAGCTCGAGCGGAGCGCTCGCCGACCACGGCGCGATGCTGCACGCGCTGGATTCCATCGGGGGCCGGCGGATGCCGCCTGCCCCCAATCCGCTCGATCCCACCGTGCGGCAGCGATTCGTCGCGCTGCTCGCCGAACGGATCTGGCCCGACGCCGACGCCCGAAATGCCGCGCTGGACAACTACGGCGGACGGCTGGACAACGTCGAGGTCCATCGACGGGCCTCGACGATGAAGATCATCGGCGGTCTCGCCGGTGTCAACGTCGACGATGCCATCACGAAGATCGCTCCGCTCTACGCCGGCAGCGGACGCGACGCTCAGGAGTACACGCCCGACTTCGCGCTCAACACCGTGATCGACGGCATCGCGGCCTGCAAGCTCGCCGGCGCGAAGGACCTCGCCGGCTGCGTCGAGCGAACGACCCGCCTGGACGCGATCCTTCCGGTCGCGCCGCGCTGACAAGCTAGGCGCTCTCGGCGATGCGCGCACGGACCCGGCGCGCGATGGCGAAGCCCAACGCGGCGTACGCGAGCGTCATCGCGATGGCGAGCCACGCGAGGTCGTCGATACCGGTGAGCGAGCGGTCCGGGCGCTCGCTCAGGATCTGCGCGCCCAGCATCGCACCGATCGCCGAGCCGACCGACAACACCGCGGACTGCGCCGACAGGAAGCGCGCCCGCTCCTCCGGCGCGGGGATGCGCAACAGCAGCGCTCGCATCGGGATGAACCGGAAGCTCGCCGAGATCGTGAGACCGACGAACACCACGAGCACGGGGATCGCGTCCACGGGGTAGATGAACCCGACGATCAGCACGGCGGCGTACAGCGTCGCGCCGATCGCCACGACCGGCGCAGCGCCGCGGCGATCGGCGAGCCAGCCGGCGAGCCGCGCGGTGCCAAACATGACCGCGCCACCGATCATGTAGAGCAGGCCCAGCTGACCGCGCGGGTAACCGCGATTGAACTGGAAGTACGCCGAGAAGTTCGGCACCAGCGCGTAGTGCGCCACGTAGCCGATGGCCGTACCGGCGAGCCCGAGCCACACCACGGGCCGGCGCAGCAGCTCGCGAAATGGTCCCGGCTGGACAAGCAGGTGCGCCCGCTGCGGGGGCAGCATCGACATGGCCGCGACGGTGACCACGGCCCCGAGCGCAGCCAGGGTGAAGAACGGCGCGCGCCACCCGCCCAGCCGCGCCAGTTCGAGGCCAGCCGGCACGCCGAGCACCGACGCCACCGCGAACGAGCTCACGATGGCGCCCATCGCGCGGCCGCGCCGCTCGGGTGCGATCGCATCGCCCACGAGTGCGTACGCGAGCGTCTCCGCGATGCCGCCGAATACCCCTGCGACCATGCGCGCCGCGATCAGGCTGACGAAGCCGGTCGCGAGCCCACAGGCGGCGGTCGCGATGACGAGCCCGGTGAGCGCGACCGCGAGCGCCCGCCGCCGGTCGAAGCGATCGAGGAACAACGCGCCCGCGATGCCGGCGACCGCCTGGGCGGCGGTGTAGCTGCCACCCAGCATGCCGAGCTTCGAGACCGGGATGTCGAGGGCCGCCGCGAAGTCGGGGCCAAGCGGCAGCACCATCGTGAAGTCGAGCGTGTTGATGAACTGCCCGGCTCCGACCAGGAACACGAGCTTGCGCTCGGACATCGGGGCCCGCAAGACGCTCCAGAGAGTAGCGGTTGTGCCCGGCCACGAGGAGGGCCGTTTGCCCCGCAGCGCTCGAATTCGCGCCGTTCGCTCCGGACTGGTCGCGTGCCGCGGTGCACTGATAATACCGATCGCAATTGCCGCGTAGCCGAGGCACAATAGACGCGCCCATGCGCAGCCTCGTGATCGCGATCCTCGTCACTCTCGCCGCCCTCGCCGGGGCGTGCGGGGACAGCCAGCCGTCGCCCGAGCAGGGCAGCGAAAGCGTGGTCGCGGAGGTCCAGGCGATGTACGACGCCAAGTGCGCGAGGTGTCACAACGGCAACGGCAACGGCCACGGGCCGTTCTCGGATAGCCTCATCCCCAGGCCGCACGACTACACCGATCCGGCGTGGCAGGCCAGCGTCACCGACGACCAGATCAAGGAGATCATCCTCAAGGGTGGCATCCACATGCACAAGAACCCTGCGATGCTCGGCAGCCCGATGCTGAAGAAGCGTCCCGAGGTGCTCAACGGACTGGTCAAGCTGATCCGCAGCTTCGCCAAGCGTCCGTGATCGGGTCCGTGGCGCGCGCACCACGGGTGGAGCCTGGGGTGGAGTAGCCCGAGATGAGCGCGAGTCGGCGAGGAATGTAGCGCAGTTGTGGAGGCGCGAGCGACTCGACGGTGGTGGTCGTGGTGATTGGCAATGTCGGACACGGCGAGGGTCGCACGCAGCGAATTGCGGCATGGCATACGTGCTCGTCGCTCAGCATCGCTGTGCGCTGCATTACTGCAATCCCCGGATGTGCAGGTCGGACCGGGTGCACAGCGCGTCGCGACGGTAGCTGGCATCGCTTGCGCCGCCGCCGGTGTTCCGACGCGGATCCACAGGCCCACGTACTACTCGGAGATGCAGAGTTCTCGGGTTTCCGTGTGCCGTGCGCAACGCAGTGTTCGTCGCGCCGTTCCCCCGGCACGGCGATCGAGTGCGTGCACGCCGCGGCCGGCATGAACGACGTCTGCATGCTCGGCATCGCGCAGGAGATGCCACGCAGTCCTGCGCAGGATCCGGAGACCGAGGTCGTCATCGCGGCGATCGAGTGCGGCTGATGAACCGAGCACTGCGACGAGCAATTCGGCTATGATGACGACATGCTCACCCGGTATGTACTGGTTGGACTTGTCCTCGCGGGATGTGGGAGGTCGGACGCGACCAAGCCACAGAGCGCACCGGCGTCGGTGGTCGAGCCACCTCCGGCGTCGTCGGTCGCGCCGCCTCCGGCGAGTACACCGACCCCGCCGGTCGCCCCCGCACCGCCACCCGCTGCCGAGCCGCCGCGCCCGGGTTCGAACGCCCCCAAGGACGAGCCGGTCCGGGCCTCGACCAGCGCGGAGCGGGAGGAGATGGAGCGCGCGATCGCGCCGTACATCGAACAGGCTCGGAAGTCGTACCCTGGTGCGAAGAAGCGCTATCTCGCTGGCCTGCCTTCGGGACATCGGTTCTCCGTCCTGACCAAGCTGCACAGCCCGGGACGCGAGGAGGCGGTGTTCGTCACGGTCACCGGCATCAAGGGCGACCAGATCACGGGGCACATCGACAGCGACGTCCGCGGCGTGGTCGGGTACAAGGCGGGCGACTCCTACACGCTGTCCGAGCGCGACATCGTCGACTGGGTGATCGTGCAGCCCGACGGCAGCGAGGAAGGCAACCTGGTCGGCAAGTTCGTCGAGGAACGCTTTGCCAAGCAGCACCGCTGAACCGTCTTGTCGCCATTGACCGGCGCGCGAAGTGGTCAGTCGCGGTCGCCGTGGACCGGCAGGTAGAACACCGGACCGAAGCCGCTGCCGAACCGCACGCCGACGTGGCTCCAGGCGCCGCCGCCGCAATCGCGCGCCGCGGCGAGCACGCCGTCGACCGCGCCGGCGCCGAGCGCGGCGGCGAGCGGGCCCGCCATCGCGAGCGGCCGGGCGCCGACGTCGAGCTTGGCCCACGGCCAGTCGAGCGACGCGCTCATCGAGACGTAGACGATCTCGTCGCCGGGCGAGTCGAGCAGCACCGGGGCGCAGCTGTCCCAGGCGTCGAGCTGATCGGGCGCGACGACCCGGACCAGGAAGCCGAACGCGTCGCGCACCGCGGCGGTGGTGTGAGGCCGGCGCGCCACCGAGGCATAGACCGCGCCCTCGATGCGATCGGGGTGGAGCTCGAGGCCGACCATCGCGAGATCGGGCTGCTCGAACAGCGCCAGCAGGTTGTCGATCGCGACCGGCTGGGCGGCGACCTCGGCGGCGGCGAGCCCGGCGATCGCGTCGGCGGTGCGCAGCGCGCCGCGGACGTAGACCTGGACGCCGTGGTGGCCGAGCTTTACGCCGACGTCCTCGATGCCGGGCGTGGCGGCGAGCCAGCGCGCGATCCGCTCGGCGTGCGCCGGGGCGAGGCTCCGGGCCAGCGCGGCGATGCGCGCGGGGGCGCCGCCGACCAGGCCGACCACGGCCTCGGGCCGCGGATCGTGGCTGTGCCAGCAGGCCTCGGCGTGGAACGGCGTGGCGTCGCACGCGGCGCGCAGCGCGGCGCCGAGCGGCGCGGGCAGCTGGCCGACGAGCTTGCCGAAGAGTTGATCGAGCGGGGTCATGACAGCGTCCAGCGCAGCATGCTGACGTGGGGACCGGCGGCGATGCCGGGGAACCGGGCGAGCAGGTCCTGCCACGGCAGCTCGGCGAGCGCGTCGTAGCGCGCGCGGTCGACGACGATGCCGAGATCGAGCACGGTCGGCGGATCGGTCGGGCGCTCGGCGAGCAGCGCGAGCCCGCCGCCGGCGGCGAACCCGTCGAGCCGCAGCGCGGTCACCGACAGCTTCTGCAGCTCGTCGCTGCCCGCCAGGGTCTCGACCTTGAGCGCCTCGAGCGGCAGGTCGCGCAGGCCGGCGTCGTGCGCGACGATCTTCTCGCGCAGCTCCTCGAGCCCGTAGCACAGCCGGACGTGGAAGTGGTCGCCGTCGAACGCCGCGCGCGCCGCGGCCCCGGCGGTGTCACCGACCGAGCTCGACCAGGTGGCGATCAGCGCCTCGCCGTGCGCGCGCTCGCCGGCGCGCTCGCTCGCCGGGTGCATGGCGTAGAGCTCGCGCCGCGCCAGGTCGACATAGAGCAGCGGCTTGTCGACCGCGATCGAGCTGCCGCACGCGCCGCACCGGAACACGTGCAGCGTGCGCGACAGGATCGCGTCGCGCATGTGCGGGTGGCGCTCGGCGTTGATCGAGTCGGCGCAGAACACCGAGACAGTCGCGCCGCAGCGGCAGCGGACCTCATGGGTCGCGGTCTGGGACATGGCGGCGGAGGCTCAGCCCGGATCGGCCCAGTTGATGTCCTCGCGGCGCCACGCGGAGTCGCCGGTCTCGGGGATATCGAGCGTCATCCGGACCAGCGCGCGGGTGGTGCCGCCGACCTTGCCGCCGACGGCCGTGCCCTGCGACGAGCCGCCGGCCCCGGATGGATTGACGCCGGGCGGCAGCTTGGGCTCGGGCTTGAAGTAGTGCAGCACGATGTGCGCCGACTGGCCGTCCCACTCGATCCGCGCGGTCAGATCGGTGAGCCGCTTGTTGTTGGGGACGTTGATGTAGCCCTCCGCCGACAGCGGATCGACCTTGGGCAGCGCATCGAGCGCCCACAGCGCCCACAGGACGTCGTCGAGCTGCGGGCCCTGGCCGCGCGGCACGCCGAGGTCGCGCAGATAGCCGCCGGCGACGACCGGGCCGCGCTTGCCGATCACCTGGCCGTGGTGGATCAGCACCGCCCGGGTGCGATCGGCCTGGAACAGGAACGGCAGCGCATCGCTGCGCTTGTGGACCTCGCCGGCGCCCTGCTTGGCCGCGATCTGCTGGGCCTCGGTCCACGAGGCGGGATCGTGAGGATCGGTGTGGGTCATGGTCACCGGAGCCGCGGGGGCGGGGCTGGGCGCGGCGGCCGCGCTCGGATCTGGCCGCTGCGGATCGCGACCGAGATCGCGATCGGCGCTCGATCGCGTGCACGCCGCGAGCGCGACCGCGAGCAGGAGGGGGAGGCACGCTGTCATCGTTGGCGTCCGATCATCCCAGCTTCTGGCGCGATTGCCAGGGCGTTACCAGGGGAACAACAGCGGCTCGGTCTGGGGCTGCGCATGGCTCTGGGCGCCTCCCGTGGCGCGCCCGGCGGCACCCTTGCCGTCGCTGCTGCCGGCGGTCTGCCCCGGCCCGCCCTTGGCGTCCTGGCCGCCGTAGACCACGCCCGATGTCCCGTCGGCGGTCGTCGGCGCGAAGCTCTTGGTGTCGAGGCCGTCGAGCAGCGACTTGGTCGCCGCGTCGATCAGGCCGCCGCCGGTCTTCTCGGTCCGGTAGTAGTGGGTGTACTGCTCGGCGAACCACTCGAGCGGGGAAGACACGCTGTACCAGGACACCCGGTTGTTGAACGCCGCGGTCTTGAGCTTGATGAACGGGTTGCCGGCCCGGGTCAGGTAGCCGTAGGCCCAGTCGGCGCGGATCCGGGCGTCGGGCGCATTCCAGTTGTACGAGTTGTCCTTGGAGTTGCCCTGGACGACGAGGTAGTCCCACCACTTGTAGAGCGGGACGTTGGCGTAGCGCGACTTGACCCACTTCTGCAGATCGGCGTTCGACGGCGCCGACTTGAACCAGCCCGGATCGTACTTGTAGGTGCCGGCGCCGTTCTGGATCTCGTGGACGAACATCTTGCGCGCGTTACCGTCGTCGAGCTGCGCGGTCTTGGGCACGGAGTTGTCGACCGGCCCGGTCGGCGCGGTCCACAGGTCGGCGGCCCACTGGTCGGCGGTCAGCGGGGTCCAGCCGGGGTAGTTCGCCGAGTTCTGGGCGTAGGCGTTGCCGCCCATGCGATCGCCCACGCCGTGACCGACCTCGTGCAGCGCGGTGCCCTCGTAGTGGCCGAGCGTGGTCTGGGCGCCGGCGGTGCCGTCCTTCTTGGTGTACGCGCCGGTGGTGCCGGCGCCCGCGCCGCCGGTCATGTCGTGGCCCGAGAGATCGCCGGCCGCGCTCGACGAGCCGGCGTGGCCGGGCAGCGCGACGCGGAGGTTACCCGGTTCGTACCAGCCGAAGCCCTGCGAGTTCTGGATCAGGAACCCGCCGGTGATGGTCTGGGCGTGACCGACCGGCAGGTGCTGCGACAGGATGCCGTAGAGCCGCTGGATCTGCGCCAGGCTCCACGCCAGCGGCACGGCGGAGAACGCCAGCGCCGGGGTCGCGGTGTCGTAGACGTTGGGATAGATCTTCTGGAACATCGCGCGGGCCTCGCCGACGTTCATCGCGGTGTCGACCCAGCCCTTGAAGATCGTGACGATGCCGGCCGGCGTCGCGCCCTTGTGCGGATCGGCGTTGATGAACGGGGTCAGAAGGCCCGCCGCGCGCATCGGCGCCAGCATCTGCACGAACTCCGCGGTGTGGAAGATCGTGTAGACGTAGTCGTCGATCTTGACCTTCGCGGTCTTGAGCACGTCGGGCGAGTCCTTCTGCATCACGCGGATCACGCGCGCGAGGAAGTCGGTCGCCTCCGACGCCACCTTGGCCTTCTTGTCGCCGGGCAGCGCGCTCCACTGCGTGGTCGCGGCGGCGCGGTCGAACGCGTTCACCGTCGCCTTCCACGTGTCGTAGGGATCGACGGCCGGCGGCGTCGGGGCCGGTGTCGCGGTCGGCGCCGGCGCCGGGCCGGGGCCGGGGGTCGGCGTGGCCGCGGGTCCGGTCCCGCCGGCCGCGGGCGCCGGGCCGCCGGTCGGATCGCGATAGATCGTGTTGGCCTGGCCGGCCTGGCCGCCCGCGCCGGCTCGCGCCGCGCCCTCCTGGGCGTCGGACGGATCCGAGACCCGGAAGTTGCCGGGCTGCGGCGCCGCCACGCCGCGCATCTGATCGACGTGGGTCATCTCGTGCCGCAGCAGCGCGTCGCCGCCCGCTCCACCGGACTGGCCGGCTCCGAAGAACACGCTGTTGCCCGCGGTGAATGCCTTGGCGCCGAGCGCGTCGGCCGCGGCGTGCGAGGTCGGGTCGTCGTGGAGCTGGGCGTCGCCGTGCGCGACGCCGCTGCGCGATCCCAGCGCCGCGTCGACGGCGCCAACGCTCGCGTTGCTGGTGGCCGGGGCTGGTGCGGGTTGTTTGGCCTCGTGTTCGGACATTCAAGGACTCCGATCGCTTCGTTCTGGTGACTTGTCGCCCACGCCTAGCTCGCGCTGGATCGCCGCCACGAGCGCCGAGACCGTGAGCTCGGCGGTGGTGCGGACCAGCGTGGAGATCCGGTGCTCGCTGAGCGGGAACCGCGCGAGATCGTGCAGCGCGGAGGCGTCGATCGCCGCGTTGCGGGCCGCGAGCGCGCTGGCCCACAGCGCGGCGCGCTCGCGCGCGTTCGGGGGCTCGAGGCGAAACTGCAGGTCGAAGTCCGAGGTGTCACTCGGCTCCAGACGTCGGGTGGTGGTGACAACGAGCAAGCCATGCGCGCGCGCCCACCATGAATTACTCCGCAGCCCCCGGATCTCTTCCTCGTTCAGGTCGCGCAGCACGGCAACCGCTGCCCCTGCGTCGATCGCGTCGACCAGCGACGCGGGAATCGCCTCCGTGCGGTCGAGCTGAAACGCTTGAATTCCCAGGCGATGCGCGATCGCCGCGCCGAGCCGTGCCTTGCCCAGGCCGCGCACGCCGCCGATCAGCACCGCCAGCCGCCGCGGACCGGGGAGCCCGCGCCAGCGCTGGACGGCTCGATCGATCATCTCACCTGCCCGGTGGGGAGGTTTGTCGCCCGCCAGGCGTATCGCCCCCGCCGGGGCGACCGGCAGCAGCTGCTCGACGATCGCCGGGACAACCGCCGCCTCGCGCTGCGTCGCGGTGGCGCCGCGGGCGGACAGCGCGTGGCCGGCGCGTGCGATCGCGAGCGGGTGGTGCGGGACCAGCTGCGCGGTCTGCGCCGGCAGGTCGCCGCCGAAGCTCCGCGCCACCACCGCCTCGATCTGCGCTGCGGCGGGCGGCTCGACCGGGATCGTGAGGCTCGCCGCGGTCAGCCGAGGCGGCGTCGCCCCCGGCGGATAGATCAGGAACGTCGCGAGCCGCGCCGCGAGCCGATCGATCGCGATCCCGGCGATCACGCCGCCGCGGGCGTCGAGCTCGACGGCGAGCGCGGCGTCGACCAGCAGCGCCTCGCGCACCACCACCGCCGCGTGCGCCGGATCGATCACCGCCGCGACCGGCGCCACCAGGAGATTGCGCGACCGCTCGGCCAGCGCCGCGGCCAGCGCGCCGACGCCGTCGTGCTCGACCGCGACCGCGCCGACCACCGCGTGGCGGCCGCGATGCAGCACGGCGCGCACCGCGTCGCGCACCGGCTCGGCCACCGCGCCGTACCCGCCGGCGATCACCACCGCGCCGCAGCCCGGATCGATCGCGAGCCGGTCGAGCGCGAGCTCGATCAGCCGCGGCGCCGGCGCGATCGGCCGCCGCGGCAGCGGCAGGTCCGGCCGGCCGATCTGGACCAGCGCGAGCGCCTCGAGCGGCCCCTGCCCGATCCGCTCGGCGAGCCGCAGCACCCCCGCCTCCCCCGGCGCCAGCACCGCCGCGACCGCCTCGACCACCACCGCCGGCGCGGTCGGATCGCCGCCCAGCACCGCGAGCAGCCGGCTGACCCGCGACGACAGCCCCGCCGCCACCAGCACCAGGACGATCCGCCGATCGTCATCGCCGAGCTGCCAGCGCGCGAACGCCGTCGCCAGCGCGTGGCTCGACACCGCGAGCTGCGCGAGCAGCCCGCGATCGCGCCGCGCCAGCTCGGCCGCCGCGCGCTCGAGCTCCGGCGCCGGCTCGTCCGGGCCGTGGACCAGGGTCCGGATCCGCGCCGGATCGACGAAGTACGTCGACGCCGCGTCGCCGCGATCCGAGATCTCGCCGGCCCGTACCCGCAGGGCGATCGCCAGCTCGATCGCCCGGACCGCGTGATCGATCACCGCACCGGTCAGCTCGCGGGACGAACGAAACGGCGACACCGGCGCCGTCCCGCTTGGCGTGCGCCACGGACCTTCGACCATGGCCGCCGACTCTAGCAGCAAAGATCGCCGGCGTTCGGGTCCTGGTGATCGCCATCGGCACGGGTATGACGACCCGACTACGCGAGCAGGCGCCCCACGATCACGCCGGCCTCCATCGCAAGGATTGCGATGACGACCAGGGCCAGCGACCGTGACCGCGAACGCGAGCGGCCGATCGGCGCGACCTCGTTCGGGATCGCCTCGCGCCGCCGCGGCGGCCTGGGGGGCCGCTCCGCCGTCGCGACACCCGGTGCACCGACGGTGTTCGCGACCGCGAGGCCGGGTATCGTCAGCTCGTCGCTCCGCGCGATCATCGCGACACCGGGCATGCTCGCGGTGGCCTGCGCGTCGTTGCGGACAGCGATCGACACCTCGCGCAGGCGCATTCCGGCGAGCGGCACCGGCGCGTGCAGGCGGGTCTGCTCGTCGCTCGTGTCTTCGAGCTGTCGCCCGCCTCCCACGAGCGCGGCGAGCTCGCGGTCGTGGCGCAGCAGGCTCGGCCCGAGCCAGGTCGAGACATGCGCCTGGATCTCGATCGCTGTCATGGGTCTGCCGTATGCGGCGCTCGCCCGGCACAGATCGTCGGCAAATTCGCGCGCCGAGCGATGGCGGTGCGTGGGGTCGCGCGCCAGCGCGCGGCGCAGGACCGCGTCGAGGCGCCGGGTCATCGCATCGTCGCCCGGAAGCGCCGGAATGTCGGTCTCGGCGACCGCCATGGTGGTCTCGTAAGCCGATGCGCGATCGAACAGGGTACGGCCGACGAGCGCTTCCCACGCCACGATCGCGAGCGAGAACAGGTCGCTGCGCGCATCGACCGGCAGGTTCCGGAGCTGCTCGGGCGACAGGTACGGCAGCTTGCCTTTGGTCGCGCCGGTCGCCGTCATGCTCGATCCGGTCAACACCTTCGATACCCCGAAGTCGAGCAGCTTGACGATACCCTCGTTGGTGACGAACAGGTTGGCCGGTGACACGTCGCGATGGATGATCGGACGCGGTTGGCCGTCGCTGCCGACCACCGTGTGCGCGTGATGCAGGCCCTCGCACGCCTGCACGATCGCGCCGGTGACGAAGCGCACGAGCGTGGTCACCGGACGATCGGGAATCATCGGCACGACGTCCGGCCACGGCAGGCCGCGCAGAAACTCCATCGCCAGGAACAGCGTGCCGTCGGCCTCGTCGAGCTCGTAGACGTGGCAGACGTTCGGGTGATCGAGCTGCGCGGCGATCCGGCCCTCGTTGAGAAACATCGCGACGAACCTGCGGTCATCGGACAGCGTCGGCAACATGCGCTTGACGGCGACGAGCTTCTCGAAGCCCCCCGCGCCGATCCGACGCGCCAGGAACACTTCGGCCATCCCGCCCTGGCCGAGCCGCGCGATGAGCCGGTAGCGACCGAGCGGTTCCTCGCGCGCGAGCTTCTCGAACCGCATCACAGAACCTCGATCCTGCAACCAGGTGCCAGGGCAAGCCGCGTCGCGCCGCCGCCCGGCGCGCGCTGGAGCAAGCGTGGTCCGGCCAGTCCCGCCGCGAGCAGATCCTTGCGGCACCGCGTGATGTGAACGTTGATCTCCGAGCGGATGACGTTCGGGTTGCGCGGCCACACGATCGACCGGAGCACCTCGTCGGGGATGAACTCGCCGGGCGCGTAGCCCGCCGGCGGGCGCACGAGCGCGGCGATCAGATCGAGGCGGCGATCCGCGAGGTACACGGTGCGCTCGCCGCTCGGCAGCGAGAACATCACGCGCCCGCCGCGGGGCAGGGTCTCGAGCACGACGCGCGACGGCAGCGCGTCCGCGTGGTCGCCGACCGTCGTTTGGGCGCGATCGCCCCCGGCGATCTCGAACGTGTCACCGCGGTATCCGACCACGTCGCCGACGCCGAGCGCGGCGAGCGTATCGCCCTCGATCGGCTCGCCGTTCCTGGTCGCCACGCCGGTCACGACCTCGAGGAACACCTCGCCCTGCGCGAGGTGGAACCGGAGCGCGCCGGCAGGCCAGCTCTCGAGGATCAGGTCGTCGGTGTCCCCACCGCCCGCGAAGAACGGCGTGTGCGACAGGGCGAAGCTGCTGCGCCCGCTGACCAGGCGGAAGCCGGCCGGCGTGCGCCCCGGGGCGGGGAGCTCGACCTTGACGGTGAACACCAGCTCGGCGACCTCGATCCGGTCGCCGTCGGCCAGCAGCTGCGCGCGCTCGCATGGCCGGCCGTTGTGCCCGACCGGCAGGCGCCCCAGCGGAACGATCTCGACGCCGTCGATCGAGGTGCGGATCAACGCGTGGCGCCGGCTGATCGCCGGATCCGCCAGCACGATGTCGCACGCCGGGTCGCGCCCGATCCAGAGCCCCTGGCCACCGGCCCTCCGGGATACCCCGTCGGGCGAGGTCACGGTGCAGCGATACCGCGAGCCATCCACGCGGCAATCCTACGTGATCTCGTGGCTGCATGCGGGCTGCAGCTCGCCACAGTCAACGTCATTTACCTTGGCCCAACTCCGGCACATTCACGACTCCACACCGTGCATCACCGGTGGGACGGATTGCGAACCATCGGAGTTGCCTCGGGCAGTGCAGCGTCCTGTGCGGCAGCGCTCGCACCGGGTGCATCGGGCGGTGTCGGTGCCATCGTCTCGCTCCACGTCATCGCCGGCGAGCCCGCATCACCACCACCGTGGTGGGCAACGGAATCCGGCCCCGGCCGGTTACGGGGCGAAAACGGTCCGTGCCGGAGGCCGATGACAACGCCGATGATGAACGCCACCGCAGCAACAATCGCGGCCCGTCCACCTCGACTACGCTTTCGCGGGTTGCCACCCACCGAGCGGGAGTATGAACGCGCGATCGCGAGGGGCAATTCGCTACCGAGAAAATCGACCCATTGTGCGGCGCCTTGCTCGATTGGCCTGACCATTCGAATCAGGTGCCAGGGCAGGTCGATTGCCCCGGTCGAGTTGCGGCGATGTCGCGAGCCAAGGGGCAACTCCATGCGATCATGAGCAATTACGCCTCATGTAGTCGCTTCGTCGTCGGCGAAACGCTGAGCCCTCGCTACCGTCAGCCCATGGTGCGCTGCCTCCTCGCGACTCCGGCGGACGTATTGCCTCGCCCTGAAACCCTCGAGATGCCGGCGCGCGCCGCGGCGAGGAAGGTGACCGCGCTCTTCCTCGCAAGGAACCCCGACGCGTCGGGACCACCGCGCGCGGCCACGCTGCCATGGTTCGACGTGTCGGAGTCGGAGCCGACCGGCACGCAAACCATCGTCGGCATCGGGGTCGGGGAACCGAACGCGGTATCGACCTGGGCTCACCAGGCCCCCACGCGCAAGCTCGTCGCGGTACGGGCGGCGCTGCCGGAGCCGACGGTTGCCCAGCGGCCGGCATCGACGCCGGCGCACAGCACCACCCACGCGGGCCTCGTGCCCGGAGTCGTACCCGCGCCGATGCAGAGCGCGGCGCCGGCGCTGCTGGGCAAGATGCCGGTGCTGGAGCGCGAGGTGTTCCAGCTGGCGCGCCGGATCGCGCTGCAGGCCGATCTGCCGGCGGCGATGCGCGTCCTGCATCATGGCCTGTCGCGGCTGACCGACTCGCCTGACGTGACATGCGTGTTGTTCGACGCCGCGCTGTGCTCGGCATGGGTGGTACCCGACGGCAGCGGCCGGCGCGGGATCGACGACCAGGTTCAGCAGCTGGTCGCGCGGGTTGCCGGCAGCGGTCGGCGCGCGGTGCTTGGACATGCGCTGATCGAGCCCGTCGGCCCCGCACCGGCGCGCGCGGTGTTCCTGATCCGCCGCCCGCCCACCAGCACGGTGTACGGCGATCTGGAGATCGCGACGGTCGCGGCGATCGCCGCGGCGGTGGTCGGACTCATCGGTCACTTCGTGGCCGAGCACGTGGCGCGGCGCGAGCACGCACGGCGCGACGCGAGATCGGTGCTGCGACCCGGTGCGCCCGCCGCGACGGCGGCGCCCGGTTGCGTCGTCCCGACCGCGCGCACGTGGATGCGCTGGGCCTACCCGACGCTGATCGGCCTGGTGGCCGCGATGGTCACCGCCGCGGCGATCATCCAGGTGCCGACCTACTCGACCGGCGTGTCGACCATCACCGTCGAAGGCGAGCTGGTCTCGGTCGTGGCGCTGTTGCCCGGCCACGATCGGCCGCGCCTCGACGCCGGCATGGCGCTGCAGCTCGAGCTCTCCGGCCGCCACGACCAGCGCGACCAGGCCGTGATCGACGCGATCGACTCGCAGGTGATCGGACCGGAGGAGGTGCGCAAGCGCCTCGGCGATCCGATCGGCGATGCGCTGCCGGGCAACGGCCCGGTCGTGATCGTCCGGGCGCACCTCACCGCTCGCACGTCCGGGGCCGGCGGCCGTGCGTACGAGCTCCACGACGGCATGCTGGGCAAGGCCGAGGTCAAGGTCGACCACCAGAGCCTGCTCCGCGTGCTGCTGCACGGAAAGGCCAGGTGACATGCAGCCGATCCGCGACCGCGTTCCCCGGCTCGCCCGGCCGTACGAGCCGGTCGTGCGCACGATCCCGTTCGTCCCGCAGCTCGAATGGGCCGACGGCTGCGCGGCCGCGCTCGCGATGGTGCTCGGCTATCACGGCAAGCACGTCGCGCTCGACCGCGTCCGGTCGGCGCTCGCGGCCGCGCGTGCCAGCGTCACCGCGCGCGCGGTGCTCGACGCCGCCGGTCAGTTCGGGTTCACCGGGCGCAGCGTCAAGGTCACGCTCGACCAGCTGGCCGACCTGCCGCGCGCCACGATCCTGCACTGGGAGCTCGCGCACCACGTCGTGCTCGATCGCGTGATCGGGGACAAGGTCCGGATCGTCGATCCTGCGACCGGCGTGCACGACGTGCCGTGGGACGAGGTCGCCCGGTGCTTCACGGGGGTCGCGCTCGAGCTCCGGCCGCGCACCGACTTCGTCCGCGACGAGCGCACCGGCAAGCAGGCCGCGCGGTCGTATCTCCGCGGGCTGTTGGCCGAGCGCGCCGTGTTCACGCGGGTCGTCGTGGTGTCGCTGATCATGCGGCTGTTCGCGCTGGTCCTGCCGCTCGTCACCGGCCTGGTGGTCGACTGGGCCGTGCCGCGCAGCGATCTCTCGATGCTGTGGGTCGTGCTGGGCTCGGTGCTCGGTGTCGTCGCCGTACAGGCCCTGTGCACGCTCATGCGCGCGCAGCTGTTCCTCGCGCTGCGCACCAAGCTCGATGGCAAGATGACCCTCGGCTTTCTCGATCACATGCTGGCGCTGCCCCTCGGGTTCTTCCAGCGGCGCTCGGCGGGCGATCTGACGATGCGGGTCAGCACGAACGCGACGATCCGCGACGTGATCACGTCGCAGAGCCTGGCCGCGGTGATCGACGGTCTGTTCGTGGCGATCTACGCGATCGTCATCCTCGTGGTCAGCCCACGGCTCGGCCTGTTCGCGGTCGGCTTCGGGGTGATCGTGATCATGGTCTGGTTCGCGGTGCGGCCGAAGCTGGCGCGGTCCCTGGCGCTGGATATCGAGCGCCAGGCCAACGCGCAGGGCTACCTCGTGCAGCTGCTCGCGGGCATGGAGACGCTCAAGTGCGCCGGCGCCGAGGCCATCGCGGTCGAGCGCTACGCCAACCTCTACGCCGATTGCCTCGAGATCTCGGTCAGGCGTGGCCGGCTCGCGGCGAAGCTCGAGGTATTTTACTCGTCGCTGTCGACGCTCGCCCCGATGGTGCTGCTCGCGGTCGGCGCGCACGCGGTGATCACCGGCGCGCTGTCGCTCGGCACCACGCTCGCGATGTCGTCGCTCGCGACCTCGCTGTTCGGTCCGCTCACCGGCCTGGCGCAGAGCCTGATGCAGCTCCAGGGCCTCCGCATATACACCCGGCGGATGGACGATGTCCGCCGCACCACACCCGAACAGGATCCCGACGTCGTGCTCGATGCGCCGGTGCTGGCCGGCGGCGTGTCGCTGCACCACGTGTCGCTGCGCCACGCCGACGGTCCGTTGGTGGTGAACGACGTCACGCTCGACATCGCGCCCGGTACGTCGGTCGCGCTGGTCGGAGCCTCGGGCTCGGGGAAGACCAGCCTGCTGAACCTGATCGCCGGGCTCGTCACGCCGACCACGGGCAGCGTGAAGTTCGACGGCCGCTCGCTCGCCGAGCTCGATCTGCGCGCCGTTCGCCAGCAGATCGGGTTCGTGCCCCAGCACCCGTACATCTTCGGCGCAACCGTCCGCGACAACATCGCGCTCACCGCGCCGCACGCCGACACCGAGCGGATCCAGCAGGCCGCGGCGGTGGCAGCGCTGGACGGCGACATCGCGCAACTGCCGCTCGGCCTCGACACGCCGGTATCCGAGGGTGGCACGTCGCTGTCAGGGGGGCAGCGCCAGCGGATCGCGCTGGCCCGCGCGGTGCTGCACGAGCCGAGCGTGCTGCTGCTCGACGCCGCGACGAGCGCGCTCGACGCCGCGACCGAGGCCCGGGTCACGGCGAGCCTGGCGCGGCTCCGCGCGACCCGGGTGATCGTCGCGCACCGGCTGTCGACCGTGGCCAGCGCCGATCGGATCGTGGTGATGGACAAGGGCCGGATCGTCGAGACCGGCACGCACGCGTCGCTGCTCGACAAGCGCGGCGCCTATTACCATCTCGTCGCGGCTGCGGGCGGCGCAGTCCCCCCGACGCTGGAGCTGCTCCACACCCCAGCTGGAGGTCGCCGTCTCGCTGATAGCGTGTACGCCGACCCCCGTTCCGTCGCGTGAGGCGAGTCGCCGCGGCCCTGCTCGCGCGGTCAAGGCCCAACCAGCGCTTCCGCGCCGCCACGGAGGTGCCCGGGATCGGCCAGGACGTGCCCTTCGCGCCGCTGGCGCCGGCCGGCTCGCGCCGCTCTCGGCTCGGCAGGCAGCGCGCCCGCTGCGCGCCGCGCGTGACGGCCTGGCCGCGTGCGACGCCGTTCCTTGGCGAGCTTTCACGGGGGACCACGCGAATGCTAAGCTTGGTGATGCTCGGTGGTCTCTGCACGTTCTGCGACGAACTTCTCGACGGCTCGGTGGAGCACCTCCTGCATAGTGCGCTCGGGGGTCGCAAGACCTCGAAAGGGGTCGTCTGCGGCGTTCACAACAACCTGTTCGGTACAACGATCGACCGCGTGCTGACCGATCAGCTCGCTGTGATCGGGAATCTTCTCGGCATTCGCACTGGACGTAACCAACCCGCCGCGACGATCCGCGGCCTCGAGACCCTCGACGGGCAGCGCGTCGACGTCGAGCCCGGAGGACGCCTCGTGTTGCCACGGTCAAACGTCCGCGACGACATTTCCGATGGACGACGAGACATCACGATCAGCGCCAACAGTATCGAGCGAGCCAGCGCGCTCACGGCCCAGTATATGCGCCGCTATCCCGGCCGTGACCTCGAGAACGCAACCATCGTAGAGTCGATCGTGCCCACGCATCGGCCCCTGCGCATTGATGGCGCAGTTGGCGGCGAGGATGCGCATCGCGCGATCGCGAAGATCGCCGTCGTATTCGTGGCGTCCGCCGTTGGCACCGAAGCGGTGCGAGGCGCAAGCGCTGCAGCAATCCGAAAATTTGTACTCGAGGGTGGCGACAGCGCTGACTTCGTGCGCATGGACTACGCCACCCCATTCCCCGAGGTGCCGGACCTTGGGGACTTCGCGGTTCACGCGCACCGGGTCGCGGTGTTCGGCGATCCATCAGCCCGGGTCGCGTGCGGCTTCGTCGAGCTGTTCGGCGCGTTCCGATATACAATCCTGATCTCTGACGCGTGGGACGGTCCGGCGATGGCACTTCACTACGCCGTCGATCCCGTCACCGCGTTGCACAGCGAGGTCTCGCGTACGATGCCGGCACCGATCACCCCGACACAGTTCCACGCGCTCAGATCTTCGCCAGACGACGCGCGATCCTACATCGAGCGCTTGTGGGCCGCGATCTCCGCCCGCCAAGCTGACCTGCGCCTCGAACGCGTCATTCGCGACGTATTCGCCGAGATGTTTCCGCCGGAGCGTCTCGAGCAACCGACTCCCGAAGAGCGGATGACGGCCGCGAGAGAGATCACGGCACGTTTCATGGCCGAACATTGCGGCGTGCCGTACTCGCGCACGCGACCGCTTGAAGCATCGATCCGGGCGGAGCCTGAGAACGAATGATCGAGATGGGCGCGTGGCTCGAGCCAGGGCCGCGCCGCTCGAGCCGAGGGCCGCGCCGCTCGAGCCGAGGGCCGCGCCGTTCGAGCCAGGGCGCAGCCGGTGCAACCCATTAGCGCACGGACTTAACAGGCACCGACCGCAGCTCCACCGTTCGATCGACTGCGCGCGGGTCCAACTCGCATGCGGTACCATCCGCACGTGACCTGCGCCGCCAAGCTCCTCGCCGATGCCGTCGAGCTTCTGGACACGGAACGAGCGGAACTTGCAGCACAGCTGCTTGACAGCGTGGAGCTACCGCCAGGCATTTCGCTCGACGATGAAACCGAGATCCGGCGTCGGGCCCAGCAAGCGGGCGACGGTGCCGCCGGTATCCCGTGGACAGATGTGATGTGATGTGAAGCGGAGCCTTGTGAGGTGATCGTATTCCGGCCGGAAGCCGCGCGCGAACTGGCCGCCGATGTTCGAAACCACAATGAAAGGTATACCATGGTCAATGCATCGCGCATATACATCAGCGCTCAACGGAATACGATTAGCTCTCGCTCGCGAAGGTCGGAGATCGTCCACTTCACACACCACATGTGCATGCAGCTCGGACTCTGCAAGCGTGGTGAGGTGTACGCGAATCGTTTTCGCTCGAAGCAGAACCCGTACGGCAGGGACCCTCTCTATCGACACGGGCGCAACCCGGACCTGATCGCCGGCACTTTCTGCCCCGGCAAACAAAGGCTCGCGTCAATGAATCCGGCTGAGGTGACGTGCCGGAGATGTATCGACGCGATCGCAGGGGATACAAAGGAGGCGTGGGAGGCACGCGCACGCCACGCCGCAGAGCGAGATCCAGCCACAGTGCGTGACTCCAACGTGCGGTTGTATTCCAACTGGGTCGACGACCGTCAGCTCACGATCGAGGCGTGGCTTACGTGCTGCAAGGACTTCGGCGCGCCCTGGCCGTTCGACGAGCGCGAGCGCATCGAATCCGAGCGCTGGTATCGAGCGGTGAGTATGAGGAAGACGATGGGCGTCGCGACACTTGTTGTTACCGGGCAGACCAGAATGCCCGATAGCGTCGCCGACGATCTGGCAGCGCGAATCTCGAAGCTCGAGCCTGCCGATCGCACGCTGATCCATCCGGTACTCGCAGACGCTCGTCGCCTCGACGAGCTTCTCGCCGAGGCGCAGCGGTTGTTTGCGTCCATCGAAACGCGCGTGAATGGCGCTGCCACGCACATTCGTTCTCGCGGGCTGGTCGCGCTGCCGCACCGCACGCTCACGAGCGACTGACAAGAGTGCTACTCGTCCGCTTCGTCCCTGGACCAGGCCGGCGAACTCGCCGAGGCGGCGACGACCAACGATCCGACGGAACGAGGTGGCTGCCCGAGGGTCGGTTCGCCGCGCAGGCTAGACGAAGTGCGGGACCAGCGACGAGCGCGGGCGCAGCCGGGCGGAGCTCTGGCGCATCGGAGCGGCGAACCAGAAGGTCAGCGTGGTGCCGCGGCCGGCCTCGGACTTCACCGAGACCTCGCCGCCCAGCTCGATCACGACCTCGGCGAGCGCCGAGAGCCCGACGCCGCGGCCGGAGATGTCGCTGACCTGGTCCCGGGTCGACAGGCCGTCGTGGAGATCGCGGCCGACAGCGAGCGCTCGGTGTCGCACGGCAGGCCGAACCCGCGGGCCTTGGTGCGCACGCGCTCCCAGTCGATGCCGCTGCCGTCGTCGCTGATCTGCAGCACGAGGTGGCCGGCCTCGAGACCGGCGGTCATGGCGATGCGGCAGCTTGCCGGCGGCGCCCGCGCCGCCTCGGCCTCGATGCCGTGATCGACCGCGTTGCGGATCACGTGGACCATCGCGGCCCAGAACGGGGTCCAGCCTTCGGGATCGAGCCGGATGCCGTTGCCGGTGATGTCGACCTGGGGCTCGGGCTTCCTTCCGGCTGATCGGATCCTGCTCGACGCGGAGCTCGGTGACCAGCGTGCCCGCCTCGCGCAGGAACTCCTCGACGCTGGTGCGATCGACCGAGATGTGCTGGAACATCCGGACCACCTCGCGCTGCTCGCGCTCGCCGAGTTCGCGGCCGACGGCGTCGGTGACGTCGCTGATCACGACCAGGAGCTGGGCGATCTTGCCGTCGGGGCCGATCGGGAGGTAGGTAGCGTCGTAGTTCCGCTGGGCGAGCTCGAACCGGCGGGGCAGCTGGTGCAGCACAACCTCGGCCGGCATGGCGTCCTCGCGGGACCGCGGGTGCGACACGGCCCGGTCGCGCCGGCCGGTGGATCGGTGTATTCGCCCCCGCGCGGCGCCGGCGCGAGACACCGTCGGCGGCGCGCGTGTATGGTCCGCGCATGCGTACTCTGTTCGCGCTGATCGTCGTCTCGTTCGCCATGCCGGCCGGCATCGCCGCCGCCGCGCCCAAGGTCGTGGTCGTCAAGGCTGCCCACCTGTTCGACGGCAAGTCCGACAAGGTCGTGTCGCCGGGCGTGGTCGTCGTCGAGGACGGCAAGATCACCGCCGCGGGCACCGCGGCCAAGGAGCCGGCCGGCGCGGAGGTCATCGACCTGGGGAACGCCACGCTGCTGCCCGGCCTGATCGACGCGCACACCCACATGAGCGGCGAGGGCTCCGCCGACTGGAAGAAGGACGAGCTCGACCGGTTCAAGAAACCGATCCCGCAGGTCGCGATCGAGGCGACCGCGTTTGCCCGGCGCACGCTGTCGGCCGGGTTCACCACGGTGCGCGACCTCGGCTCGGACGATCTGATCGACATCGGGCTGCGCAACGCGATCAACGAGGGCGCGGTCCCCGGTCCGCGCATGCTGGTCGCGACCCATGCGATCTCGGCGCGCGGCGGGGACTGCGACG
>Ga0307515_10006383_pt1 | contig 23601 bp, 16 predicted proteins | sample 17_EM_MG_FD_194513 | JGI IMG/M metagenome (GOLD analysis project Ga0307515, IMG submission 194513) | Populus trichocarpa ectomycorrhiza microbial communities from riparian zone in the Pacific Northwest, United States - 17_EM | ecosystem: Host-associated > Plants > Roots > Unclassified | place... | reverse complement strand
ATCATCCGGCACCGCCTGTTCTCTAGAACTCTCCCTACCGTCACCCGCAGGAATCTGGTTTAAGACCCCGTTGCCTGTTGGAGGCGCCAATACAGTCAACGATCTTGCGGCCCGTAGACCCAAGCCATGGAGACTTCAGAGGCCGGGAGTGTGGGGGTCGCCAATGACCGGAGTGGTCATGGAATACCCACTAAACCTGCAGGGGGCCTCCTGTCCAACATTGGCGATGATGACCCCTGTCTGCGACTGACAGGGCGCGCCGTACCAGACCACCCAGAAGTAGTTTAATGTCCCTCCCTGTGTCTCCACCGTCTGCCCATTGAGAGCTCAGGTAGAGACCACTATCCCACGCCTTACAACGGGAGTAGAACCCGCTCCCAGAGGGCGCTGGAAGGGTAATGGGGACGACGTGAACGGTAAACTCCCCACACCATCTATGCGGCCATGCTCGCACTCAAGGGCGGGGGAGTCACATGCTCGCGGTGTCCGGCGCTACCGACCACCGGGTTTAGCATCATCGGGCGAAACACCCCGGGGCTCCCAGAGGGACTCAGGGGTTTACTCATCATTACCGGGCACCTCAGGCTAATAATCACTGGGCGAAATGCACAAAGGCTCACAGGGGGAGTGGGGGTTTCTCTCATCATTTACCGGAGCCCGTTTCCAGGGAGCACTTTCACCCCAGACGTGGAACCAGCTAGAGAAGGCCATCATAGCCAAGCCCCAGCTATTAGAAACCCCTTGCGCACAGAGTGCAATGTGCCCTCATACCTGAGACACCCGACTAGAGCGGACCGTCAGGTCAGTCCCAAGTATTATGTAACCCCTTGCGCTCCCGGGGCGATCACACCCTCATACCTGATAGGTGGGCGCAACTGGCCTGGCCCGCAAGCCCATGCTCTATGCGTCACTCAACCATAGCTGAGGAGAGGCTGGAATGGGTGGTGGTCCAAGGACCCCACCCGGGCATAACGGGGTACATGGGCGGAGGTCCATGGACACCCTTGTGCGTCCAATGGCCTCCACCCAGGCAATATGCTGTCAGGGGCATAGCATGTCATGCCCCCTCTTCAGCTGGGTGTCCGCGGACCTCCATGGAGGCCGCATGGTGTCAGCGTGGAACTCAAGGGAGCCTCGTGGGCAACCCAGAAATTCCAGAAAAATTCAGTGAGCACTCTGGTGACCACTGGTGACCCCAGAGCGGACGTATCGGCTAAGGGGTCATGCCCGCAGGCACCCAGTGGAGTCGCCAGAGCAGCAACACCGACTGTGTTCTGATTCCCCAGGGGGCAGGGCGACGCCTTTCCAGGATCGCCCAGCCTGGGTACCACTATTCCTATGGAGCAAAGAGAGTCTCGGATACAGGGGAGCACGACCCCTGCACCGGTTTCCTACCTTTACTCACTGGTGTTGTGTCGCGATGATGTGGCGACCAGGGAGCTAAAACTATGTACAGGGAAATTTAGCAAAAAGCCGAATATGTACCTATGTAACTATACGAGAAGGTATCTATGAGCAGGGACCCATGCCCACAGTCCCGGGCTAGGATCCCACCCATCACCTCTCGCGATGGAAACCACAGCTGGGGGCCAGAGCCCAGGGTCTTCTGTAACACCCAGCCACTCACCTGGACCACCTTCTGCCGCCCTGTTGAGGATGTTGCCCGGTTGGAACTACTTGGAAGTAGTGGTCGGGTCCAACCTCTGCTTCTCACCACTTTTTTTTTTTTTTTTTTTTTTGTCAGGAAGGAAGCCGCACTGCTACCAGTTCATGGATTTTAAACTCAAAAGAGGGAAATGGTCTCCCGGCCCCCAATGAGATTCCCAAAGAAAAGGTGCCCCTAAACAGGGATGCCCGTTTCTGGGGAGTTGGGTCTTTTATGACTTTAGCCCAGATGTGACAAGCCCCTCAACTGGAACGGCCTGTTCACTAGAACTCTCCTCCTTCTGAATCCCGCAGAAATCGGTTTACCGACCCCATTGCCTGTTGGAGGTGCCAATACAGCCTCACTGCTCCCCAAGGGCAAAATGGTCTCCCGGCACCCAAGAGGAAAGCAGCTGGTTCACCCAATCGGCTTCAGTGGCTGGGAGTGTGGGGGTCTACACCTAGGCGGAGTGCCTTATGATGTCATACCCACTAAAACTGCGGAGGGCCTCTAAGTCCGACATTGGTAAAGGTGGCCCCTGCCTGTGGCTGACAGGGCATACCGTACCGGACCGCCCCTAAATCGTTTAACGTCCCTCCCTGGGCATGGGCATCAGACCACTAGGGATCGTGTATCCCGACACCACTATCTCCGCCATACAGCGGGAGTAGAACCCACTCCCAGAGGGCGGGAGAAGGGTAATGGAGACGACTTATGGTAAAACTCCCCTCACCATCCATGCAGCTCGAAAGCCAGCACTCTCAAAGGATGGGGGAGTCACGCCCCCGTGGCAAAGAAAAGTAACCGGACACCAGATTTAACTATCACTGGGCGAAACATCCCAGGGCACAAGGGGTCCATACGCCGTAATGCCATCCTCGCCGGGACAGTGACTTAACGTACCAAAGGCTTCCACTCTTCGGGTACAAGTGCCCCTAATCGGTGGTACTGCACAGCCAGGGGGGTACTTTTTCGTGCGAGGTTTTATAATGCCGGATTTCACGGCTCCCACTTATACCGGATATCCCCGAAGGGGTCCTACCAATTGGTATACCTATGTGAGAAACCTATAGGTTCATCTAGTGTATCTGGGTTGATAGCCTACGCGTGGTGGCTGCGGCATCCCACACGCCCAAAGGACTCCGGACGCCTAAAGCGGCAGGGATCCCACCCCTATTACAGCTAAGCTTAGCACTGGTGCCCCCGATGCTGACCGAGACGATCACACCCTCACATCCAGTGGCCGGCGACAGATCCGTACGCCTAGGACCGTGCACTACACGTCACCTGGCCAGGGCCAGGGAGAGGTCAAAGAGCTGGGCGTCCAAGGACGCCCAACTATGGCATAACGGTTTACAAGGATGGAGGTCCAGGGACGCTCTTGTGCACCCAGGACCTCCACCATGGCAATACACTGTCAAGGGCACATTGTGTTGTGCCCTCTCTTCAGCTGGGCATCCGCGGACCTCCATGGAGGCCGCATGGTATCAGTGCGGAACTCAAGGAAGCCTCATGGGCAACTAAGAAATTCCCAGAAATTTCAGCGAGCACTCTGGTGACCCCTGGTGACCCCAGAGCGGACGTATCGGCTAGGGGGTCGTGCCCGCAGGCACCCAGAGGATTTGCCAGAGTGGCAGCGCCAACTGTGTTCTGAGTCCCCAGGGGGCGGGGCGACGCTCTTTCAAGGCCGCCCAGCCTGGGTGCTACTATCCTACAGATCAAAGAGAGTCTCAGATACGGGGGAGCACGACCCCCGCACCGGTTTCCTACCTTTGCTCACTGGTGCCACGTCGCGATGAGGTGGCAACCGTGGGGCAACAACTATGTACATGAAAAATCTGCTAAAAGCAGAGACACAACTATGTTCCTAAACGAGAAAGCAACTACTGTTAGCCAAGCCCAGGCGCGCAGCCCGGGCCAGCAACCCACTCGTTGCCACTCGTAATGACTCTGCTTCTCACCACTTTTTTTTTTTTTTTTTTTTTTTTGTGGGTCAGGGAGGCGGCTCTGCCGCCGACTGCACGATAAGCCAGAGAGGGGAAATGGTCTCCCGGCCCCTGCAACTGACAGATCTGTGGAGTGGCGCCCCATCACCTGGCACCGCCTGTTCTCTAGAACTCTCCCTACCGTCACCCGCAGGAATCTGGTTTAAGACCCTGTTGCCTGTTGGAGGCACCAATACAGCTCTGCTCACGACCATGTTCATGAGTGAGCTGGTCTCCCGGCACCCATGCGCAATGGACTGAGACTCCAAAGCTTCAGTGGCCAGGAGTGTGGGGGTCGCCAGCGGCCGGAGTGACCGTGGAATACCCACTAAACCTGCGGGGGGCCTCCAGTCCGACATCGGTGATGATGACCCCTGCCTGCGGCTGGCAGGGCGCACCTTACCGGACCGCCCAGAAGTGGCTTAACGTCCCTCCCTGGGACCCTGCCGTCTGCCCAAGGTGAGCTCTGGCAAGATCCACTATTCCCCACCTTACGACGGGAGTAGTACCCGCCCCCAGAGGGTGGGGAAAGGGTGATGAGGACGATGTGGGACGTTGCAGTAACGATGTGAGGCCTAAACCTACACCTAGGTGTAGGCATCATCCGTGAGGGCCCGCAAGACCGCTTCTCTCCCAGAGAGGCGGAGCAGGCGCTCATTCGCAACAGGCGCTTGGAGAGCGCGCAGTATTGACTTACCTCTGCTAGAAAGCCGCCTCCCAGCGTCGCTCCCCAGGAGGTGGGACACGGGGGGTGGCAGTCTCGTGAGGTCGCCCAGCAAGGGGGCGGGCGTATGATTATGTGCAGCGCAGGGCAGCCCTTCGCTGCCTTCGTCTGCAGCTAGCTGTGCTTGTAAGTGTGCCGGGACCGGTATGGCCAGCGTGTCACGCAGCGAGGCCACGCAACTCGCGGGCATGAAGTTAAAACTCGTATCATGGATTTCTTTCATGCGCCACTTCCACAGTGCCCAGTAGTAGTTACCTATCATCCATTCGCGCCGTTGCCTCGACTTCTTGAGCTTTTTGAGTATTTTTTTCCGTCCTTTCACTATAGGGTAGGCAGTCTCCTCCAGGACACCCAGTGCGAGGAGGGGGTACCAAGGCGACGTGCCCCATGAATCAGGGGACAATGTCTTGAAACTGGAGTCTGGGTGCAACGTGCCTAGCGCTGCCAGCAAGACCGTCATTAGTGGCTGTAGTCTGTAGACATCGCAGCCCAGGAGGATGTGTCCAAGGGTCATTTCCAGCCCACAAGGGCAGAATCTACCCATATCTGACCTCTCATGTCCCTGACCGTGGTATCTGTGTCCAAGGACCTGCGCGCCGTTCATCTCTTTCCAGAGCACTTCCTTCATTCCCTCAGGAATGGTCAGGCGCCATACCTCCTTAATATAATTTCCAGGGTCTAGTACCACCCCAAACATCTGGCCTAGGGTGACCATCCACCTGTCAGAGAAGGCTTCAAATTTCAACGTCTTCGCAGGTGCCCCCACTCGTGCGCGCACAACCAGCCTGGTCAGGTAGTCCAGGGGCTGGTGGCAGAGGACAGGGGCGGTGTCAATCCAGCCGTCCGGTACGGTCAGCGAGCCTATGTCCAAGACTCTTCCCTTCGTGCGCCCCTCATTGGCGAGTTTGTCAGCGATGTTATTCATGACATCATTCCCGTGGGCTTTGGCTTTCTCGAACCGCAGTCTACCTGTTCTATCCCGCAGCAGGTACAGGAGGGTTCGCAGGAGGGGCACGGGTGGGCCTCTACTGAAGTGCCGCGGAGCATCACTCCATCCGTCTCTCTCCATGGCCAGGAGGCCTCCTTTTAGCAGCCCTAGAACGAACGTAGAGTCAGTGTGGATGACTATGTGGGCGTCCCGCCAAGCCATCAGGCATAGCACCACTGCCGTCACCTCAGCAACATTATTAGAGAGAACCGCCCCTGTCAGCGATACGGTGTCATGGAACTGTAGGTCTGAGACCCAGGCGGACCCCGCTGTGCAGATGTCCGTACCATTGTCTTTCGCGGATCCATCTGTCCAGATGTGTATATCCGTCTCGTAGACTATAGACTCCGCTCGCCTGGTGGTCGGCGGTGCGGCAGGCGTGTAGTCAACCATGCGATCTCGCACTCTGGTCTTCTTATACGCGTCCTTGATGACTCGCCCCGCAATGATCGATTTGGGGGCCGTAAAGATTCTTATGCACCCGAGGGGGCTATCCATGTTGGGCCATACGTTAACACTAGGGTGCACATTCGCGGTACCCAATTTCCTCAGTGGCGACCAGCTCGATGCGTGCATTTGCTCTTTCATAGCCGACACTGTTTTCTTCAGGCCTGTTCCCCTAAGGGCTGGGGGGGCGTAGAGGTGGACCACTTTGCGTACTCCATTTGCTCTGAGGCCCAGCAGCTTCCCAAACCTCTGTGACCCCGGTCTAGGCAGTGCCGGGTGATTAAGAATGGGCGCATTCATCCGCGCCGCGAGGGATGGGGCAGCACAGACCATATCTAGCCCGAATTTCCTAGCAGTCATGAAAGCCTGGGACACTCTGCTCTGAAGCAGAGAGGGCATTGTGTAAGCCTGCTGTAGGAAGGGATTAAGGCCCCCGTGTGTGCCGGCTCTGCTGGAGGTCGAAGCCATTTTCAAGTCCATCCAGGTCCATTGTTTCCAGGGCACTCTCTGGTCCCCCATAATTAGGTCACTCAGGAATTTCAAGTCGGCAGCCATTTTTCGGGTCGTGAGGGAGGGCGTGTTGAGACCTCCTTCCGCCAAAGGAGCTTCCAAGGTTTTGTAAGCCATCGCAGAGAACTTCCCTCTGACAAAGTTCATTATCTTGTTTCCTATCCTGTTGAGCAAGCTCGACGGGATACCGTTACCATCCATTAGGAAGTGGCATCTGGAAAGCATGAGGGCTTTAGCCAGAATCGACCTATTCCTCGCAGACGCGCCAATAGCTCGCCACTGCGAAATGATCTTCTTCACGTGCTTGTCTATTTGTTCCCATCTATCGGTGGTGAAATCCCTACTACCGACCCAGACCCCTAGGATGCGCAGAGGGTCCGCAGGCGGTAGGATGTGCGCGCCCGGTATCAACGGGCCGTCCATGTCCTGCCTGGTATAGCAGTTAAGCTGGAAGTCATGTGGGCCGACTGGGTTAACATCTGTTTTATCCATGTTAAATTTGGAGCCAATGACCTTGGACACCGAGGTTAGGCATTCAGATACCTCCGGCACAGAGTCCTCCTGTCCGAGGAATAAGTTGATGTCATCAGCATATAGCATGACTTTCACGGGCTTGAGGCCTGGCACTGAGAGGCCCTTGACAACCTGCCATAGCTTGATGGCCAGAGGCTCTATGGAGAAGTTGAACAGCAGGCAGGACAGCGGGTCTCCCTGTCTCACTCCACGCTTCAGCACGAAATAGGGGCTATAGCCGCTGTTGATTCGGACTCTGGACTTGCAATCGCTAGTGAGGTCACTAATTAGCAGGATGAGGTCCGGGGGAAGCCCTGACGCAACCAGGACCTGTAAAAGCCAGGATTGGTCCACTCTATCATAAGCTTTCGCCTGATCCAAACCGACTATAAAGCCTGGGGTACCCGTCGCGTCACAGAGGTGTGCAACTTCGGAAGCCAACCTAGTGTGTTCATTCATCAGCCGTCCCGGCACGAAGCCTTTCTGGTCTGGGTGGAGCTTGGCCACTGCCCAGGGGGCGAGCCTCATGTTCAACAGGTTAGTGTACATTTTACAATCTGTGTTCATGGATGAGATTGGCCTATAGTTGGAAACCAGAGTGGGGTCCCCTTTCTTATAAAAAAGGCTAACGTTAGCGTTCTTGAAGCCTGCTCGGGAAGAACCTCTTTCCGCAATGTCCCTAGTTAAGTCAGCGAACGCCGACCAGAAGGTCCTGGGCGGCACATCGTTGCTTTGCAACGCAGCGAGCGTTCTTACAAGTTGTTTCCAGAAGCTGTAGTGAATGCCGTCCGGTCCAGGGGCTGTGTTCGGCATTTTCGACAGGAGGGCTTTCATCTCTTCCTCTGTGAACGGTCCCTCTGTGATGTCTTCAGGCTTGGGATCGGGGCGGCGTAGGCTTTGGAGCCTGACTTCCTCCAGTAGCGTCTGCTGCACTGCGAACCTTCCCTGGTCCGTTTGCTCTGGGGTATGCAGGTCAATGAAGTATTCCTTGGCAATGTCAGTCATCCCGGCCAAGTCCGTGCGAGCAATACTGTCTGTAGGGCGTCTCAGCCCCTCCACGGACACGGAAGCCCTGCTGCCTCTCTCATCCAGTTCCTTATTAGAGGATTGTTTAAACCACTCAGACGAGTGGGTTCTGGCCATCTTCTCCCACTTAGCCTTGGTGGAAGAGTCCAGTTTAGACGCCCGCTCTCTTAACAGACCAGCGACGCTCTTGTCTCCTCTCGGCTTCATGAATTGCGCTGTCCCAATGACACCGGGTAGTGGTGTGACGGGGGGCTGTGTCCTCACCATGACCTGCCACGGTGACGTCTGGCTCGCAACGAAGTGTTTGCTCGGCTGCGGCGGGACTTCATAAGAAGGCCTAGCGCTAGGCCACTTCGGCGCAGCTCTGGCGGGGGGGCGTCGCACGGCCCACAGCTGTCTGTTGGCACTAGTAACGGCGCTCATTATCATATCAGGTGGTACCGTTTCTCTCTTCAAGGCCGCCACCCAATCCTTCTTTCCAGATTTCTTCATGGCGCGCACTTCTGTTAGTCCTGCGTCTAGAACGACTTTTTTAAACTCGGCCCATTTCTCCAACGTAACTGGACCACTATTGGTCAAGACACTCCATGCCAGCAGAACCGCCGGCCAGAACTTCTTTGTTTTGTCGAGGACCTCAAGGCTCGGTAGTCTGGGCGCCGGTTTAGCCTTCTCAATCTTCGGTCTCTTTGGGTACACGGGTACCATCACCAGCCTATGGTCTGAAGCCCCCGTGTCCAGGGGTGTGACTTCACCAGCTGACCACCCTTGCATCGGGTGGTAAATCCTATCCAGTCTGGAGTACACCCGACCATGCGCTGTTGTTTTACTGTACGACCACAGAGGCGGGGCAGGGTCTGTACCTGCAGTATCAGCAAGACTACATAGCGCTTTTATGCTGTTGAAGGCGGCCAATAATCTGACTGGTGCCCTGTCCGGATGGGCCGTCGGGAACCTATCCCCAGCATATTCCACAAAGTTCCAGTCTCCGGCTGCAAAGCAGCCTCCCCAATGTGTTCTGGCCTGTCGTCTCACGAAAGCCACCAACCTCTCGTTCAGCCTCTCGTAAAATTCAACCAAGGACGACTGGCCCCTTGATATATCCCCGTAGACACCGAGAATCCAGAGTGATTCCCTGCTAGTCCTGTGAGATGCGTTAACCATTATCGCGTAGCCAGGGACTATAACTTCTTTGTGCTGGACCTCCCACCCTGATCCGGCCTTGACTACGATCGCCACCCCGGCCCTGTGCGCCAGGCCGGATTGTTCCAAAACTTGTACTCGACGGCTGGTCGGGAGCGAGACTGTGTGTGTTTCCGTTAGGACTAATATGTCAATGTCTTCTAAGGTCAGTAGGTGTTCTACCAGGCCCATCTTGGACCTGTCTTTGGGCGCAAGCCGAGAGCCTTGCCCACACATGTTCCATGTGGCTAGTCTAAAGGGTTTTCTGGTCAGCTCGAGGGGGGGGTCCTCTGGCTCTGCCTCAGCCCCATCCGGGAACCTCCCTCTGGTCCTTTTAGGGGCCGAGGTCTGGCCTAACCCAGAGCTGGGGGGGGGCGGATTGCTGTTTGAGCCTGCAGCCCTCCGCCTTGGAGGTGCAGGGTGGGGGTTTTCGCATATCTGGCTGTTTGAGACACTGGCCGCCACCACACCAACCAGGGAGGTACCCGCTGTCCCTCCGCCGTCACCGTCAGCCCCTCGGCTCTGAGCCGGGTGGCCAACAGCCCGTGCGGGACATCTTGAGGTTGCGAGCTTGTAATCCATGGAGCTGTGGAGGGGGAGTGCCCCGTAAGTGACCTGACCAGTAATAGGGGAACGCCGGAGGGCCTTGGCTAATTCCCCTCTAAGTTGTTTGTGTGGATGGTTATCAGTGCAGAGCAAAGTTATCAGTGTTCCAAGGTACTGTTAATCAAGGTAGTATCATTCACAAAACATCAATTTGGCAGATAAGCGTGAGCACCAAGGGGCAAGGAGACCAACATCAGCCCGCATACGACATAACCGTTCGAAACTGCATAATCAAAGTTACGTAACCGTGAGGTAATTAGTCAGAGAAAGAGAAATAAGAAACCTATCAGTCCCGGTCAATCTCATCTGGGGCAGCACCCACTGCGTCTTCCTGTTCTTCTTCTGCCTCTGGGATGTCTCCGCCGGGCGATACACCTCGGACCTGCCTACTCATTCTGGAACCCCTGGAGCCAGTGGAGGATTTGTCCGCCTTATTCTTCTTGGGCGAAGAGCCGGCTGCTTTTTCCTTTTGTTTTCCCAGGGCGTACTTGATGGTGCCCGGTACTGCGCTCATGTAGGTGTCTCGCGCCGTCGCGGTATCCAACTTCGACCCGGGAGTGCTACCTTGTCGGCTTATTGTTTTTACGCTAGCCGCCATGTACATGTTCCTATCGTTCCACACCTTCTGCCTGATAGCAGGAAAACCGAAGAAGAGTGGGATGTACTTGTCGTACGACTCTTTCTCCTTGAAGATACTCAGCGCAAGCCATGCTGCGGCTGCTGGGGATGCCAATCCGTCACTGACTAGGATGTGCAGTATTGCGACGGCTGGGACGTTCGCCTCTCTTCCGTCAAAGCAGGGTTCGGGTTCCCCTAAGAGAGCCACCAGGCCGTTGAATTCATCTTGCGCGTGTAGGACCCCCAAGGCTTTACTAAACGCTGGCCGGTCCATGTGGTACTTTCCGAGATCGTTGACGTACTGGAGGAATCTGAGGGAGATGGGCCGTGGAGCGATTGCTATGGGCGCCAGCTTTCCCCAGAGATGGTCTGTTTCCTCAGAGTGGGAGACCCTATGTCGCTTTATTTGGACGCATGTTCTCCACCACTGGTTTTCGAAAGATCTCGCCGCTGCGTCATCGTATATAACTTCAGGGGCTTCTTCCTCGATATCCATCACGCCTTTCCGCCGTACGAAGGAGAATTCCGACCATTCGCTCATGGGCTCGTGTTCCACTCCCAGAGAATTGAAAGACAGCATGAAGTCGCCCTTGTATCTCTTGACGGTAGACTCCACCTCGTCCACCTCCGCAGTAGGATACGCTGATAGGAGGGTGCTCCTGACGTGCTTCATCTCCGCTATTGTTTGCATCCAGGCTAGCGTGGTCGGGAGGTCGTTGTCATGCTTCTCTAAGGTGAGGGACAAGTGCTCTTCCGCCATGGCAGGGAACGCAGATACCATCCGCTTCAGGTTCTGTGAGAACGGCAGGTCCTCATATGTCTCCGACGTAGAGCGAGTGTCGAATTGCGGTTCCATGGTGTGGGGGGATATCTCGCCCGAGGTTGGGGTCGCAGCCTTTGGGATAGTCCACGAGTTACTTCGCTTCTTTCCCTTTCTTTTGGGCAAGCCGCCTACGTCCTCCGCTGTGATACCTGCCGCCTTAACCAGTGCAGCGCCCTGCAAGGGCCTAATGTTCGAGAAGAGCAGTGATTCTTCTTCGTTCAGGGGTATTAGAGAGGGTAAGAGGGGGGCAGATATGGTGGGTAGCGGGACGCCCGCCATGATGTCGTCCCTGTCCTGTTCCACGGTTCGTCCGAGCGCCAGGGAGGTCAGGGCTTTCTGGACTGCTGGGTGTTTGCTTATGTCCTTGTCGGGCAGGAGCGTGGTATGATCCGGCTCGCTACCGCTGGTCATTTCGACGTCCAGAAGGCTTTCTGGCCAGGTGTATTCCGTGGTCTGTTTATCGTCATGTTGCGAAATTATGGCCACGCTGGCTACCTTGCTTGGACTGATAGGGATTTCCTGCGACACAGGCCGGAGAGGGGATTGTAGGGCGGGCCTGGTGGTGTCTTGAGACAGTAAGGCTTCCGCCCGCGGGGGGGTATCGCTAATATGCGACCGGCTTGTAGCTACCGAGCCATTCTCCTCCTCTGGCATTGGCGGGGCGGGACGAACAGCCTGCAGTATGGCTGGGGTTTGATCTGTGGCGCGTGTCAGGGCCTGAGATAGGCGCAATCAATGTAACAGTCTCTCGTACATGCAGCAGTGGCAATGCCTGCGGGGTCTACTTGGTGCGCAGCACCTTGTATAGGTATAGGCATGGAGCCTGGGCAATTATGTGTCAAAGACGTGTGTGTGTCAGTATGGTATTCCTCATGTAGTAACTGAGGATTGCACCAACCGCCAGCCTGTAAAGAGGAAGCCCCTTCTGTGAACCTGCTGTACTCATAAGACATGACTTGGTCCGACACCGACGTCGGGAGCCATCTGTCTTTCCGCAGAGAGGCCAAGACCGCAGGCAGAGAGCCCTTATGGGACTTGCAGAGGAACTGGATCTTGGATTCCGTGAGGCCCAGCCCTTGCGATATATTCCCAGCCATTTGTAGCACGAGGAACCTGATTAGGGTATCCACGACCTGGTAGGGGGGGTTGTCAAGCGGGGGAGGGGCGGCGATCGATAGCCTTGCGTCCGATGCTATGGAGGACGCGTCATCCGTGTCCATCCTTGTGCTTTTCTCCTCTATGGCCGACAAAGGGGGTGCCGGCCAGACAGGGGGGACTTTCAGCTGGGGGCGTGATGGGGAAGGGGGGATTCTCGGCATGCCGGGAGCAGGGGGCACAGGCAACTCCCAGGCTGATCTGTCCAGGGAAATGATTCTCTCCGCAGCCTTCTTCTTGATGACGAGCGTCCTCGCAGGCTGACTGACCAGGCTATTGCCGCCGACTTTCATAAATGGGAGTGGACACTCCTCCGTAAAGTGGTTGGTCGAGTAGCAGCATTGGCATGCATAGGGGCGCCTCGCGCTCCAGGTGGGCTCGAAATTCAGGAGGGGTGATGAGTCGGGGACAGAGCCATGTTTGTGGCCCCAGTCCATGGACCATGGCCAGTAGACCGTCGTGGAATCCAGGATGAAGGTTCCTCTGAATTTCGAAGTAGCACCGGCCTTGCGGACACCTAGGACTCGCCACCCGAGCCTGGTGTCTCCCATCTCGAAGTCTAAGAGCCGTTTGCGCATCTGGGTATAGATGGTGTTGTCGTCTGCCAGGGACCCCTTAACCACCCATTCCAGGTCTCTAGCCCTACCCGCCGGGGCGAATCTCCTGATGACGTACACGGCGTTACCCTCTGACAGCCTGACCAGGTCGTACTTCAGGGCTTCTTTTTCTCCGTCCGAATTGGAGGGGACTGTGCACAACATCCAGTCCTGCCTGGGGTCCATCTTCTGTAACGCGACTGAGCACCTCCAGCGCGCGGAGAGCTTGGAGCGGAGAGTGCTGAGCTTGGGGTCTTTATACTGCGGGCCGACTTGTGCCACTCTGGCAAGCATGAAATGGAAGCCGGGCTTGTTGTAGACTTCGGAGAACTCATCCCATGTCCAGCTCTTCGCAGGCTCCATGGGGTCTTCGTACCTGTTATTCCAGCGGGGCAAGCCTTTCGGCACCACTTTGGCCAACTCGTCCACCGTGTACAGCTCCAAGGGCCTTGGGAGGTATAGTTTGGAGTCAACCGGCTCCTCCATCTTCACAAATAGACTGTCCAGTGGCACCTTGCCAGCCAGCGTTGGAAATAGGGGGCCCACCCTCTCAGCGTAGTCCTGGTAATTAGTTTCTGGCCACAGCTCCTTAGCCGATGGACGTGGTGCCTTCTCAGGGACAGCGTCGTTAGGAACCTCCACAAATGAGGCGCCGTCTGCGATGGGATGGTCACCCATATCTGTCTCCTCTGGGTTCGCTCCGCCGTCTAGCAAGTCGACCACTCTCTCTTGTTCCTGGATTTGTGCGGTTAGGGCTCTAGACAGGGTCCGGGCGTGATCGAAGTCAAAGCCTGGGGGCGGAGACTCTATGGCTGCCTCTATCTGCTTATACTGTTCTAACAAAGCCACCAGTCTCTCTGACTCCGCGGTCAGGGTTTCTTCCCGCAGCCTCTCATCCTCCTGGATCGCAGCGTACTCTGATTTCACCCTGCTCAGGATCGTCGAGAAAAATTCAGTAAGCGCTGGAATGCACCCTTTCCTGTCGAAGTCCTTATGCTTCTTAGCATCTTTCAACCACGCCTGTGTATCTTTCCAGGCCGGCACGGCTAAGGTGGACAGGAATATATCTAGCTCCGCCTTAAGGGAGTCCATGGCTTCTTCCAGGGGGTCAGCAAGGGCTTTCTTCCACTGTGTGGCGGGGGAAGTGGGTCGTCTGTCAGTGTTGGGGGCCGCATAAGGATGAAACGGCGCTTTTCCTCGCCTGGGCAGCTTGTAGCCCCTTTGCTTTGGGGCCGGGACGCCGAGTGGGACTGCAGGGGCCATCATTGACTGGGGCGGGAGTGGGGGGCCTCGAGCTGGGTGTGGGCGGAAAGCTCCAGGGACTGGCCGTTGCGGGTAACCGGCATTGTGGCCTGGGTGCGGGCGGTTGGGCAGGTGCGCCCCGACCTTCCAGGAAGATTTGGCGCTGAGTAGCGTTATAGCGCCTCGTACGAAGCGCCCTTTCATATGGTAAAGCCCTGGGGCTTGTTCCACCAGAAACGTACTGAATTTTTCCACCAGGGGGCTGCACAAGAGATCAGTGACCGTGGGGTAGTAGCCGAGCTCTACCGTAGCGGAAGGCCAGTTATGTTCTTGGACCGCCTGCAGATAGCAGAGGCCGCGGGGGAAGCTGAGTCCATCGCGTGGTCGCCAAAGGACGCGGGTTTTGCGGGCTGGGGTGGGTGTGACCTGGCTGACAACTTTGGGCGCTGCGTACTTCCGGAGTACGACATCGTCCAGGGGGCATTTAGCTGGCAAGGTGGGCGCCTTTCGCAGCGTAGCCTTTCTGGGCCGCTTGACTGGTTTGGGGCGGGGCGGGAGTGTTGGGCGTGTGGCTTCGGCGCCGAAAAGGCAGTAGTTGATGATGGTGACCGCCTTCGCCTCATCGACCAGGGTGGCTCCCAAAAGGGAGAGTGACTTCATGCTTTCTGTGGTCGCTAGGGATGATATATCTGTTATCTAAAAAAAGATAGATATGGGTAAGTAAATGCCCTTAGGAAAAATTAGTCAAGCACAAATGGGGTCCGGGACCCAGATGCGCTGCCTCCGCTAGGCCTGGCTAGGGCCGGTCACGTTAGTATCAGGCGTCACTTCGGATACACCCGTGACTTGTCATGCCAAGGGGTGGTGGCTGTTGTTTCAAGTGGGGAAGCGTCCACCGGCGTTTAAAGTGTATGCCGTCACTCGGAGCTGGTCCGGGGCGGAGGGCCCGTGGGTCCCTCTGCTTATGTTGGAACTACAATGCACTCCCCTGGGTCTGCCAGCCATGGGTCAACAGCATGGTGAGGCTTGCCAGGGTGTTGGATATGTGAACTGGGGCGTCCGAGGACCAACCAGTGCAGGCCCAACCTAGTCCAGGGCGGGAGACGAAGGCTTAGTGGGTAGGACTTCTACACGCAAAGCGTAGTAGGCATAAGCAAGCGGACCTGGAGGGTGCCTGTGTTGAGACAAGCACGGCTGCCAGAGTCACCTGTCTATTTTTCAAGTGGGGCAGGCCACCAGCGTTTATATGTTTATACTGTCATGTATGCCGGCACGCAGTCATGGAGGGACTCCAATGGGGTGGGTTCCCCGTACCTCCCGGGTACGGGGTGGTAACCTGCGCCCACCCGGGCAGCAGGAGGGAAGGACTCCCAAGAGTAATGAATCCCCAATAGGCGACCACATGGGGCACTGCTATCCTATTACGATGCTGGTGCACCAATTTTGATTTACCTGGGTTAAGGTACAGCGGCCATCATGTCAGGGTGTCGGCCCCAACGGATACAGCACGCACTGCCCCCCAGGACGCGCAGAGGTAAGCCCTTTCATTATCTCGACCCGACCGGTGCCGAGGGGCGTTGTTTCAGGTGGCGCAACCCACTGACCAGTTACAGGGAGGTGTCTACCCCAGACCGCGGGGGGCAGGTCTGACGGGCCACCGTGGTGGAGTGTCTATGTAGCCAAAATGTCTGACAGACATCAGAGTCAGTGACCGGGGACGTCGTCCTCGGGTACAATCATGGCGTCCTGACGGACGTCTTACGCTGTTGTTGCCCCTACTCCAGGCCAGGTGGGTGTGGGCGCGCACTTGTGGTGACGCCCAAGACCTGCCTATGCCCGGGCTGCCTTATGTCTGACCACTAGTCCGTCCTAACCAGCAAAGCTGGTGCGCGTGACTAGCGGGGACTAGGCCGAGGCCCGGGTGTTTGGGGGCGGCTGGCTACAGCTGCGGTGCTATCGAATCCATAGAGGTCGGGGGGCGGGGCACAGAGCCCCCGCACTCTAAGCGGGAGGGCTTCTCCAGCCAGCTGTGCGCCCATGCCCGACGTATGGGGAATACCTGGTAGGGTGTTAGTCCTCTAGCACACAGGGCGCAACCCCGAGGGGCAGATCGCCGCGTACATGCACTAGGCAGGTGAGGGGGCGGGGACGTATCAGAGCGTAGCACCCCATGGGGTATTACTAGAATGTGACGTGGGGAGTGGGATGTGATGTGGGAAGAGGGGGGACAAAGGGAGTGGCCAGGCCACAGCCTCGAGGCGACAAAGGTGTGGGCATGAAGGGGAGGCGCTGCATGCACATGGGGGCGCTTCCAGAGGACTGTGAGCTATCAAAACTCGTGAAAAATACGTACTACGTGTATGACACAAGAGATGTTGTCCCGAGGGGGGTTAGAGGGGGTGTTGTCCCATCCCATGGCCGAGGAGGTGGGGAAAGGCGGGGTTAAGTCCGAAGGATGAGTAAAGTCCCCGCTGAGGACAGCGGCGGCGAGCGCAATGGCCCAGGAGCAGAGCCAATGGTCATCTGGACTCCCAGGCCTGGTATCCGTGACCACCATTAGCGAACCCGAAGGAACTTACCACTCGGAACCAACTTGGAGGTTGTGGTCGGGTCCAAGCTCTGCTTCTCACCACCTACACTATGCGATGCCACCCACATCACCGCCTTCCACTCCACCGCCCTCTGCAGTCCAGTAGCTGCATGTCTGTAAATTACACATTGTATTTAAGCTCAGACTCGATGGGGAATGTCCCTCACTCGACGTCTCGATAATAGATGTTTGTTATTGTGCGCCCTGCCCCGCTCGATCAGAATCCCGACGCCCCCTTGCTCGCTCGCTCGCTCGCCTTCTACCGTCGGACTTCGGACCTCAAGACCGGTGGTTCATTCCCCCGCCCTTGCGTGCTAACTCCCACCCACAGCACCGCCGGGCTAGCCAGCCGGACCAAACCCCCGCTTCAGTCAGCCCCTTCGGTGTCGTACCTAGTCGGAGCGTTTATGCCGAGACAGATTGGGCGCCCGTTGTGCTTTTGGGCAGTTGCCTGGGAATTAGGTCCGACAAGCCCGTAAGCCGTCGTACCCATTTCCCCTCCCCTTTTGGAGATTGTATTCCCGCCGGCGCGCATGGACGAGAGGAGACCCGAATTCCGTCGGCGAACGGATAAGCCTCAAGACCCTCCCCCTTTCCATTTCTCTCGGCTTCCGTCGCCTTAATCTCTGTCAGAGATTAGCGGAATTACCGATTCCATCGCAACGGGGATCCGGGCCTAGAACCGGCTAGAGCACGCGACTTAACCAATCGCTATAGGCTCGCCAATAGGCAATTCGAACCGCACTGCCTTGGAATGGGAAGCGCTGGGGATGGAATCCCGGTGTGGGCCGTGGCAGTGGCAGTCTAGTAAATTGCCGCTGGCCCGAGAGTACAAAATAATCTGCCGTCGGTAGGCCCAGGGGAAGATCCCGGTTGCCTGCATAAGTTGTTTCCAGGGTAGCATGTAGCCAGCCGTGAGGTTTGTCCGGGCCCCGGTTTTTGAATTGGCTTTGACCATGTAGGGTTTGCGACAGTTTGTAGTTTACGTTCTAAGGTTACGGCCTGGGGTGTTAAATCTGGTACGCGACGTTGTGTCCATGTAGGCTCGAACCTTTCTGTAGTCTCGCTTCATTGTAGAAATACAAGCCTTTATACCCTGGTTAATGTATGGCCCGATATGAACGGCCCCCTTGGTTGCGTCAGGGTATTCACCCTGCCCAAATCTCTGGTGGCGGGGCGCATGCAAACGGATGCGTACAAGAAAACAAGAACACGGGTCCTCACAGAGACCTATACCCCGCCCTGCTTGCCCTCTAGAAGGGACACAGACGACATAATCTACAGTAGGGATATACACATATGGACGGATGGCTCAGCACTAGATAACGGGACGGACATGTGTACAGCTGGTTCCGCATGGGTATCAGATTTACAAATAAGCGACAAGGTCATGCTGACGGGTGCAGTACTGACTAATAATGTAGCAGAGGTGGCGGCAATCGTCCTGTGTCTTATGGCCTGGAGAGACACACACATGACGATACATACAGACTCTACCTTTGTATTGGGCCTGCTGGAAGGTGGGCTACTAGCCATGGAGAGAGATGGATGGGGCAATGCCCCGAGGCACATGAGACGAGGCTCCCCTACGCCTCTGCTCCAATACCTGCTTTACCTGCTCAGGGATAGAACGGGCAGATTGAGATTCATTAAAGCCAAAGCCCATGGAGACGACCTTTATAATAATCTGGCGGATGCGCTGGCTAACGAGGGACAGAAAACAGGTAGAATATTCGACATCAGCGAGATCAAAGTGCCCCAGGGTTGGGTGGATATAGCTCCGGTATTGTGCCACCAACCCCTGGATTACCTGACCAGACTGGTTGTCCGTAGCCGGATCCCAGCGCCAACCAGCACAAATAAATTTGAACGTTTCTCAGACAGGTGGGTTGTGATGATTGGCACACTTTTCGATAGGGTTCTAGACCCCGGGAACCACATTAAAAAAGTGTGGTCAATCAATGTGCCAGAAGGGCTGAAGGAAGTCCTCTGGAAAGAGATGAACGGCGCTTTAGTGCTAGGGCACAGGTACCATGGCACGAAAAGGACAAAGTCTGACATGGGGTGTGTGTGCCCTTGTAGTAAGGAGATGTCCCTCGGGCATGTTTTACTTGGCTGTGCTACTTATGACCTCCAGCTGCTCTTCGCGGTCTTACGTGATGCACTGGCAGTGATATCACCGAGGTCTAGCTTCCGGACCCTACACCCAGACGAATGGGGTTCGTCCCCCTGGTACCCGATCCTGGCTCTCCAGGCATTGGAGGAAATGGCATTGCCCATATTCAAGGGGCAGAAGAAAGTACTTTCCACGCTCAAACAGTCTAGGCCGAAAAGGGAATGGCTGATCGGCACTTATTATTGGATGATATGGAAGTGGCGCATGAAGGAGATCCATGAGGATGACTACAAATTCATGCCCACCTTCTGTGTTACAAAATTGAGGGAGGCCCTGGTGCTACCTTGCCAAGGCGAGGGGACGGCCATGGGTATATCCAATGAGAACCGTACCCTGTCGAATAAAACCAAACTCATGGATGATGCATACAGGTAACTGACATATATGTACATGGACACAATCATATTCCATACATGTCGTCCCCTTGACCCTTCTCACACCCTCTGGTAGTGGGTTCTACTCCTGCTGTATGGTGGAGATAGTGGCTTTAGCCAGAGCCTGTAAAAGGGTATAAAGCAGAGCACAGGGAGGGACATAAAGCACCATGAGGGCGGTCCGGTACGGCGCACCTGCCCACCTGAGGGCAGGGGCTACCTTGCCAATGTCAGACAAGAGGCCCCCTGCAGGTTTAGTGGGTATTCCACAGTCCTCTGACTGCTGGCGACCCCCACACTCCCGGCCTCTGAATCCATATGGCGTAATGGATGTATTGGTGCCTCCAACAGGCAACGGGGTCTTAAACCAGATTCCTGCAGGTGACGGTAGGGAGAGCTCTAGGGAGCAAGTCATGCCAGATGATGGGGCACCGTCTCTGACAAAGCTCTCCTGATTGGGGGCTGGGAGACCACATCCCCCTCAGAGAGTTTCGCGGGTTCGGTGGCAGAGCGACTTCCCTGACCCACAAAAAAAAAAAAAAAAAGTGGTAGGAAGCAGAGGTTGGACCCGACCACAACTGCCAAGTTGGTTCCAGCTGGTAAGTGCTCTTGAGTACGCTGATAGTGGTCACGGACACCAGGCCTGGGAGTACAGACGACCTCTGGCTCTGCTCCCGGGCCACCGCGCTCGCCGCCGCTGCCCTAGCGGGGCTTTTCTTCTCTATGCTCACTTCGCGGAATCCCCCCACCTTCTCGGCTGTGGGACTGGACACCTTCCCTTGGGACGCCCCTCGACGGACATGTTCACGCAATCTTACAAGTGTACATATTTTTTCCGATTTACTTGGGCTCACTACGTCCTTCGTGCACATACCATGCATGCGCAGCCCCCTCCCCCAGCCTCTTCTTTATCCTCGGGGCTGTGGCCCTCCCACGCCCTTTGTCACACAGCCCTTCCCACGTCACATCCCTCTTCCCATCACATTCCCTTCACATCCCTTCACATTCTTGTAATACCCCCTACCGAGTGCACCTGTGAGTAAAGAGATCCCCCTTCACCCCAAAGTGCGTACGTGGCGATCTGTCCCTCGGGGCTGCGCCCTGCACTGAGGAGAGCTCACACCCTCAGGGGTATTCCCCACATGCCGGGCATGGACTTATGGCTGGCTGGAGAAGCCCACCTGCTTAGAGTGCAGGGGCCCTGTGTCCCACCCCCTGGCCACTGTGGATTTCGTAGCACCGCCGTTACAGCCAGCTGCCCCCAAACACCTGGGCCTCGGTCTAGCCCCCATTAGCCACGCGCGCTAGCTATGCTAGTTAGGACGGGCTAGTGGCCAGGCATAAGGCAGCCCAGGCATAGGCAGAGCTCGGGCACCACCCTCCATATGCGCGCTCGCACCCCTCTGACCTGGAGTAGGGGTGACAGTAACATAATCCGTTCGTCAGGACAGCTTGCCCACCCGGACAACACTTCCACGGTTACTCGTTGATATCTCACGGATGTCTACTGGCTACTAATGTGCCCCACCTAGGCGGTCCACAAGGCTTGCCCACTGCAGCCCGGGGTAGACACCTCCCCTTAACTGGTCAGCGGGTAGTGCTGCTTGAAACTACGTGTGTTGGGCTTGTACCAGCTTAGTGTTAGACTAACCCCTATCGCACATCCCGGAACCGTGTGCTGCATTCGTCGGGGCCGATTCCCTGATATGGCGGGCACAGGTGCTAACCCCCGGGTGGAGGAAAAGCCACTGCTGCATTGATCGGTGTGCCTGTCTGCCGGTGAGCCAATACACGATGCCCCAGGTAGATAGATGTTCCCCTGGGGAAACACTTGCTCTTGGGAGTCCTTCCCTCCTGTGCACAAAGGCGAAAGCATAGGTATACCACCCTTCAGGGTCTCATTCACCAGAGGGAGCCCCTCCCTCCCTGGGTGCGGGCATACACCACAGGTTAAAATATATAAACACTGGTGGCTAGCCCCACTTGAAACAAGGCACCCACTGGACCTGTGGACGTCTCAACACGTGCCACTCTCCAGGCCCACATGTGCACACCTACTGCGACTTGCATGTCGAAGTCCTACCCATAGAGGCCTCTGTCTCCCGCCTGGACAAGGTTGGGAATGCACTGGTTGGTCTTAGGACGCCCCAGTGCACATATCCAACACCCCGGCGAGCCTCACCATGCTGTTGACCCATGGCTGGCAGACCCGGGGGAGTGCATTGCAGTTCCGATGTGATACAGTAGGGCCAACGGGCTCTCCGCCCCAGATTTAATCCATGTGATGGCAAGCACATTAAATGCCAGTGGATGCTTCCCCACTTGAAATAACAGCCACTATGTTTCTGGTGAGAAAGGGTCACGAATGTATTGGAAGTGACACCTGGTACTAACGTGATTGGCCCTAGCCAGGCCTCTGTGGAGATGGCAAGCCTGGGTCCTGGATGCCCTCGCATGCTTAACTAATTTTTCCTAAGGGCATTAACTTACCCACCCTCTCTTTTTCAGACTCCTGAGACATCGCATTGAATTGAAGACATGAAGACCAAGTCCCTACTTGGGGCAACCCTGGTAGATGAGGCGAAGGCAGTTGCCATCATCGACTACTGCCTACATGGGCCACTGCAACAACGACGCGACATGACTCAGAAGTATCGCGTCATTCGACAAAAGAAGCCTTGCCGCAAGCAGGCTAACCCGGTCACTAACACTACTGCAAGCTGGCCCCTGGACGAAGTTGTACTCCGGAAGTACACAGCGCCCCCGGTGCATATCCCGGTCATTCATGTCCCAATGCCTAAGAACATCTGGCGCCCCTTGGCAAACGTTAAATTCCCAGCGGGACTGTGCTACTTGGCTGCCGTCAGAGGGAGCAACAGACAGGCTGCAGTCAAGGCGCTTGGATTCTATCCCATGGTCTGGGCCCTGATTAACTGCCCACTCCTGGAGCAGTCTGGGTATCTCCTGGTAGAACAGGCCAAGGGGTTATACCACATGGTCACAAAGTATACAATCGGAGCTATGACACTTCGCATGGCTAGGTCCTCCTGGAAAGTGGGCGCGCACCTGCCCCACCAACCACACCCTGGCCACAACGCAGGTTACCCTCAACGACCGATGTCACTCCCTAACATGAGGCCACCATTGCCCCCACAGGCAAATGTCGCCCCACGTTACAAACAGCAATATTACGCCCCACACATGACAGCTACTTCCGTCCTGCTCGGAGTCCCCTCCCGTAAACCCAAGCCCAAGCCCAAGCAGCAACTGAACAAGGGGCCTTTCCACCCTTACCAGAGAGAGCAGAACCGCAGGAAACCAGCCTCCCCCGCAGTGCAGTGGAAGGCAGCGCTGACAGACCCCCTAGATGACGCCATGGAGAGGTTTAAAGGGGAGCTCGACATCTTCCCTACGTCCATTGCCGTGCCCGCCTGGCAGGACCTGCTCGCCCACCTAGCACTACTGAAAAAGGAAGCTGACTTCGACAGAAAGCTGTGCATTCCTGCAATCGCGGAACAGTTCCACACCATCATGGACAAGGTGAAGTTGGAATTTGCCGTAATTCAGGACAATGAGCGAGTCAAGGAGGAAACCCTGACGTGAGAGTCGGAGAAGCTGGTGAAGCTGGTAGAGGAATATCGAGATATGGAGGAGGTGTTAGAGAACCTGCCCCCTGGAATGGACATCAACGTTATCTGTGACATGGCCAAAGATCTGGCGGTGCGGGTGCCGGAACAGGAGAAACTGGTCGATATGCTGGATGGCACGGAGGCCCCGGATGAGACTGATATGGGAGAAGACCCCATCGCTGACGGGGCGTCCTTTGTACAGGTACCCAATGTGGAACTGGCCCCTGAGAAAACACCGAAACCAACTATGAAGGAGCTCTGGCCGGAAACCAATTACCAGGATTATAAGGCGAGGATCGCCCCGCTTTTCCCCACAGCCGCCGGTAAAATGCCAATTGAAGACCTCCTTGTAAAAATGGACAAGCCAGTGGATTCGAAGATCTACTTACCCAGGCAGCTCGAGATGTACACGGCTGAGGAGCTGGAGAAGACAGCCCCCAAAGGTGTCACTAGGTGGAATAACCGGTATGAGGACCCCCTTGAGCCAGCGAAGAGCTGGACTTGGGAGGAGTTCTCCGACATATACAACAGGCCTGGCTTCCACTTCATGATAGCTAGAGTCGCACAACTTGGCCCACAATTTAAGGATCCGAAGCTCTCGACGCTAAAGAACAAGCTCACAACTCAGTGGAACTGCGCAATCACTCTGGCCAAGATGAGCCCCCGACAGGATTGGATGCTATGCACTGTCCCCAGCGGATCCAGAGGGGAAACGGACACTCTCAAGTATGACCTCATCCGTTTGTCGGAAGGAAATGCTGTCTATGTTATCCGA
>Ga0307515_10006382_pt1 | contig 23608 bp, 14 predicted proteins | sample 17_EM_MG_FD_194513 | JGI IMG/M metagenome (GOLD analysis project Ga0307515, IMG submission 194513) | Populus trichocarpa ectomycorrhiza microbial communities from riparian zone in the Pacific Northwest, United States - 17_EM | ecosystem: Host-associated > Plants > Roots > Unclassified | place... | reverse complement strand
TTATTCTTTAAAAAAAAAAAAAAAACCAATTATTTTGCAAACAGGTGCGTGCATATGTGGTCTATTTTGAGTTCCATCATGCAGAATATGGCTGGCAGATGCTTATCAGTTCTTGAAATTTGGGTAGAAAATGATGTGGCTCTCGTAGTTGAATGCCCTGGCAGCCAGGAACTGGTATTCTTCTTTGTAAGGTAAAGCAGAATCAAATAACATGATAAGATTAAAAACAAATTTCTTGTTAATATATAGCAGTAGCGGCCATGCAAAGCAACCTTCAAGGCCAAGCCCCAAGCCATGCCTTGCTTGTTTACGTCCATACCTTACTTTACCACAAAGCTTAGAACCCTTTCGATCATGCATGCGCATCTGTATATAAGCAGCTGGTGCAAATCTTACCAGCACAGATTCATTAATCATCTTACCTCTTTATAGAAACAAAGAGGGGAGTTCTTATATTCAGTCCTAAGGATCGTAATCATGCCGATTATTTATTCATCGGATTCGGAAAATGAAACAACGCCGCGGACAAAGCTTTTTGGGAGGCAAAGACCGATACGTTCTGTTCTAGGAGGAGGACAAGGTACAGCAGTTTTTATGTGTCCAATCTAGCTATAGTACGTAGTAAGACAAACATACTCATGTTAGATTATATTCTCAGCTTCATTGTTTCATTGCAAAATCGGCATATATATATCATGTTTCTTAAACTTTGCTCTTGGAATTTGCAGTTGCTGATGTATTATTATGGGAAAACAAAAAAGTATCAGCGGCACTTTCTGTTGGAATGACTGTATTGTGGCTTCTTTTCGAGGTTGCGGAGTACAATCTTGTGACTCTCTTCAGTCACATCTCCATCGCTACAATGCTCATTGTATTCATATGGTTTACCACCGCAGATTTCTTCAATTGGTAAATAATTAATCGCCCGTATATATGATTTTGCTTATATTTACCAGCAGAATTATATTATTTTCTTGATCACAAAGTTGCAGTCCTAAATCCCAGTCAATAATATCTTTACATGTTCTTACTTAATTCCTAGCCACTGCATTAATTGGATTGAATCATAAACTACTTTTCAGGAGTCATCCCGAACTCCCAACAAGTATTTTAGACAAATCTACATTCCAGGAATTCGCTTCAACCCTCCATGGAAGATCCAATCAGGCCTTGTCAAAGTTCATGGACATCGCACGTGGAAAAGAACCAGCACTCTTCTTCATGGTATACTTGCCATTCATTAACAGCAATCATTCTAATTTGAAACAAATTCTTGATCAATTACTGGCACATGACTAACATTAACTTTGTTTTTTTTGTTCTCTCGTGTATCTGTTATCAGGCAATATTCTTTCTCTATATATTATCTGTGATTGGAAACTATTTCACCTTCTTGAATTTCCTGTATCTATGTGAGTAAGAAATTTCTGGCAACTGCCTTCTTAATCAAACATATACTTGCCCCATCCATGCAAATTGTAGGACTAACGAGTTGATTTCTTGTGTGTCAAGGTTTTGTTTGCTTGCAAACTCTGCCATTTCTCTATAATAAATATGAGGATGAGGTTGACAGGTATGCTGGGAAATTGATTCGACGAGCTAAGAAAATGTTTAAGAGGTTTGATTCCAGTGTTCTTAACAAGATACCAAGAGGGCCTGCGAAAGAGAAGAAAACCAGATGAAATGCCATTTCTTTCCACCGAAGATGAAAATGTGTAAATAAAAAGGTGCTTCGTTTAATTTATATGTATGCTTGTGGAAGTTTGTTATCATAGATTTGCAAAGCTGGTTCCTTGTGTGATGTAAATATGAACAGCAATAAAAAGTTGGGATTTCTCTTTTTTTCTTTTAATTGTTCATTCTCATAAGTATTTGTATATTCGTTTTTTTTTTTTCCAGAAGTAAATTTTATTGCTCGTGAAAAAGATTGCTAGACCAAAAAAAAATTAATTTTTAAAATAATAAAAATTAAAAAATTAATTTGAAGAACTTAACAAAAACTTGAAAAACCAGCAAGTTGAAAAACTTAGAAAATCATCCTGCAAAATTAACCTATTTCATTGGCATGAGCATATTTCTATTTACAAGGCTTGGTTTTACAAATACAATTTGTTTTTCTTGGTTTTCTATTTTTTTTTATTTCCATGTTTTTATGTTTTCTGATTTTTTCTTGGATTTTTTACGATATTTTCATTCAAAAGGGACAAAAGGTATGTATCAAAATGCTAAAACAAAAACGTTTGAACTCAAAAATCCCAACTAATTAACAAGATGCATGCTAATGCTTGAAAAATGCATTAATCAACATAATAGTAGCTAGGAAATGATCCAAATTATTTAATGCTTGAGAACCAACTAATATTTATAAAGATCAGATATGATCATTTTCAATTCGATTTGATTTTTATAAAAAAAAAATTAATCGATCAGGATTTAGCTAGTGAAAGTTGATGCCCAATTTGAAGAGGGCAAGTGGAGGCCACAGACCTCACTATGACTGCACGATCAGGATTTAGCTGTCACAAATTATGTGGTAAATTGGCTGTGATGTTATAGTTCTTCAGCAAATTCATCGATCTTAATGAGAACAAAGAGTGGGAGCATGTGCAACACAAAGTATTCCTCTTGGCGCTGTGCTTGATTCCCACTTCCCACTCCAAAAGACATATATACAGTACCCCATATAGCTAGGAATTGAGAGATCGACGGCGAGGCCTTTGACAGAGGTGCTCACAGAGGATGGAAGTGGTGGCACTGATGGTTCATGTCTAGCTAGTAGTGCTCTTGCGAGCAGTTTTGCTAACCCTTTGTCTACTTTCAGCCATAGTCTTCTCTTGTGCAGATGGTGCATCAAAGAACAAATCATCTGAAGCTGATTCGGCCATTTATGGTGGAGGGTGTGCTGCTGGATGTGGTGCAGCCGCCTGTGGTGGATGACAGTTCTTACTTCTGTTTTCTCATACCGCAATTAAACCTAGAAAACCTTGCAGCTTTTGTACACTGTAGTGGTCAATTGATCGACTGGGCTATAGTTCAGAAATTCAAAGCAACAGTTGTTCGTTGTCTTGGCGATGTTACAGAGATATCCCACCAATCATGGAAAAGAATGTTGAAGTCCATTTATAGTAGCTTTAATCAATAATTGGTACTTTTGAATTTTTCTGCTCAGAGGTAAAAGTTATACCCAAAGAATTGGTATAGCGTTCCAAACACATATTGGGTAAATTTTGAATTTTTTTATTTAAAATTATTTTTATATACTAATATTAAAAATAATTTTTAAAAATTAATAAAAAAAATATTTTAATATATTTTCAAACAAAAATTAATCACTACTCCACTTCCAAAACCTTAACCAACAAAATTATCAATGTAGTGTTAAATAAATAAAAAAAAAAGTTGTGTATTGATTTTGAATACAATTCATGAGAATGGAGGCTTATTTTTCATCCAAACTCGGCGGTAGCTTTATGTTAATTATATATTATATATATCCAAGTATAATCGAACTATAAACAATAATGTCAAGATGGCCGAGTTGGTCTAAGGCGCCAGTTTCAGGTACTGGTCCGAAAGGGCATGGGTTCGAATCCCATTCTTGACAATATATTTTTCCTATTTTTCCCCTTCACGTGAATTTCTTAGGCTAGTCGACTAAAGTTTAGAATTTCTCCTTCTTCTTCTTCTTCTTCTTTTCCCTTACGGAAAGATCAATTATTCTTACCACACAACCTTTTAATTACACCTACAAAAAATTGATATTTATAACATTTGGATCTATAACCACATCCCAATTCTAATCACTTCTTATTATTGTTTTATCAAAATTGGCAAACATTTTGTTCGGAAGAAAAAACGAAAGAAAAGTATAATAATAATAATAACAAATTCAACAACCTTGTCATCAATTCGCATCCTTCTAAGAGCTCGTTTGGCTCAGTGTTTGTGGCAATGTTTTTTTTTAATAGTTGCAACATATCGTTTGGTTATAAAACGAGCCGCAATTTTCATGCATGGGCCCCACCATTATCTGCTTTCAAAACTCAGTTTTGTTAAAGCAGAAACTGCATGCTTTTCGCAATGTTACGTTTCCTGTTTATTGCAACTGTGTTTATAAACACAATATCCAAAACTTGTGTCTCACACACACATTGTGATAGGCAATTTGCTATTGATAAAGCGTGAAATTATATATACAACAATAAATCTTGACACATTCATTGAAGACACAATAATATAAAACAGTTGTTTTTAAATGAGATTATTTATATTAACTATGTAAAGTCAAAGAATAATATTGTGGACACTACTAAAAAATTGACAAATAGCAATAGAATTATCGATAAAAAATATTTTGTTGGTAATGTCTGATGAAAATAGTGATAGAACATTTGTGTTGGATATTTTCAATAGAAATAGCAATGAAATATGTTTCACAGGTAATTTCTAATGGAATTGTTGATAGAAGAAAAAAAAAATCAATAAATATTTAATCGATAATTATTATACTGATAGATTTGTCAAGGACCACTGGTCGATAATAAAAAACAAATTGTGTGAATATCTTATTGGCATTTTAATTCATCAACAAACATTAAATCCCCAATGATAAGCTAACCAACTACATGAATCCATCAACAATATCATTGGTAATTAAAATGTCGATGAATGTCAAACATAAACATCGACAGAATATTTTGTCAATGTTTATCAATTTTTTAGTAGTGGGGTTCGCTTACAAAAGATTTAATAAGAGAGCAAGTTGATAGATCATCATTTAGTGGGACGAAGCATATAATTAAAGAATTATCATGTTGCCAACCCAACCAAGGTTACTAGAGATTATAAGATCTGAGTTTAAAGAAACAATCAAATCATGTGTCAATTTAATTGTAACACTCTTACATATTCATTTGATAAATGATTCTTGTAGTTAAAACCAAAATAAGCAAAGCTTTTAATTATTCTTATATCTTGAGAAATTCAAATGGAGTATTGCAGGATATTATTAATAAGAAATCACCTAAATGAGTGTCAAATGAGGCCATTTTTATGAGAATTAAAAAAAAAATGTTAAATTCTCTAAAACACTTATAGAATCCAAGATGTGTTTGAGGTCAAAATAGTCACAATCATGAGAACCAAAATTATAAAAAGAGAAATTATGTGATCTCTAAACATAAAAAGCTAAATAGTTTATTGAATCATGTTTCTTTTAAGTCGAGTGAATTTGATAGTTTTTACTAAAGGATATTCAAAATCAAAGGTTGCATCACCCAATATATACTTAGAAATTTCATTCTTGCTGTCTTTTCTTTTCCTATGTCTACTTTGTAATTTATTTTAATCAAATAATTTCCATTTATGTAAGTGATTGTTAGGATGAATGAGAAATAATGTGTATTAAAAACATGTTTCAAAATAGAGTTGTCTTTTACAAATATAGATAGATGTTTTTGTAAAATGAAAAATAATTTATTTTTAAATGAAAGGAATATTAATTTAATTGTCAAAATTGTTTATATAATAGACAATTCAAAAAGATTTTTTAAAAAAAAATTGCTAGATACGATGCTGATCCCTCGGAAGACATACAAATCAGCCACAAGATGTCAATCAATAAGCAAAGCATTCGACAGAACCAGATTCTAAACAATATTAGCACTCAATAAGCAGAAAATAACCATCAAAGTTTGTGAGAAAGCAACTTAATTTGAAGTAGAGATCATCAGCAAGCTGGCCGAGGTAACATAAACAAAAATTTCAGGTTTTTCTCAGACCTTCTAGATTGCAAATCATTAGCCTTGCCCTTGGGTGACATCCTACTTCTTGATGGCCCAAAAGAGTGTTTGTGACGACTTGGCCGACAATCTGAATCATCTATGTCCGAAAATGATGAGTAGATTTTCTTCTCTGATCCACAATGACGACAACAGGTAAGCCGCTTCCTTGCTTGCCCAGCAGCTTTACATCCAATCTTGCAAGGCAACATGATGCAACACCAAACAATAGAAAGTGGGCAAGAAACACAGAATAAACATGTACTGCAAGCAAACTCTATAGCTTCATGATGACATTTTGAATCTTTTCTCCCAGGAAAAAAGCAAGAAGAAGAAGTGGAAGTACAAGACCTTGCCTCCATTTCGTTTGCTTTTCGTATTTGCTTCTTCTTGAAGGAGATCAGAAATTAAGAAACCTAGCTTTCGATGATATTATACTGCTTTGTATCGGAAAATAGTACAACTCAATAAAGAGATACCTAAGCCATTGATCTTTTGTAAACCTTATCATCAACCTGCTTTCTTTGGTAGTTTACTTTCTTCTTTTTTCCTTCCTTTAGACCTTCATTTCTTTCTTTTCTTCTTTTTATCCTTTGTTGGAATATGCCTTGGAATACTTTTCACATGCTATATATGTTGGTTTAAAATGCTCTATAGCCAATCGGTTGGGTACATGTTACCACTAGATTTAATAATTTTACCAACAAAAATTTCTATCGGTATTTACACTAATAATCCATCTGTGATTATTTTATCGACGGGGTCACGGACAAAAAATATATGTCGGAAAAACGCTCATTGGTAATTTCTGGTATATCAGTAAGTCCATTGTTACTAAATCTCCTGATGGCTTTACAGACAGAACATGCGCGCCAAAAAAAAATTGTCCGCTTCCTTCCGTCGGTAATTTCCTCGGTACGATTTAACATATTACCGACAAGAGAACCATATGTAATTATGTCAGTGAGTTAATAGTTGCAGTGGCATTTGCAGTAATTCTTTTTCAACTCTCTGTAATATACCGACGGATTAATTTTGTCGGTGAGTTAACAGTAGCATTGATATTTGTTGTAATTCTTCTCCAACTCTCTAGAATATTCAAATATTTAAAAATAAGTTATCTTAATATTAATCAAATATTTATTACAAATTTAAACATTTATATGTTCATTCAAATACAATAAAACTAGAATAGAGGTGGCGCTGGAGGAGGAGGAGACTAGTCGTTCCCGGGACCGTGGGCCACTAAGAGGGTGCACATATACCACCCCTCTGTAATCTCATCTTCATTACCACTAGGCAAAGTTCTACATAATTCACAGAGAGTGGTTCATATTTTTCATTAAGATGGGACGTATGTTCTTGTATTCCTTAACCTAACAAGGTCGCGAACTCCAAAGATTGAGTGCTCAAGATTGATTGCGAGCATCCAACGGTCGAAACATTACGGGTCGTCCGCAAGTTCTCGATCGTAGTGTTAGAAAGTTCGTACACCTGATTTCTATCGGGTCCATCGGACGATCCTGCCTCCAACCACAAATCCAAATTGATATCCAGGTGAGTCAAAGGATCGTCCGCGTATCTCTCCTTCAACCGGCTATTATATGTCTCCTGGAAATAAAAAATAAATTCATCAAATTCAAGTAAATAATAACTTAAGAAAAAAATGGTTGAAAACTAACATACCATAAAATATTGAGCTCGGCTATCCATGAACTGCTGCACTCCTTTTTGGCGATCATCACTCTGAATTTGCATTTCTACAAAAAGCTTCATTGGGTTTGGCTCACGTTCAAGAACCATAGCCATCAAGATAAAAAAATATTGTCAATTAAATATATTTTATAAACAACAACAAATTAAAAAAAATGGATGTAATTAAGAAAAAATTACTATTCGCTTCGCATGCAAAACAAACGAAACGGAGCCACTGGTGTGAGTGGTCACGGAACCGTGAATTTTCCAGCTCTAGTTCCTCGCATCGGACTGTGAATGTTGCGTGAAACATGTGGACATCATGTGATGAATGTATTCCGCCCATGTAGTCTCCGAGATGTATGGCGGTCTAAAATTCTTCCAAACTGTCACGTCATTTCAGCCTGGTAGATCACTTTCTTTCGCATATTTTTTGGATTTGTTTTGTGTCTCGTATAAAAAATCATGCAACCTATATGGTATAAACAAATTATCTATAAGTAAATGACAAATGAAATTTTAATATTTGGAAAAAAAAAATTATCCTGATTTTGATGTTACCTGGTTGCAACATGATTCTCCCAAACCCTCCTCGTAGCATTATCATTAGCTCTATCACATTCAAATTTTCTCTTGCAGTCAAAATTTATAAAAAAAAATCAGTAATTTCAATAAAGTAAACAAATTAATATAATAAAAAAATAAGTTAATACTAACCTTAAACCTTGAAAACCATACATCGACATGCGGTTTCCATTCAGAATGTTTGGAAACTTGGCTCCATTGAAATAATGGAATTTTCGTCAATGATTTAAATGTCGATGTGACTATTCGGGCATCCTCAATATTTGTAAACCTGAAATTGGATAAATTTAATGAAATATTATTTTTTTTTCCAAAAATTATTAAACATGTCATTGTGAAACTAAAACAAACTTACGTTGAAAGGTTATCCTTCCACTGCGCCTCATACTTGCAGGTGAATGGATCCAATTGTGAAAGGATCCCCCCCTCTACGTTGTGGCATCGCACTCAATGAGGTAGCGACGTGAGTCTATGCTTGTACCTAAAGTGTCTCTTCTAAGTCAGCACCTAATGACTCGTGGTTGTCATTATCGCTGCTAGCTAGAAGAACTATCAACGATCTTGTCCTCACGACGTGCAATTGATTTTTCCTTAGGCATCTACACAACTTTATGGAAAAAAAAATAAACAATTTCTATTAAAAAAAAATCGACAGCACCTCCCCTGAATAGGAAGTTGCATAATTTTTTTAATCTTGTAAATAGACAACATATATGTCACAAATCAGTAGATTTTATTCAATTTCTACCAATAATTTTGAATAATTCAATTTCATAGAAAATTCTCATTTTCTACGTGATAATATTTTTAATTCTAAATTTACAAGAATTTATTTTAAATGGAATACATACAATAAAATAATTAAAATTAATCCTACACATTTAATTAATATTAAAAACAAAAATAAACAAAGAAAATAACTAAAATTCAACAAAATAATGAAAAAATTATTTCAATAACAACTACAATTCAACACAATTATTTCTAAGTGGTAATACTTGTGATCCTAAATTCACCAAAAAACAATATTCTAAATGGAACACAATACAAAATAATAATTAAATTTAATCATATACATTTAATTGAAATTGAACAATAAATTTGAAAAAAGTAACTAAAATTCAATAAAATAATGAAAACTTATTTCAATAACAACTAAAATTCATCACAACTATTAATTCATAAAATTATTAAGAGCAAATAATTGAACAAAAACAAAGACAAAAAAAGAAAAAAATAATGGATAAGGAATGAAAATTTTTACCTTAATGGCGTGCTTAGTTTCGGAGTTGAACTGGGTGTGATACAAAAAAAAAACCAAAATAAATGAAAATACATTGTTAATATATCCAAAAAATAAGAAGAAAATACTTTAAAAAAAATTAACCCACAAATACATGTTGATTGTGTTGAGAGAAAGAAAGCTTGATTTCTAGCTTTGATGTTTGAGAGACAAAGGAGAAGAGAAGACAAGAGAGAATAAGAGAGAAGAACTAAGTTTTCAAGATGAGAGAAGAAGAGAGAACAAATTGAAGGTTTGTTGTGCCCGTATAGCTTTTATATTAGGTTTTACAGACGGAATTTCTAACGAACAATTAAATATTATTATTTTTAAAATTTTGAAATTTTAAAAACCCTTCAGTTTTTTTAATTCTCTCGGTAACAGAGAACACAGTCAACGGTCAGAAATGCATTAATTACCAGCATGTTAGAATTCTCATTCTATCGGTGATTTTGTTGAGAAATCTGTAAAACAACATGTACCTCAACCAGGAAGTGCATTAATTGTCAGCGTGTTTCGTCGGTGATTTTGTTGGAAAAATAAAATCATTAATTGGAATCAACGTCTTGGGAAGGGGAACGGTTCTCATCGCCTCTGGAATATACCGACAGACACAGCCCATCAGTATACCTGTGTGTAATGAACACTATGAACAGTGCCAGAGAGAAGGAGAACAGTTCTCATCGCCTCTGGAATATACCAACGGACATAACTTATCCGTATATCCGTGTGTAATGAACATTATGAACAGTGCCAGTGGGAAGGGGAACAGTTCCAAGAATGAACTAGAATGCATTAAGATGTCATCAATGAACACCGCAACAAACATGTCCAAATAAGCTTGAAATACCTTGTTCATCAAATCCATGAACATTGTTGAAGCATTAGTCAGTCCAAATAGCATCACTAAAAACTTGTAGTGCTCATAACAAGTTCTAAATACGGTTTTTTGGATGTCTTGCTCCTTTATCCTCAACTGGTAGTACCATGTCCTTAAGTCTATCTTCGAAAACACTTTTTCTCCTTTTAATTGATCAAACAAGTCATTTATCCTTCGTAATGGATACTTGTTTTTTACCGTCACCTTATTTAACTGTCTGTAATTGATACAAAGTCCAAGGGTGTTGTCCTTCTTCTTTACAATAGTATCAATGCTTCTTATGGTGAATTGCTCAAGCGTATAAACCCCTTACCAAATAATTCCTATAGTTGAATCTTCAATTCAGCTAACTCTATGGGAGTCATTCTATATGATGATTGAGCTATAGGAGTGGAATCGGGCAATAAATCGATGGAAACCTCAACTTCTCTTTCTAGAGGTAATCCATGTAGCTCCTCTGGAAACATCTCTAGAAATTCTTTTACTATCAAAACTATTATATAAGCAAGATAAGTTTCACACCTCTTGCCCATTAATTTCTTAGCAGTCATCGCCGAAATTATACAATCTAATATAACATTTCTCTCTCCCCTAAATATTTCTCTTCTGTCACACAGTATTCAAAGAGTAACCATCTTTGCAAAACAATTCATTTGGTCCATATACGGTTCAAAATCAATCCATACCTGATATTACATCAAAATCATGTGATTTCACTGGTATTAAATCTACTCTCATGTCAACCCCCTTTATACTAGCCCTTACCTTTTTATACACATAATCAATATTTATTGATTCTAAAGAAATACATGTTAAAAATCCCTTTTCTACCTTACTAGGAGCTCTCCCAAGTTTCTCTATTATTTCATTGGCTACAATTCACCGTGGCATCGGGGTCAATTAATGCATACACCATATGTGAATTTAATTATAGCATACCTGTCACTATGTTTGGGGTAGCTCTGACATCCCCATAATGTGAAATACCCTACCCTGTGTCCTATCTCCATGAGCCCTGGGTCACCTCCGGTAGCCATTAGCTCCAGACTAAGCTGGCCTGGTAGGTCTGTCCATGGTGACAAATTGCTACTGACTCTGTGTCATTCTCTCTTCACATGTCCTTTCTCTCCATAATAATGGCATCCACGACTCAGATAAAACACTCTCTCCACCTGTGCCCTTCATGTCTACACATAGCATCAAATTAGCGATACAGAACAATTTTAAGGGTGTCTCTGCTCGTAGCAAGCACACTAGGGTATACATTAGTTTTCGGCTCCGAAGTTCGTCCACTAAAACTAACTTTCTAACTTAACTATCCCCAGTCAATCCCCCAACTGTACTCTGAAATGATCCGGCAGAAGATCCTCCCCGACTAAAATTCCCCTTCTTCTTAAACTTACTAAATTGACCTCCTTTACTCTTATTTCATCATGGGGAAGGGTTGCAATAAATTGTCTAAATTCAGCATTGGCGTCTAAGACAGCCTACCACAACAGAGATATTCTTATTCAAATTAAAATTAAGGTTACAAGAGAGAAGTAGATTTTGAAAGGACAGGACCAATCAACATAACTATCCTCTAATAACTTGTTTTGAAAGGATGCAAGATAACTGAACGTTTAAGAATATTTCGTGAGAAATATGGAACATCAGACGAGAATCATCAGTTTTTAACAGAAGTGGAATATAATTCCAAACCGTTTCAAGCAGCAAAGTCGCAAAATATAAATGTTGAAAGAGTTGGCATGCGACATCGTCTATCCATTCATCTAATAGGATATTGCATCATGGACAACAACAAAATTTATTAACTCTGTTCAAAAAGTAACAAAAATCATAGAACCGCTGGCAATAAATTAAAAAGACAACTAAAATAACATTGGTGAATTTTCTCAGTAACATGGCATTTTGTCGATTTGTGGAATCAATCAACAATTAACATGCGTGGGCATGTTTTCCCCTAAATTTGTGATGACCTGCAAGTAGCTCTTTGTAAAGTCCTATGCTCGTATGGATACCCAAGATTTGTTTTCCTAACCCCAAATTTCATTCTTGTGTAATCCTGGGGTTGGTATTGAATTCTCAAGCTGAAATGCTGTTAGATCCTTGCCCCGTGATCTTGGAATGCAACCTCACCATGAAAGCTGGATTGGCTCTAAGTCTGTTCTTGCAATATGAAACTCGAGCTTCTTCTGCCAATTTGGTAGCTTTCCCAGCTTCTTCGATGAGTGCAAAGAGAGTCCTAAGGCAATCTTTTCTGTTTTCCTCTCGGTGTTCAAACCTGTAAAAGGGAAATCATTTATATTTTTTGAGTCACAAGGAGTGCATCCGGTGCATAGTTAATGAAAAGAGGAAGCAAAATCAGAAGTGAGCCTGCATCCACAGCCTTGAAAACACCAAAAAACAACCACAGAATTAAATATAATTCTGGCTGTGTACATAATAATAACGGACCTCTCAGCGAGTGCACATATTTTCACAAAGTGGAAAGTTCTATTCTATAGGACAGGGGAGCTGGAAGATGGAAAGGAAGAAGACTTTTAACACAGGCATCTTAATACCTCAAGAGGAAAGGAAATTACATGAGAAAATCATAATCAGCTGATTATGGGACCGAAAAAAGCTTAAAAGTGTAAAGCCTCTCCTCTTTGATTCTCGTTCTCTCTTTGTTTTTTTTTCCCCCAAGATTGAAAGAAGATTCAAGAAAAATAAGTCAAAGCAATATGAAAACAAGCACTTGACAGAATACAAGGGACCCTATAAAATCTATATATTGAAAATCTAGCAATCAATAAAATATAGAAAATCAAAATATGTAATTGTTTGTTGGCTTTACCTCTCACTGGTGATTGTAAGTTCATCTCTTCCAGGATGGTACCTTTTTCCAACCAGTTCCCTCAACCGTCTAAATTGAGGTTTTGAAAGCCCAAGTTCTTTGACAGTAACAGACATTTTCACTTTTCGGTTTTTGGGATGCCATGCATCACCACCTGGAGCAAAGACTACCCGTGTTTGCCACCTAATAATTGGCCCCACACCTGGTGGGTCATCTAAGTGCTTTTTCTTGTCTGGAACAGTAGCCTCATCAAACTGTGGTGGGCCTTCAGCTTCCATTTTCTTGACATATTCCATGACCAACTCATCCTCAAATTTCTTGAACAGCTCGTAAGCTTCTTCAGCCTCAATCTCTCCTCTTTCGCACATATCCCCCAGTTCATTGAATTTCTTTTCCACCTTCTCTTTTATGTCATCTAATAAAAACAAGGAGAATTCAAAGATAGCAAACAGATGACAGGAAAATTTGAAATGAGTAATTACAATATCATGGATGTTTAGAAAAAAATGCTGTAAACACCCACAGACATCAACCACTGAGATTTGGAAAATGACACCATGACAATTACTAAATTATATAGCTCATATAGACATTGCAAATCTTAAAACTCCTAGCTTTCTTGATAGGCTTTTTTCCTAAAATATGATTGAAGTTGCAAATATTCACCACCATTTAAATTATAGCTAACATATGGTAATGGAAGTGGACTCTGGTAGTGGAGGAGATATATAGAGCTTGTTTGGCATTGCAAAAGTGGTTGCTTTTTAAAGTGTTTTTCGCTTGGAAATGCATCAAAATAATGTTTTTTTTTGTTTTTTTAAATTCATTTTTGACATCAGTAAATCAAAACGATCCAAACAAAAAAAAAATTAAGCAAAAACAAATTCAAATTTTGGGCAAACAGCGATTTGGCTGCATTGCCAAACACCCTCGTAGTAGATAGGATGGGTGGACCTCCATGAGTCTTCTGTGTTTGCATGGGTGGAGAGTCAAGTTGATTGATTTGCAAATAGGTGGGTCTTCCAATTAAGGGAGGTGTAAAAGAGGGATCTTTCTGAATAGAAGGAGACTTTGAGGAAATGGGAACTTGATTACACAATCCACCAACATCTGATCAGGGGGTTTTCTTAACCCATTTAGGGAAAACTTGCTTAGAAGAAGGAGGCTTGGATTTAATGGGCTTTTTCTGTGCTTATGCAAGAAATTGCTATCAGCACACCATACTCTTACTCTGAATCACAAGAGTAAGGTATTTTCCAGAAAATAGATATATTTGTAGCAAAATAGTCCATATCAAAACCACATCATATGAGAGTGAGAATTCAATCATGCTTATAAAGTTGATCATCAACATGCGCAATAAAACTTTCACTCATTTCATGTCATTGGCAAAATGGTCATGACACAAAGAAGAAAGGTCCATAAATTTAAAAACTTTCATTAGTTTCCACTGTTGCTATTAAATCATAAGTCCAGATAGCATCCTCTTATTTCATCTCATTGGCAACTGGTCACGACCCTAAGTACTGCTCCTATGCTCAGCAACAGTTGTAGCTGCTCATCTGAATGTACAGTTTATGGTGTAACTCTCATGACAATACCATCCCAGCACAGAATTATATGAGGCTAGAGAGATCATTCATGTCAAAATAAAATTCTGGCTTCTTACAAATTTTCTGCAGGTATACTACAAATGTTCCAAAATAACTCAAATATACTAGTTTCAGCAACCAAGCAGAAGAAACTCGACAGCAAAACCATTAATAAAAAAACCACCATAAGGTTATTGCAAATTCATAACATGTACATGGGAAATGTTCATTAACCCTGCTGAAAGGGTGTATCGCCTTTGTGTTAGTCCCTACATTCTTATATGACATTCAGAAAAAGTACTTGAATACATATTGTGAAATTCAAACACAGCAAAAGAAATGTTCCTGGAACAGAAGGCTAGCATGTCTCATCAACTACAGGCTTCAGAAATCACAGATATTTTATTTTATTTTATTTTTTAATTTTGAGTTATCAAAGAAATAAACGATACTTTGAATTCTAGGTCACTTCTCCATGCCTTCCATTTGATGAAAGTCTAAATAGACTTTTGAGCTACACTATGGGATGAGAAAAAACACTCAGTAGTCGCAGAATGAAGGAAGATAACTCTAACTCTAATTGCTGAAGTCTTGGATCAGCTTTGGGGGAAGATTACGGAAGTAGATGGGCAAGGGGTCTGAAAGTAGGCAAAGGTTAAAAGGCTAGAGGAGCAAAAGCAAGGAAACCCGTTAAAAGAAAGAGCTCTTAACAGCATCAACCTGTAACCTTCCAACGATAGAGGTTTTTTAAGAAAAAATGACAATCCAACAGCATCTAATCCTTTTTTTTCCCAAAATATGTAGTAGATCCTCATTAGTTCTATTGTTCTGATAATTTTGTCCAATAGCAAATTTAGCAAACTCTAAGGAGCTTTTTAGTTACTGAAAAAAAAAGACTCTCAATATCCGTAGTGCTAGCAAAGGAAAATCCCAATCCCAAAACAGTCCAAATAATATGATTCCATAAGTTTTCATCAGATATTTCTCAACTCGACTTACCTAAGACCTGCTCCAAATGACTAAGTTGAGCTGAGCAGAGCAAAACAGATCCGCCCAAATGCTATTCTCATTTTTCTTCTTCCAAAGAAAGGATAATTATAATAAAAAACTTATTCACAGATACAGATACATAACTTAACTAGTCCATAAGCAAACCACTGACTATTGCCAACAAATATGTCATCAGGTAATGTCCATGGCTATTGATTGTATCAATTAACTTATGATTGCACAAGCATGATTAACAAATAATAGCAGCATGGAACCATAAGCAGTTGCAAATTAATGCATAAAATACTTAAAAGATTGTAGGTATAACCGTTCTTAGTGATAATTTTGAAACACTAAGAATCTAATTTCAAAATTCTAATCAACTAAACAGAGAGAAATTATGATCGAATCTAGAAAGCATCATGCAACTGATGACAATTGAAAACCCAAAAAGAAAAAATACAATGGCTGCAGTTTGCTGTACATAATAAAACAAATAAATTACTACCAGAATGAAATAACAAACAAACTCCATAACAAAATTCACAAGATGTAGAAAAAAGAAAGAAGCAAATTGTAAAACCATCATACCTGGAAGAAGCTTATCCCAGCTAAGCATGTCCTCCAGAATTTCCTCACACTCCTTTGTATCCTTTATAAATCCATGGTCCATCGCCTCCTTTACCATCTCATCCCACTTCTTGTCATCCATATTGAAGTATTGATCCTGCATCATTTTCTTCGCCACATATTCTTTAGCATCACACAAATCATTGAGCTCCTTATCAGTCTCGTACAGTTCATCGAAATCCGATTGAAACTCTTCAGCATCCACATCACTCAATGGCTTCATTCGAAGTTCTTCCATCAACTCATCATCAGTCTCCTCATGCTTCCGCGATAACTTTCTCTGTAAAACTGCTTCCATTATCGAAGGCAGCACTTCCCCGTCGCCCTTGAAGTACTTATCCATCATCTCTCTTAGCTCTGCCATAAAGAAACCAGCCAGGTAAATAACATATAAATGAATGAACATAACAAAAAACAAAAATCTGATCTTGAAAAAAACTCACTAATTCATATATCTCCCAACAATTTATCAAAATCATGCAAAATCATTATGATTTATCTCTAAAAGCCCCCAATTAGGATGCTATGTTATCCCATCATTCACTCGTTAACAAGCAAAAAAAAAAAACAAACTTTTGATTTCTGAGAAAACATGGGTAAGGAATCTAAATTATTCTACAAAATCTGAATTTTTTTAAACTGAGGTCCCTAACTAATTCAAACCCAAAAAAAAACCCAAAACACCAATACAAGAACAAAAACTTCCATATTCCATTCATTTTCTCAGTAACCAAGCGCCCAAACAGACAACAACAAAATTCACTAAAAAAATCATTTTTTTCGCGTTTACCTTTATTACTCACATCCTTAACTTCATCAGAATCATCTTTCTTTCTCAGTTCCGCTAGAGCTGAAGATTCAGGGAGTGGTTCAGGAGGGGTATTGTTGGACGAGTCGGAGTAGAACCTGAGTCTGGGGTGTGTTGAAGCAGCGAGGGAGGGGTTGGGGATTGTGGGGTTGGGGTGGGGAGAAGACTGAAGGAGATAGCGAGTGTAGAGAGTGACATTTCTTGGTAGAAATCTTCTCATCATTTTTCCTTCCTCTCTTCTTGCTTTAGGGTTTTAGATTTCAGGGTTTCTCATCTCTGTTGTTTTTAGTTTACTGCAGCGACAACCCTACACTGTCTGCGGCTCTGCGCTCAGCTTGGCTTCGCCTATTCCACATTCCCTTTCCTCTTCTTTTTTTCCCCTTAGATATTTTAAAATAGTCAATGAATAATATTTATATTTATTTAGTAAAAGAGAAAATAACATCCAAATCTATTAAAAATAATAAAGATATCAATTTTATTAATAATCTCTCTTGAGTAACACATTAAAAAATATATTGAAAGATATGTTGATATATAGTAATTAGTAATTTTTTTATTTTTATTAATATTGATATTCGAACTAGTTTATATGCATTTTGACTAATTCCACGAATTCTAAAATTAACGATCATGTAGATTTTTGGTAACCCTGAAGATATTCAAACTCATAATTTTTAGGAATTAAAAACAAAATCTGAACAATTAAATTATTTTTTAAAATTTAATACTAATTAGTAATTAGTAATATTTTATATTAACATGTTTTGTTGATAGATAGTTAATATGTGATGTACTAACAATATCATATCAATAAATATAAATGTTAAGATGCAAGTATAGCTCTATTCCATATCGAGATATTGGAGGCTTGTGATATACAATGATGCTTTTTTTATTTATTTTTCAAATAAATGGTAAATAGAATTTATTATTTATGTTAATTTAGTTTTAATATACAAAAATTGCCTCAAAGATAGCTTACTGTTAAAACAAAACTAAAAACTGTGTTTTCGTTAAAAAATTGTATTATTGTAAATTTTATATTATAATGGTGGCAAATCTATAATTATTTTAAAAAATTGCTTGGATTCTTTCTCTTTATACTTAGTGTATTTATCACCATTTGTTTTGATATTATCTTTATTATTTTGTAATTTTTATAATCTTTTTTTTCTTTACATTTTTTTTGAAAAAATTATTATTATTTATTCTTTACGCTTGGAATATTTATCACTCTATATTTAGTCTATTTAAACCATTTCTTTTGTTCTTATCTTCATTCTTTTGTAATTTTTTTCTTTTGTTTCTTTATATTTTTTTTAAAAAAAATTATTATACAAAGAATAAAACAAAATGGTGTTTCACTAAAGCAATTGTAATATAATTTTATTTTTCTACTATGTTAAAAATTAACTTGAGATCTTACATGTTTTTATTAATGCATATAATCTTCATTTTATTTTATTATAAGTAAGCATTGACTTTTTGACTCACAATAATATTTTTTATTCAATGTTAAAAAACATTTTATTAACACCTACATATTTATTTTTTTGTATTAGAAAAACAATTATTTGACTCATAATGAGACAAGTCGATTAGACAGATTAATATTTTTTTTGTATTTATTGGCATAAATAATTCTCTATTTATACATAGGTTTTTTAATTTATTATCAAGATTTTTTTATAAAAAAATTATTGGAAAAACTTATATATTTATTTTTCTTACTAAAAAAAATCTAACCTACTTCGAATAACGGGTCAAATAATTAGTGCAAATCTATTATGAATCCATTGTACTGGCATTGACATTTTTCTCCATTTTTCTTCATTCAAGGTCACCTTTACCTTTAAATGTTCCGTCATCATTATTAACAAAACTTAAGAGAGATGAAATACTATATATAATTAATCCTCTCTTATAATTAAATTTAATTATAGTATTTTATTTAAATTTAATTAATAAATAAATTAAATTTACATGTTTGAAAGAAATAGAATTAAATTCATTTTTTTTTCTATATTACCATTTTCACTTTCATCTTATTTATTTAAAGATCTTTTAAAAAACAAAAATGAGTATTTTGAGGAAGCTAGTTTTAACATTAATTTCTTCTCTTAGTGTAGTAGATCAGAGGGGTTGGCCTTTGATTTATTTTTGTACCATTTTTAGAGATTGAATCCATTAGAAATTTTATTCTTGACACTTAGAATGGTTCAAACTTGTAATTTCATTAAAACTTCTAAATTAAATTCAATTCAGAGGGTTCCAAACATGATATTAGTATTTCATTGTTAACTTTTTTTTTAGCAAATTTGAGATTGGTTATAGAATTTCTCTTTGTTTTACACTTTGATCTTTCTTTTTTGAATTTTTTTCTTTCCTTAATAAATTGGACATTAATTTATACATAAAAGGTTGTACTTGAAAAAAAAAACATGTTGAAGGATGAAAATAAAAATAAATTGGGTTATTGTGGATGGCTATAATATTTTATCTATGTATTTTAGTATATTTTACTAGTTATGTGACCTATAATCTGCCACAGGTCAAATATTTTTATTCTTTATAAAACAAATTGTATATGCAGGTTTTTTTCAATGCATTTCTATAGCTTAAGAAATTTAAGTTCACATCAAAAATTTTATGCTTACATATAATCAAATAAATGAAGAACTATGTATGTGAATATATAAATAAAACATCATTAACAATACCTAAAAATAAAACTTGAAAAATCGAAAGATAAGTGTAAATCAAGATTTTTAATCTAAAAAAATAAGACAAATAAAGTTCATTCATACAAAAGATTTAAAAAAAAACTCTTTAAATTTAAATGCATAACAAAAAAAAATGATATTTAAAAAAGGTTCTCTAAACAAAATGAAAGAGAGAATGTGTACTAATGTAAATATAAATTAAAAGAATTTAGAGAAAAAACTATATAAAAGAATATAGAAAAAAAAAACAAAGACCAGACGCTGATGGGTCTGGCGCTTGACCTATTTTGTCAGGGCATGTGTGACCGGGCCCTTTTTTTTTGTTCCGCCCAAAAGTTTTTTGAAAAAAAAAATCAGGCAACACGTCATCTAATTTGCCTAGATTATGGTGTCCGGAAAATCAAGATTTAAGTTTTTTTACCCCAAAACTCGTTTTTCAACCCAATTTTAACCCAAAATATCTCAAAAATCGTGATAAATCTATATATGACCTCAAAAAACCGTCCCAAAAACCAAAATCAACCCAAGCTCAAATCTTTTTTTTCATGAACTTTAAAGGTAAAAAAACACCTAATATGAACTTTTCTCGTCAAATAAAAGTATTTGACACAAATATCATTCATTTTGGTAGTCTATATCGGTGCCAACTACATGTTTTTCTCTCTACCATTGGAATTCGGCGACCTCTCTCTCTCTCTCTCTCTCTCTCTCTCCCCCCTCTCTCAACCAGGGACTAAGAAAAAATAAAAATGAAATTTTATACTAAAATTGAATTTAAGAAATATTGAGGTACTGAAATTGTATAATCGGCGTTATTTTTTAAGTTCGATGATCAAAATGTATCTTTTACGAAACTTATAGTACGCCATTCATGTTTGATATTTTTTTCATTTTGGTTCCTCGTCTTTCAATTCCACACCTTTTAGTTTTATACTTGATAATTTCTTGAACTTTGAACTCTAGATAAAATGAATAAATTGAGTAAAATATTTTTACTTATTGGATCAAAGATTTCAGCAATTGAAGAAAAAGAAAATTTCATGGAATCATGAATGAACCTCGTTAAAAATATTATTTTGTATAGTAATATTTCGTTTCAACTATCATTAATATTCTTGCTTTTGGTTGATAAGATTGGCAATCTAGCTGCAAGATATGTGTTTGGGAGTGTGGTTATGATTATTTTTTAAAGTGTTTTTCACTCAGAAATATATCAAAATAATTTTTTTTATTTTTAAAAAATTATTTTTAATATCAGCGTATCAAAACGATCCAAAAACACTAAAAAAATATTAATTTTAAACAAAAAATAATAATTTTAAAAATTTAAAAAACAAGAATTGGATGGCGTTCCAAAACAGTCAAAGTACAAACCTTAATTTCCAAAATGAAAGAACCTCAACACAAGCCCAAAAGAGACCCTCTGGACCATTTCTTATATAGGAACCAAGCATCGAACACGAGTGCTCGGAGATTAACATGTGCATGTCTACATCGAAACATGTAAGCTTTTTAATATTTCTGTTTTTTTTTTTTTTTTTGTTGAACATGTACATGTCTACTTATGCGGGAAAGATTTTTTTATTATTATTAGGTAAGCAATGCCTTGTTCGTTTATTATAAAGTACTTTTTTTAAAAAAAATAAATTATTAAAAAGTGATTAATTTTTTATATTTTATAATGTTATGAAAATAGTTAGAAATGTTTTTTCAATATTTAGCTATGACATGAGAAATAAGTTGAAGAATTATTTATTAATATTTTAATATATTTTTTCAAGTTTATCTATCATAATACTAAATGTAACTATTTGACATCTTATAATAAAAGAATGAAATATAAAAAGTGTAATGATTAAATTGTTTTTATTATATCATATAGTCATATAATATTAATATTTTAAGTATAACATTATAGACATATAACCCTGTTAAGTATTTTTAAGTAAAATCTATTGATATATTTAGTTGTATAATGAAAAATAAATTGAAAATTATTTTCCTGTCTTTGGACATATAAAAGAAAATAAGTTGAAAAATAATACATTATTAATTATTAAGTTTTAAAAATAATAAAATTTTTATTTTCTCAAATATTTTTGGTGTTTGGAGAACATTAAAAATAAATTTGTTTTCTATGGTATCCTAATTTTATATAATTATTTAGATGATTTAAAATGTATAATTATTGTATAATATAACATGTTTTGTATTCGAATGTATTTTCTAGCAATATTATCTAAATTAAAGTATTATATGCACTAATATATTAAATTCATACTTTTATATTATATTAATATTTCCTAATATATTATTTCCTGTGCAAATATATTGGTAATTTATTATTTCTTAATAATATTATATTTTAAAGAGTGTGTGTGTGTGTATATATAATAAAGTATTGTATCACTTTAGTTTTTAGAACCTTCATGAAAAATATTTTTTAATCTTTTAAATTGAAAACACTTTTCTTTATGCAAAGCTTATGTTTTTTCTTTGAAGTAAACTATATCAACTAATTTTTCATAATCTAGTTAACCATGAAAAAATTAAAAAAATAACTTACAAAAGAATATTTTTCTACAAATAAACAAGGTTTTAGTTATTAGTGGTTAACTTAGTCTAAAGCTGAGTGATAGATTTATTGAAACAATTCTAAAATAATATTATTTTAAATTTTTTAATGAAATAATATTGGGTTGAGGAGAAATTTCAATTTTTTTTTAGAATTGACCTTATAATATTCTCAAAATAAAATCAAATTAAGGCTAAGTCTTAAGTTATAATAACTATGCAAATCATAAATGGTCATTACGTTTTTGTCTTTTGTTGAACACAATTAATACTGGTTGGGACGATCGCAATGCCCATCTTTTTTGTTTTTTTTAGTTTAATGTGGGTGTCCGAGTCAGCTTGCGCGCACCTCGACTAATCTCACGAGCCCTGAAGTTAACGACCATGTAAGCCTCCAGTGGCCATCATATGAGCAACCACATGGCTCGAACCTGAGATCACAGAAGGAGCAAATCTCTTGGTCCCAAGCTCTTACCACTGGGCCACGACCTAAATGGTTGCAATGCCCGTCTTCCCTTACGTGGGAAACATTTTTTTTATTAAGGGCGTACCGGCTACTACTGTTATACAACACGTGGCTTTTAAGAATTGCAAGGCAGGTCAAGCAGTAGGCAACTGGACCTTTTGTCTTCTGTTTATTAAATTAAACAATATATAAATGGTGTGGGGAATCACTGTTCCCCCACACCTAAATCACTGTAGATTACAACAGTTATTCACAGTGATTCTTACCCTCCTTTTTTTTTTGCTAACTTTTTTCTTTTTTCTTTTTTTTTCTCTTTTTTTTTTCAACTTTCCTAATTTTTCTTTTTTTTTCATTTAATTTTTCTTTTGTTTTTTCCAAAATTATTTTTGTTGATTTTAATTTTTAAATATTGACCTCGTTAAAATTTTTGCTTTGTAATTTTTTTCTTGAAAATACTGTGGATTGCTGCGATGTTTTTCCACATAGTTTTTCTATTTTATTTCATTATTTTTCAAAATTATATTTTTCGATTTTTTTTAATATGGAGCTGATTGTGAATTTAGTTTTGTAATTTTTTTTAAAACATTGTTTATTGCTACAGTGTTTCTCCGCATGGTTTTTTTTTTATGATTTTCTCTGAAATTATCTTTTTTTTATTTTATTTTTTAATATTGAGCTGGTTAAAAATTACAGTTACAATATGTGAGGAAAGCACTTTAACTTTCCTCGAAAATTACTGTTGGTTGCTACAGTGTTTTTTC
>Ga0307515_10006381_pt1 | contig 23608 bp, 26 predicted proteins | sample 17_EM_MG_FD_194513 | JGI IMG/M metagenome (GOLD analysis project Ga0307515, IMG submission 194513) | Populus trichocarpa ectomycorrhiza microbial communities from riparian zone in the Pacific Northwest, United States - 17_EM | ecosystem: Host-associated > Plants > Roots > Unclassified | place... | reverse complement strand
CCTCAGACGATCTCTCCTCTAGACTCGCTGGACCTTGTTTCCCCGCACTCTGTCGTGTAGAGCTACACGAATACGCAATCTTCCGTTCCCCGGGTATAACACGTGGCATCTTGGGGACTCAAGAATCGGTTTGCTGATGCCGCCCGTGACTCTCGAGGGGACGCTGTGGGAGAACGACGGTTCTAGTGCGGTTTGACCCCCCTGATTAATTTGCCTTATCCGTGGGGACTTTTCGGAGCCTTCGGTTATGGATGGCCCTCGAAGACAAAGGACCATCTCGTGACGTTGGTTATTCGGACGCGGGGCGTGGGCTGACGTAGGTTATCACGTGGAACCCTGAAGGACCTTACAGCCTTGGATCAAAAATGCAGTACCGGACGCTATTGGCAGTGCAGGGCGGGAAGGCGATAAGCAACTCTGGTATTCGACACCGGGTAGGTCTCATCCACGGGTAAACCCTCTGGTCTCTGAATCGTTACTCGAACCTTACTCTATGAATCCGTGGGAGGCCTTCTATACCCTGCAGATCGAGCCATTGGCAATTGGCTCGAGCCTTGGGTGATGGGTGGCGAAGGCGACTCATCCAAGGCGATTGACATTTCCACGCCTCGCCGAGGGTGGTTCGGTCGCATACGCTCCCAATCCGGCCTCCAATGAAAGCTCTCACGTTGACCCCTCCCCATGAACCCGTGGAAAAACATCGCAAGTAACGTGACCCATTTCGTCGCGTTTTAAACGCGAGCAGATTGACGAATGTTATCTCTCCAGCTCACTGCTACTTACTTCCACCTTTGCCTCTGCCTCTCATCCTCCTCGCGCATTCTCGCACCTTCTACACCCACCTCAGTGGCTTCGACTCTTCCTACTCACCGGAGCAATCATGAGTTTCAACTACGACTGGACCACTTACCCCATGGTTTCCACTACCTCGGCCAGCGACTGCGATCAAGTTCGTAGAGCTCGGATTTCGCGACTCCCACTTTCCACGCGTCTGACTGGCTTTACCTGTAGTTCGCGCAACTTCCCTTCGACTTCGGAGTGCCAGAATGGAATCAATTCAGCTTCGAACCCCTGGCACTGTACACGGCGGAGGATGGCCACACCTTCTCACCATTTTCACCCCTCCAACATCCCGCCGACTTTTACTCCCTACCTTTGTCGCCCCCGGGCATATCTGAATCCTCTTCAACTCCCACCCTCCCATCTCCCTCCACTCCCGATTCGCCCCTAGCGGGGCCCTCATCCACCCAGCCGACTCCCCGTCCTTCGACCCCGCTAGCACAAGTGCAGGAGCCCGCATACAACGACCTCGAGAAATTCGACTTCTGCCCGTGGACTAGACAGGGTCAAGTATGTGGATACACATCGTGGACTCGCTCGTCAAACAAGCAGATAAAACGGCACATGAAGGTCGTTCACTTCCCAGACACGTCGTTGGGATATGAGTGCCCCAACCCCGAGTGCACACACAGGAACTATCTGTTCCTACGGAAAGACGCGTGCAATGAACACCGTAGGAGGTGTGATCTGGTGCAAGCGCTAGGTTACGTTCCCCTGCCCAATATTGTAAGCGGGAGCGACGCGGAGGTGGACCGGTGGATGAAGGCGAGGAGGAGACAGAAGAAGGAGATCATCAAAAAGCTGAGGAACGGCACTCCTTGGAGCGAAGATCTGCTTCAGCCGGTTAGTATTTAGTCGCAACATCTTCCTCTCTCGTCTTCTGCTGTTTTATTTCTCTATCTCTGCTCCGTTACTCCTACATCCTTGTGCTATGCGCCGTCATGTTTTCGCCCTTTTCACACTCCACTAGCATATCTCCATCATCGTCATACCTGGCGCTTACGCCAGTTCCACCCCTCATCACCTCAAACTCTTGCATACCACACATTGAATTACACTGTATGATCAACTGTACCGTACACTCCGCAACCAATTACACTTCGGGCCATTTGGCTTGGTGCTACCGGATTAACGCTAGATCTCGGTTGGATCTCCTGGTGGCAGTACATCCGCGCCGGCAGTTTGGGGGAAGCGCAGCTGCCGTAATCAGATAAGATTACATAAGGTACAAGTCACAACGGCGTCTAATTCCCATAACCAGGCCAAACGAAGGCAGGTGCCACCATGTCCCGCTACCAGCACCATCGTAGGCTGAGCGTTGTTGAACGCGAGGAAGAGGAGCAGGGGCTGCTTGACGGCGGCCTGGGTCAGGATACAGTTCAAGCTGATGAAGCTCACTTACGGAGGCATCGACGGAAAGCAAAACGAAAGGCGAAGTTGGTTCGGGCTGTCGCTTTGTTGTGTGCATGCTCCTTGAGCATCGGGAGTCATTAGTGCGCCATCTCTTTCACTTTTTCTTGCTTCTGATTCGATTCTTTGTCTCGAGTGCCACGTACATCCTCGGACCTCTCAAGAGTCGGTTGTCGCGTGAGATGGGAACTTCCAATACGGAGTTCGGTCTATTGTTCGCTGCATTGTCCTCTTCAGGAACTTGGACGCCCTTAGTCGGGGGAGTCATGACCGCTCGGCTTGGGACGGCTGTGAGCAGTATAATAGCGACTGGAGCGGTGTTCCTAGGTGGTCACTCCTGGTCAGATCCGCATTCGTCCCACTGACTTCATTGCTTAGGCCAAACGCTGCTTTTGATTGGTCATCTGAACAACGAAGTGTGGCTGATGATTCTGGGAATGTTTGTTTTCGGATTAGGCCAGAGCCCATTGTCAGGTCTGTCACAGGTTCGAATCCACACCACTAAAATGTTATCAAGACTTTGCCCCCAGTCGTCCAGGAAACCATCATTGTGCGCTTCTTCAAGTCACACGGACTCGGTGTATCCCTTGGTCTGTGTTATCCCACGTCATTACAAGCGTGCGTTTTTTCAACCCGTGGTTCTCAGCTCTTGGACTTGTGGCCGGGAAAGGAGCCTCCTTCATCTCAGCGCGGACCTCGTACCCTTTGTCACAATTGTCTCCGAATGCGCCCTTTTACGTCTCTGCCGGCGCCACAGGCTTCTCATTCGCCATTAACCTAGTCTACATCTCCATTTCGAAATGGCTTATCAGGGAAGCCGGGGCCGAGCTTGAGGACTCCGAACTTCGCATGGAAGCAAAAAAGCGCTCAGTCGTCAGCATGACTGAGGCTCAAGCCATTCAGCAGGTGGCAGACAAGAGGAGATTCAAGATGAGAGAGGTTTTCAAGCTTGGTGATGTCGTTTGGGCGTACGTATAAATCGTACTTCTGCGACCGAGACAAAACGGTGACCATTTCTGACAGGTATATCGCCTTGAACGTTCTGTGCGGTTCGATCTGGCACCCCTTTGTACACCTTGCCCCGTAGGTACGGGAGTCCAATCCGCGGTTCATCGGACTGAAGCTGTGCATGCTTAGAAATATTTTTGAACGCCGATTTGGGCTCACGGAGTTGGAAGCAAGCACTTCCGCTGCGTACTTGCTGAGCGGCAGCGTATTTTTATACCCCATCTGCGGAGTTATCGTGGACAGGGTGAAGCGAGGGAGCATCGTACTGCACCTTATGATCGTCGCATCTACTTTGACACTACTCTGTTTCTTCTGGATGACCTTGCCTCCGACTCAGACCCATACACCTTGGCCAGCCATTGCAAGTTTTGGGGCGGCGATCGGTTTTTCACCACGTAGGTTGTCACGACCTCCTCCACTTTCCTGGACTCTAACCTTTTGCTAGTCCTTCTGGTGGTTATTGTGCCTCGGATTGTGCCTCTCGAGTACGTTTCTACGACTCTTGGGCTTCACAAAAGTGTACGTGCACTTGCGTTCACCTACACTCCAGTACTGAAGCTCTACCTTCAGCTTGAGCATACTGGAACCACGATCACCCAGACAGTTGCTGGGCTGTGGCTTGATTCCAAGAAAAAGAAAGAAGGGGGAAAGAGCTTAGTCACAGTCCTTTCAGAGGGGGGTGGATCCCGTCTTCAGTGGCTCCTCAACGGGTTCCTCTTCGTCAACTTGTTGCACCTGGTAGCAATCTGGGGTCTCGGGTACCTGAACAAAAAGAAGCAGAACGCCCAAAAAGAGGCGGGGATCCAGGACGAAAGAGAGAACGAGGACGAGGAGCGACGGGACGCGCCAGGTTCGGAACCGGGGACCGACGAATCTCCGGCATCCCCGGACCTCTCTTCGCAGAGTTCGAGCGACAGAATTCCTACTGGTGATCATGTGACTTCCCCGCTCCTTCGTCCCAGGGACGCCTCGTCCGTTTACCAAAGCTATGGGTCCCACCCGCGACCCCTTCGGCAACAAGACACCCCCTTAATGGGAGCCACAACACCCGCGGAAGTGAGGAGGGGGAAGCTCTTCGCGTCACTATGCGCTGCAACTGTGATTTTCGCGTGGGGGCTGTTCTTGATCACGTCCTTCATCAAGATCAGGTCGAGGCGCGAACGAGAGGGAGATTTGTAATAATCGCAAACAGGAGATGCACAATCGTTTCTTGGACTCTTCACTTATCGCATCTAATTACATATCCGTTGACGACTTGCATGACTGGGAGATACACCTTCGAGGTATGTACTAGTCCGAGCTTGCGCTAGATAACCAACAGGTACTTCGAGCCCTTGTCCTTGTCGTTCGGGGTGAACATCTGGACGATCACTTCGCTCGTGAACAATCCCACCGTGATTCCAATCCCAACAATGACAATGGAACTTCCCAAAGCGATCGAGCCCCCAGCCGTCATGCCCTCGTTTGAGCTCGCAGCTGATAGCCCGGAAGGCACAAGAAACAGAACACCTGTGACCATCATTGTGAAGGCGCTGCCGCCGAACTTGAGGGCGTAGAGGTTCCCGAGGATTCCAGTAGCGAACGCGCCAACGACAGAGACGACCTCGGAGTTCTCAAATATATACCGGGTCGCAAGTTTGTTTGCGGTATAAGAGATACAGGATATGACGACCATCGCGATCATGTTCACGCTCCTGAGTGGCTGCATGTTCGACATGGAGCTGATGATGGAGAAGAGGGGGACGACGAAGAATTGGATCCAATACGGGAAAGGGCGAAGGTACCACGGGTTTTCTGGTGGTCTATAACAACCCTGAATGACGTGATCGGGCTGGAGAGTCGCTGCCTTGGTAAAGGAGAATTGACCTGCGGCCGGGATGCCGGTCCCAAAGGTGTTATTGTTGTCGGCGACAAAAATTCCGACGAGGTCGATCACGCTCGATATGCGCTCGTGGCGGAGGGCCGCACGGGCGGGGCGATCGAAGATCAGATAGAAGTCGGAGCCCATGGGAAGTGCGAACCCGAGTGATACAGTCATAAACAAGGCGCAGACTAGATTTATCGCTCCACAAACGGCGTTCTTGGACCCAAGTTCGAGAGAACTCCGGACTTTGTGAGAGAAGAGTGTCGGATGATTTTTGGTGGGAAGAAGTAGTAGGGGGGACTTACGAATGAGGTATCCAGGGAGAATACCAACGATCGCGGCCGATGATATTGCGGAATAGCAGAACAAGTGACCAGGGATGCTAGCAAGGCCTCTGGCGATGAACGACATAAACCCTGCCATGGTGATACTGTTTATCTTAGTAATCTGTTGTTGTATGTCCTGTCTGCGAGACTCACTCGAAAATCCACCCATATAGCCTGGCTCGGCTGGAAAGGAAGATCCTGATGATCGAGATGAAAATAGCCCCGAACCCAGCAACCCACATGTCAAGGAAGGATCCGCCGAACGCCAGGATACAAATCATGAGGGAAAGCGTGAAGGAGAAGAACAATCTGGCAAATTTTCCGTAGATGGGCCGTGACTCCAGGAGCTTATCGAGTCTGGCTACGCCCTCCAGAACGTCGATCCTATCCGCGATGACGTCGTCAAAAATTGCATCCACCGCCGCCAGTTTCCCAAGGTCGAGGCTCGAACCAGATTTGATAAAGTCGGTCTTAGCTTCGGCGACGTCGAGATCCCCGAGCGTCAGGAGCAGGATTCCTGGGATGTGGACGACTTCGCAATCAACTTGAAGGACACGGGCGGCACGAAGGAGTTGAGATTGTACGCGGTCAGAGGGGGCACCGTAAGCCATTAGCCCGTGACCGAGTCTGTTCAGGAATAGTTTACGGTCTCGCTCGTCTGAACAGGGTGTCAGGCGGGTTAGGGTGTCTGTAGGACTGGCATAAGCACTAACGGAGGATATTGAAGTTGATGTCGTCCTCGTCCTTGAACCTGTCGATACCACCTGGGTCTGACTCGCAAAGAGGAGGAGAGGAACTTGTGTACTTTTCAGAGGGGTTGTATAACGTAGACCCGACGCTCGGTCGGTGATCAGAAAACACCCTTGAAGGTCGCTTCAAGTCGTTCGACCCGCCGGTACCGTAAGGGGGGATCACTCCTCTACGGCGTCGAGTTCCTTCGCCGTACGAAATAGGGGTGGGTTCAGGTCCATATTGACGGCTATCTGGAGTGTTCGGAAGTGTGGCATGGCCATGGCCAGGGTTCCGGCGGTACTGAACCCGAGCAGGAGAAGGCAAGCTGGGCGAGGGCCCGAAAGAGTAAGGTGGTGGCGCCGACCCGCGACGTGAACCTGGGTAGTTTGACATGACAAAGTGCTGAGATAGGGGAATAATGACAACAGGCTTTTATTTCCTTTCGCCAGAAGCAAGGATCATACTATTGACTACAGAATTAGGAGAAACCGAAGGATATTGCCACGTGGACGGGTATGGATCACGGCTCTGCCCGGCCGATCAAAATAAATGCTTGTGGACAGATAAGTACAGCGTTGATCCAGACGATACAGGTCGATTTTGACCGCTAACAATATCATTCTAGAGCTGCAAGGGGGCAGGGCCTGGGACGGGGTAAGAATCCTGGTTGACGGAGGCGTCGTTGATCTGAAACCAATATAAATTAGCTGATCCGGCGTTTTCTGTTAGAAGGAAGTGTAGGTTTATCACTTACGTTCCAGACGATTCCAGGGGTAGTGTCGGTATAAGCACTGTGGTGGAGGGTGTGCGCGTGAGTATCGTCGTTAAAGAAAAAAGAGGAACCTGGAGTTTACCCCGGGAAAGAGACACCACTAGATGGCAACGTCGTGCTACCATCCCCGGTGATTTCGACTTGAACGCAAGTTGGGTAGAATTCGGCACCACGGGCAGGGTCTTGTAAGTAGAGGACATCTGCGCCTTGGAGATCAATGATCTCGGTGCGAAGGATGTACCGCCCTGGCCTCAATCCGGCGGGGATGGGAATGTCAGCCTATAGGGGACCGTTCAGACTGCATGACTACCTATCGGAAACACTGAGAAAGTTTACCTTTCCTTGGTTGGCCCGCAACTTTTCGGTGGCCCAGGTACCATCGGAATGGCCCGAGTTGAAGACCTTGACCCAAGCAGGACCGACACCGTTCGAGCCTGCAAATCCGAGGTATGCGGCTTCGGTCCTATTAGGGATGGGTCTGACATATGTGAGTGTTTCACGCACTGATTGGTCCATCGTGCGAGGGTTCTATGATGACACCGTCCGGGGAATCTTCGTCTAAAAGCAGATGAGGCCAATTGATGCACGGGGGAAGGGCCATACGTACACCACTGAGCAGTCAAGCTACCGCCAGCTGGGACCGACACATAGTTATTGAGAAGGGAGTTTCCACCATTGCAGCGAATGTCCGTCGATGTGAGGTTCTTGACAGAAGCACTTGTCGAGGGCTGCCGAATAGCTCCAGCGCCCTGATCAACGCCAGCCACCCAGACGGACTGCAGACGAGTGCCTGCGCTGACTTCAGCGATAAAGGTAGCGGCGATAGCAGCGAGAGTGAAGAACTTCATAGTTGATTGGGGTGTACGATAGCAGAAGTCGGTGCCTCCTTAAATAGCATCTAGAAAATCCTTTTTTCTACTTGAAAAAACCTGAATAAGCGAAGGAAAAGACCGGGAGCACATGGTGGTAAAGCAGAAGCGTGATTACCACCACGCAACACGAAAACCACCGTTGTGAGTGAGTGCCTGGTTGCTCACGCATTAACACATCTCACAAACGACCAGATGAGCATATTTAGAGCTATAGTTACGACGCACCTCTAACGAGTGATCGAGTGTTATCCACTCTGTTGGTCCGTTCGCTAGCGACGCGCAAGCCGGCATTCTAGCAGGATCCATCCCGATAAATTCTGCGCGAGAAGCATGAGTGGGTGACTGTCAGCAGGGCTGCATCACGTACACACGAGTCTAGACGAATATCCAGAGCGTTTTGCACCTTGTCCGGTCTCGTTTTTCCCTCTTGTGCACCTAGCCGACGTCAGAGATCGTTAGTGCCTGGGGGATTTTGCTGATGAACCATTTGCCCTCAGCTCGGATAAACGGTTGCTTCACACTCGCCGGTTAATCATAAGAGAAAAGGAACGAAACCGGACAGGGTTCCCGAACACCGCTGTAAGGAAACTGTTAGGGCCCCGACCATGCATCGGGCCATGGATATTGTCTCTAAAGGTTAAACCGTAAAAGCGGTCACCTCGTCGGAACTCTTCCATGATAGCGGAGATCCAAGTTGCTGAGATGGGCTGCTAGGCATCACGCTATTGGACGTCAGAGTCCCCTCCATCCCTCCACTGAGTATACAGCGCATACCGGTAGACAAAGGCCGATTTTACCAATGTGTGTTTATTGTGATAACATACCGACAAAACTAGCACAAGTCGGTGCAGCGATAGGTGGTAAAAGGCATCCGAGGTATCAGTTTTCCTAAGTATCAAGAAAGGTTACGATGAAACATCGTAGGCATCGCCGGAACTGTGAGAATACCAGTTAGGTTGTGATCGGAAATCTCGGAAAATCCGCACCCGCTCACCCGACAAAATTGTTCGATAGGCGGTCTCAGCTACAGAGAAAAATGACCGGGGAGGTGCGAAGATGAGGGTCTCAGGGAAAACCTCCACAACCAGCCGACACGGTCCTGGCCGTAACGATACGCTTAGAGTAGCATGGGAACTTTCCCACGGCGATAGCTATGGATACCGCGTCACCAACTGCTCGATGTGCTTGAGGGATCCCGAGGTTTCTGGATGTTCATCCCGAGATCCGTCAACAGTTGGCGCACATGACATCGAAACGCAAGGGTGTTGAGAACATGGAACGTGTGCTGCCGGGGATACAATCGAGCCGCAAATTGGACACGGGGGCTTCACGCTTTTGGGGTAGCCACGACAAATGAGGCACACAACCAGTTGTGCCCACATGGGAGCTCAGAAAAATGCAGGAAACGTCAGCCTTTTAGCCACGAGTAGGGTTTAGGGTTGGTGTCAGCTGGCAAATGGAAAAAAGGTTTTTGACCGGTATACCACAGCTACGTGTTTCGTCTTCTGGATTATCGGTGATCTCGTAATCTTGCGATTACAACTGCGTAGACACCAGGCGCTCGCGGGGTGTTGATGGGATGTGCTGCTTCCATCGTAGCTGGGAGGTTCGCTGCGGCTGCCAGATTTGTATAACCGGCACGTGCCCGGTGCATTACCAGGCCGGCCATGAGTTGGTACGTGTCTGAAAGGAGAGATATTTGGGGGTAGTTACTCGTCGAGGGACCCGCCAGGCAGATGACGGTTCAGGCGGGTTCTGCAGGATTGGTATAGTTGGTGGCAAGCTGGCAAATGAAAAAAAAAAAGAGTCTTTTGTCCGGTACACCTCTCATCTATATATTCTATCTACTTGAATGATAAACTCGTAAAACATCAGCAGGGGTGCCTTCTCATATGAGAACCTGCCGTCCACTTCTGAGTGGTCGAGTCGCGCGCATCGAGGGATCCCGCTGCATCGCAAAGTTCGCCCGAGACAGGGGGTACCGGGTTCTGCTCGAATCCTGGGGTATCCAGTACAATGGCCTAGCTTATATCCGTGATACACCAGTTCATGATATTGTAAGCGGATTTTGGAGAGAACGTGCGAAAAAACTCAAACCCGGTCGTCGGGAAGTCGCGCGCTTACAAAGCCAGAGCCCTGTACTTTTCGTACTTCACATCTCCCCGCGGCGCCACCCATGCACCTGGGTGCAGTGTTGGCCCGCCACTGGCCATAACCCATCGCTTGCGGCTATCGCCAGTAGAGGTTACCGGTTATAAGTAACCATGTGGCGGGGTGTCCGCTGGCCGTTCGGCTTTCTCGGGCAGCATTTGCCGGGCCAATGGGAGACTTTAACGATTCGGATCAGTTCACACGTGACTGTCCCGCGTCGTGAACCTATTTCCAGCAACTTTCCAGAAGGTTTTGTCCTTCTCTCAACAGCTCATGGGGCGTGGGAATAAAATCACGCCGAAAAGCCCGAAAGCTATAATTTGACAGGGGCAGTAGCCGGCTACTAACCTCTACTGGCCGGCACAACACTGCCTGGGTGGGGGGCGATCAAAAATTCGTCAGCCAGCATTTCACAAGGACCCCCAAACAAACAGGCGGAAATAAAATGCCACTATTACACACCAGAAATCGTAGTCGAAGACCGCGAGCTGAGGCACACGGAGGAACATCCCCCTAAACAGAAGCTGTGTGGCACCTGGGACCCTGGGGTCTTGAAGATATTTTGTAAACTCGGCGCCCGGGGCCCACTTCCAGCTCGGGATTATGACCAAGTGACCAAAGTGCACCGCGGCGGAACTCTCCATGGGCCTCAACCAGGGAGGTGTTTACAGTGAATTTCATATTAGTGGCTTTCGAGAATGAACAACCCAGGGGTGGGTGACGGTCGTTTGGTCATCAAATCGAGGACCACGGGAAGAAAGTAGCCAGGCGATCGTAGACGAATCTTCCCGTGGGACGGTAGAGTACCACGACCAGGGCGTATCCGTTTCTGTGAACTGAGGCTGACGCTGGACTACAAATGAGCACCGCAACTGACCCAACACCGCTCTAGCCGAAGTCTTCATCGGTCCCCTTTCTGTCCATGGCGGCCTCTTCCGTGACGCGTCGAAGTCGGAGCGGTGAAAGGGGGTGGTGTATTTGGCGCGTCGGGGCGACCAAACAACGTGAATAAAGAACGATACACCAACCCTCGAGACGAGCAACTGAGGTCGGATCGGCGTTTGCACTCCGCTCAAGAGGGCGATCGCCCACAGAAAACCCGTACTTGGTTAGCTCGGCTGAGAACACGAACAAGGTGGCACGTGACTAGGCAACCACCGCGTCGCGCTTCTCGCGACTTTCATGTTCCCACGTTCAATCTACTTGACCCTCTCCTTCGTTTCGACTTGACCCACTTATCAACGTAACGACAACCATGAGCTCTTCAGAGGAAGAGAACTTTAACATTGACATCTCTGAGGATGAATCGGAGGAAGACTACGCCCCCGTTGCCAAAAAGAAAACTACAACCACGGTACGTTCAGTATCTCGGCGACCTGGGGTGGAAAGGCTCATCTACGTTTTACCTGAAGGTACAGAAGAATGGCGCGAAGAGTACCACAAAGCAAACCGCTAAGAAACCCGCAGCAAAGCCCAAGGCCGCAAAGAAGGCCGCTCTCGTAGACAAGGATGACAATGCTGGATCGGACGTGGAAATGTCGTCGGACAGTGGCGCTGGTGCCTCCAACAGTATACAAGCGGTGCCAGGAGGGTCAAAGAAGTCTGCCTCGGAGAAGTACACCAAGGTCAGAGCTTCCCTCCTCCGTTCTCCACACAGCTGACCATCTCTTGTAGCTCTCACAACTTGAGCATATCTTGAAGCGTCCGGATATGTACATAGGAAGCGTCGAATTCCTGAGTCAAACCATGTGGACGTACGACTCTGAACAGAAGCGGATGACCAACCGGGAGGTGAAATATGTCCCGGGATTCTTCAAGATTGTCGATGAAATTCTCGTCAACGCTGCGGACCATAAGGTAGAATTGGACCGAACATAACGGTCTCGTTGACTCACATTTACAATACAGGTCAACGATTCGAAGATGGACGTTATCAAGGCATCTATTGATGTCGAAGAGGGCGTTATATCCGTGTACAACAACGGAAGTGGTATTCCTATCGAGATGCACTCAAAGGAGAAGATCTACATTCCTGAGCTTATCTTTGGGCATCTCCTTTCGGGATCGAACTACGACGACACTCAGAAGAAACTAACTGGTGGTCGTAACGGCTATGGTGCCAAGCTGGCAAACATCTACTCGCACGAATTCACAGTGGAAACCGCCCATGGTGGCCAGAAGTACGTCCAAACGTGGTCAAACAATATGACCAAGGTGGGGAAGGCGAAGATCACCAAGTATACCAAGGAAGAGTACACGAAGATCACCTTCAAACCGGACCTGGCAAGGTTCGGAATGACTTCCATCGACGACGACACCGTCTCCTTGCTGAAGAAGCGGGTCTTCGATATCGCGGGCACTACCAAGGATGTAAAAGTATACCTCGACGGGGAGAAACTCAAGATCAAAGGTTTCAAACAGTACGTGGAGATGTACATCAACTCAGCTGCTGCAGAACATGCCAACACCTCTGGTGGAGCCGCACAAATTAAGCCAACTGTTGTATACGAGGCTATAAATGCTCGTTGGGAGGTCGGGTTCGCCGTCTCTGACGGAACGTTCCGTCACGTCTCGTTCGCCAATTCGATTTCTACGACCAAGGGTGGCACACACGTCAACAATATCGCCGACCAGATCTCGAAAGGCATCATCACTCACATTACGAAGAAGAACAAAGGTGCCACGGTCAAACCTGCCCAGATCAAGAACCACATGTGGATATTCGTCAACGCCTTGATTGAGAACCCTACCTTCGACGGTCAGACGAAAGAAAACCTCACATTGCCCGCCAGCAAGTTCGGATCGAGGCCCGTCGTCTCCGAGGACTTTATTAAGAAAGGTATATATGTTGCTTTTGACTCATGCTTTTGCTGAGGATGTCTGTAGTTCAAAAGACCCCTATCATTGAACACGTGCTGAACTGGGCCAAGTTCAAGGCTGACCAAGATTTAAAGAAGACCGACGGAAAGTCCAGGAGAAACAGGTATGATTCTCAACCTGATCCGTTGACGTAAACTTACGATTGTTAACCAGGCTCACTGGAATGACCAAGCTTGCCGATGCAAACAACGCAGGTGGCAGACACTCCGAACGGTGTACGCTCATCCTAACAGAAGGAGATTCTGCAAAAGCCCTGGCAGTGGCTGGCCTTGGAGTTGTCGGTCGCGATAACTTTGGTGTGTTCCCCCTGCGCGGTAAATTGCTTAACGTCAGGGACGCCAAGCACGACCAAATCATGAAGAACGAGGAGATCCAAGCCATCAAGAAGATTATGGGATTACAACATAACAAGGCTTATGATAATGTGGCTGGCTTGCGATACGGAAGATTGATGATCATGACCGACCAGGTGGGTGTCACGGGACTGCTCGCGAAGGCGTGTATTGACGACCCTACAGGATCACGACGGTTCCCATATCAAAGGCTTGATCATCAACTTCCTGGATTGTTTCTTCCCTACGCTGTTGAAGGTTCCCGAATTCTTGTGCGAGTTCGTGACGCCCATTGTCAGGGTGCGTGATTTGCTTGTTTCTCAGACTTTATGGGACACGCTAACCGTCATTGTAGGTCACGAAGGGCAAGCAACGGAAAGACTTTTTTACAATTCCTGAATACGAACAATGGTTAGAGGAAACCCCTGATGCGCGCAAATGGGAATCCAAGTATTATAAGGTCCGTATATCTCTCCACCAACAGGGCCACTGTAATAACAGGACCATAGGGTTTGGGAACAAGCAAAGATTCGGATGCTAGAGATTATTTCAGTAACATGAAGAAGCACACTATCGCTTTCTCCACAACCCAGGATGGTGACAGGGGACTCATAGAGCTCGCCTTCTCGAAGTCCAAGGCCGATGATCGTAAAGAGTGGCTCCGACAGTTCAAGGTATTTCGACTACGGCACTGCCATGAGTCCATCGCTTACCAAGTGCCCACAGCCTGGGACCTATCTCGACCACGACACGGATGAGATCCCTTACTCCGATTTCATTAACAGGGAACTTATCCTTTTCTCGATTGCGGACAACGTTCGTTCTATTCCGTCCGCATGCGATGGTCTCAAGCCAGGTCAAAGGAAGGTTATCTGGGGTTGTTTCAAAAGGAAGCTCAAGAAAGAGATCAAAGTGAGACCTGCTCGTTGTGATACACCACTCCTGTTGACGACTATTACAGGTGGCACAGCTCGTTGGTTACATCTCAGAACACGCCGCCTACCACCACGGAGAACAGAGTTTGACTATGACGATCGTCAACTTGGCCCAGGATTACATCGGTAGTAACAACCTTAACCTCCTGATGCCGAACGGACAATTCGGAACACGAGACCAGGGAGGCAAGGATCATGCCTCGGCCAGGTATATCTTCACAGAACCCGCCCCCATCACACGTGCAATCTTCCATCCCGACGATGACCCCCTCCTCAACTATCTCAAGGATGACAACGATCCGATCGAACCGGAATATTACCTTCCTATCCTCCCGATGGTGCTTATCAACGGTGCCGAAGGTATTGGTACCGGTTGGAGCACGAACATTCCTTGCTACAATCCTGAAGACATTATTGCGAATATCCGGTTGTTGATGGACGGAAAGGAACAAGTACCGATGCTCCCGTGGTGGCGTGGTTTCAGGGGCACGATCAGGAAGATCGCAGAGCACAAGTACGATGTCACAGGTATCGTCAGGAAAATCAACGATACGACCGTCGAGATCATCGAGTTGCCCATCCATAAGTGGACGCAGAGCTACAAGGCTGAGCTTGAGGCTATGATCGGCGAGAAGACCGATGGCCCAGTCAAGGTAATTCATCAACAGAGTTCACGCAGTTCTTGCCAACATTTATGTGTAGGACTACAAAGAGCACCACGACAACAGGAACGTCCACTTTATCGTCACCATGACCGCCAGCGGGCTCGCCGAGGCGGAGAAGAAGGGTCTTACCGAATTCTTTAAGCTCACCGGAAAGGTTAACACCAGCAATATGATGTGCTTCGATGCTGAAGGCAAGATCAAGAAGTACGGTTCTCCTGAGGAGATCATCGAAGAGTTCTATCCCGTCCGCCTCGCCTACTACCAGAAGCGAAAGGTGATCTTCAACAAAACACAGATTTCTGACGTATCTCTGAACTTCTGGATACAGGATCACCTCGCGGCAGAATTGCAGACCCAGCTCGACAGGTTAAATAACCAAGCCCGGTTTATTCAAATGATCGTCAATAAGCAGCTCAGTGTCTCCAACAGAAAGAAGGGTGACATCGTTCACGAACTGCGCAAACTGAGTTTCCGTCCGTTCCCTAAGGTATCCAAGGCTAAGGCCGCCGGCGAAACGGAGGAGATTATCCCCGATCCGGAAGAGGAAGAGCCCGAGGAGGAGGGAACCGATGCAGATTTCGACTACCTCCTTGGCATGCAGATCTGGAGTTTGACGAGGGAGAAGGTATGCATGCGTAATCCTGGCGTTCAGAATGCGATTGGCTCACAACGGCCCCAGATCGAGAAGCTTCTGAAACAGGCATCTGACAAGGAGGCTGAGCTACTCATCCTATTGGAGAAGACTCCTATCACCCTCTGGAATGCGGACCTAGATAAATTCCTCGACGAGTGGTTTGTAAGTGGTACCTCTTAGCTTCTATGACCTTCGCTCACTGGGCATAAAATAGAAAACCAACAAGAATTGGGAGGCTGCTGCTACCCTCGATGCCAACGGCAAGCCAATCAAGCGCAAGCAAGCCGTGCTGGAAACTCGCAAGAGTATCGGAAAGAAGCCAAAGAAGTACGAGGACGACTCTGAGGACGACTTCCAGCCGACCAAGGCGAAGGCGAAGGCTAAGCCGAAAGCGGGTCCCTCCAAGATCAAAGACGAAGACGACGATTTCGACGATCCTCCAGCGAAGAAGCCCCCGCCAAAAAAGGCACCCGTCAAGAAAGAGGAGTCGGATTCAGAAGCAGAGGTTGCACCGCAGGGGAAGGGGAAGAAGGCCGTCACGAAAAAGGAGGGTTCCGATGTAGAGATGGATGATGGCTCGGTCCCGAAGAAGGCTGCTCCCAAACCGAAGAAGAGGGTGATTTCGAAGAAGGAGCCAGACTCTGACGTTGAGGTCCTTGATCGGCCCGCACCGAAGGGTAAGGGCAAGGAGAAAGAAAAGCCGTCCAAAAAACGAAAGAGGTATGAGCGACCCGCACCGGCTGTCCTGTGATTGTGCCTCGAATTCATTATCTTTATCCACAGCTTTGGAGAAACTGAAGACGAGAGTGACGATGTGGCTGTGAGACCCACGAAGGCGAAGAAGGAAAGTTCACAATCCTCCGTGACTGATTTCTTCGGGAAGAAACCACCGGAACCTGCGAAGAAGGCAGCCGGTTCCCGAGCGGTTTCCGGTTCCAAACCAAAGACAAAACCTCCTGCGAAGAGGGTGGTTGATTCGGACGAAGAGGAGGACAAAGACGAAGACTCGGATATCCCGCCACCTCCGCCACGGCGACCAACAGCTCGCGCTGCCGCCACGGTGAAGAAGTACGTGGAAATTCCAAGTGACGATGAAGGGGTGGAAGACGACTCGATGTACCAAGATGACTGACTCGCTAACTAACCTATGTGCTTACGATTTTTGGGGATAATTTATCTTCTGTTTCCGACTGTACATGCTTATTCCCCACTTATTGTTACCTTAGACATGTTATGTAAATGTTTTGATCGGTTCGGTCATGGCCATAATATGCCATAACACAACCCGCGTTGCCACGTGGTTTCGCACTTTGTTCCCTCTTTCTCCCCGGTCGACAGACGGACACCGCAGCGGCTCGCATCTTCCACGGGTCGGCGCCGTGCAGATACCTTTGGCCTCACCGCCATAACCCCTCTTTAAAGAACGCGAAGAACGCGCCACCGACTCTCCGACAACCATGTCTGTTCACCACCGCCAACCTACGCTGGGGAGGCTCATGATCCCCCCGAACTTGAGCATACAACAGCCCGGTCAAACTGCTATCTTCTCCCCTAGTCTCCCAACCTCTATCCAGCAGGGCTTTCACCCACCATTTATCGGACATATTCCCGGCAACGTTATGACACCCATGCAGGCCGAATTCATCCCTATGCCGATGCCCACCGCCGGTCGGCCTATCAACCACCGGGCTCGTGCTAGCATTGCTCAGTTGGCCGCTGCTGGGGTACCTCCTCCAATGGGCGTTCCTCTAACTCCGCTTCTGGCTGGACAATTCCCACAGGGCATCCCACCGATGTTGATGTCAACACCACAATTCCAACCTCGCAGTCGTAGGGCACCAAGCGTTAGTACAGGTGGACCTCCTAAAGCCGTATTGGGTGGCCCTGGTGCGAAAAACCGTGTCACTACCGAAACCGTCCCAATACCGGTTACGACCATTGCACCGCCTCCGAAGACAAAGAAGGTTATTGTTAATATTCCCCGAGAGACGATTTCAATCAAAGGAGATGGGGAAGAACCAAGTGACGAAGCTCCGCCACGTAGGGAAAATTGGGCAAGAGTACCACTACGACCTTCAGAAGTACCCGAGATTGTTAACCCAGCTCCTCCCGAGGCGATCTCAGCGGCGTCGTTTCCTCCAGAGATTTGGAGGACTCAGCTACCTCCCACTGTGGATGTCTTTCTTCCCAGAAAGGTAGGTTTGATCCGGTCCCTCCTTATGACGACACTTAGATTTTTCCATAGGCCTCTTGGAATGTATACAAGAAACGAATAATCGACGAGAAGCTAGCCCGTCTCGGTATCGACGAAGCGTTTGGAGGTGTCAACGTAGCAAACTCCCTTCCCCATATTCATGCCCCTCACGCACGGGCAGCATCGGTGAGAATCCAACCTCGGAATAGTTTCCGGTCGATTTTTAACACCTACCAAAGATATCCTCACCTGCAGACCCTGCCTTGCTTATGTTCAAGTTAAATAAACTTCACCAGTCTCAAAATCCATCCTCGACAAATTCCGTAACAACATCTCCCCGACCAGTTGTTGATCATACCCCGTCGCCAAGTCTGAGCTGCAATCTACCCGGGCACGGTCACAGTCTCTCCATTTCTAATCCACTGGCCATGCCGACATACAACCCTGCTGCAGCTTTCAATCCGTTCGGTCCCCAGGCTACTCTGGGGTCTGACCAGATCTTCCCACGCGATCCGATCATGGACCACCCTGCTCCCAGGTCACCTAACTCGGTTGGTGGTCCAAGCTCACGCCCACTGAGTCGACCTGACTTCATTCGTGGTTTCGGACTTGACATCCCGGAAGAAGAGGAGCCACCCGAAGAGGCCGACGCTGATAACGAGGATGGGGCAGATCAGGGTTCTGATATGGATTTGGTAGAGGCCGATGCGGATGCGGAAGTTGAGACTGAGGACGAGAGTGTGGCGATGCTGAATCGGATTCATTCTCGCCACGTTTCCCGCTTATCCGCCGCGTTGTCTCTGCGATCGGTAGGACACCAGCAAGATTCATTACCGGATGCAAGGAGTCCCATTGTAGAATCTACGGTCGATGAGGTAGATCTTATCGAGAAGGAGACGGATGGTGTTGCGGAGTGGACAGGTTCGGAGGATCAAAGGGGCAGCTCAGATGAGGTATTGTCACTCACTTCCCTTTTTTAATCGCACCGTTTCTCACAATGCACAAGGAGAGTATCGGGGAATGGTCCAACCCATCCGACGAAGAACGTGCAAGGCAATACCGAAGGCAGAAGCGGTTGGCACGCCGCATGCGGGGCACAGCGCAGGATGTTCCTCGCAAATTACCAAATTTCCCACGACCGCCTCCAACCTCATACATCCCATTATCCAGTCAAAGGGAGGCTGACGTTTTATCGAATCCTAGCGACGAGGAGAAGATCCTAGAAGAGAGCGTTTATCCCCAACTACCGCCATCCGGATCGACTGGATACGGACGACCACTACCTCCCCTTCCTCACTCACGTACAACATCCGCTCAGTTCTCATACTACGACCCTGCAGCGGCCCATTCGAGAACAGCATCAGAGCAAGTCATTCCCTATCCATCTCTTCCCGCTGAAATGGCACCACCGTTCTCCGCAGGTCTTAAATCCGCCTCCTTGAATCCATTCGCGAAACCGTTCGTATTTGGAACAAAGAGTACCTCGACTATATCTTCATGGCAACAACCCACTACTGCACCGACCCCCGTCCAGAGTTCGCAAAGCGCTTCGAGCAAGCCACTGAACGCGGCCGCTTCGGAGTTCAAGCCCAACTTCACCTTCCAGCCACCTGTTGCTGCACCTCGTCTTTCGTTTACCAGTCAGTCACCCGAACCGATTAGTGCTGGACGGCCATTGCCCACACCCCCAGCTGCGTACGATACGAACGGACGGGAGAAACAAGGGAGGGAGAAGAGACAGCGAAGAAGCTCTGATGGTGATGATGACGAAGGAGGCGTTAACAACATGTCTTCGTTCAAGTTCCCTCCTTCAAGCGGCGACTTCGGAAAGGGAAACCATTGGTCTGCTCCCCCAACACCCGCTGCCTTTGGAGTTGGGCGAAGGGCTTCGGTTAGCGCCCCTCCACCACAGAATTTCACCGTTTCTGGCTTCGTTTCTAATGTTCCATTGCACGACTCTCCTGATACGGATAATGTGTTGCCAAAGGAAGAACAGTCATACGGACACAGGGCGTTACCGGTACCCCCAAGACAAAAGCGTGCGCCGTTGCCATTGGATTTCACACACCCTATTTCCAAGAATACGGTCCCGGCTGGCCTTTTCAAGGCCCTCGCGAACGGCGAGGCTGACACATCTCGCCGTGTGCGTTCCCGGCTGCCTTCGCGTGATGTCTTTGATCTCAGTCCTCCGTCACTGGATGACAACCATATGCCTACCATCTCGCAGAAGGTCTCTCGCCCTCGACTGGTCACCGATCCTGTCAACAGTACCAATAGTGATGAACCCTTGGGTTCCTCCACCCCTCCCCCTCACCGCAGACGCCGTTCATCGTTACCTGCGAGCCACGGCGCTACGCATTCGTCCCTCTCCGACTTCTTGGCCCCATCCTTGGCTACACTGGGATACACTGACTTACAACAATTGGAGCAGAGGTTGGATTCGTTATTGGATGATAAACTGGACGACCTACGTCGGGAACTCATGCAACAACAGAATTCGTCTTCACTCAACGAAACGACAGAGACGATGCTCGCAGAAATCATCTCACTCCGCGGTCAGCTGCAGGAATCAACATCGAGAACCTTAGGATCCCAGAAGGATTTCGACTACCAATGGTTACAAGGTGTGGTCCAACAGGCTAGCCATGACACGAGGGCTAGCCTTCAACGTGACCTAACCGAAATCATGCGCTACGTCGAGGCCCAGTCACACAACAGCCAAGATCTGCAGAAGGAATTAACTCCGTTCATCAACGAGGTCACCTCTCGCACAATGAAGACGATCGTTTCCATCTCGCAACAGTATGCCTCTCGCCTGGAGAACTTAGCAGACCCCAAGTCTATCGTCGGCGAGATCTTGAACGCCCTCACTCCTCACTTTACCTCCATCCGCCCCACGCCTATCGATTACGATGCACTCACCTCACAGCTCAGTCAGGCAGTCAAACCCAACATCTCTCAGTTGATCGATCTCGCATCCGACAAACGTGAGACTGCTGGGTTGATCTTGGAACAACTCCTTCCCGCACTCCAGGCACCTGCCCCTGCGACACCCAATGTCGATATCGATAACCTGACTGGTAAGGTCATTGCGGAAGTGAGGAAGGCTATCAACCAACTCGACGCCCACGAAATCAAAGAACAAGTCTCAGACCTCGTAGTGGAGCGTCTGGACGCCCGATTGGCGAACCAACACAGGGAACGGACAGATGGTATCGCTGAGAGGGTACAGGAGAGCGTAGTCAACGGACTGGGACCGATGCCAGGGGAGATTTCATCGATCTTGGGCAAGCTCGCTACCATCCACAGGGATATATTGGAATTCAACTCGGAGGATCTTGCGTCTCTCCGTGACGATGTCGTCAATATCATTGCCGACTTACCCCCCAAGCTTAGTGCTGCCACGCAGTCCCTCGATGCTGCCCTCGTTGACGTCAAGTTACAACGGGAGACTCAATCGAAGTGGGAAGACGTCGCGGGCAAGGTCGATCTCACCGAGTCCACCCTCCGCTCCCTTTCCGGCACCCAGAAGACGGTTTCCTCCCAGAACCTTGAAATCCTTTCGACGCAGAAGGACGCGATCACTCAAGTGTCTGCCCTTAGCTCTGCTCTCGAAGACAGTGCCAAAGCCCTCAAGGCCTCACAGGAAGAGCTCATTTCACGAGTTCAGCTTAGTCTCAAGGAGTCCGAGGAGTACAAGATGCTCTGTGCTACTAATTCCGAACTCCAAGCCCAACTCGTTAAGGCTCGTGCTCTCCACGGTCAGGTCCGTGTCGAGAAGGACGTCTTGTCTGAAAGATCGAAGGTTGTCGAAGATGAGAGGGACTCGCTCAAGGCTGAACTCGAGAAACTCATGAGCTTATTTTCAATCAAGTCTTCTGAGGCTGCGGCTGCGGAAGCGAAGAACTTCGAGCTGGAAGAGGCACAAACTCAGGCTCTCGCGCGTCAACAAGCTACCGATGCGACCATCCAGAAGCTTGAAGCTCGTATCGTGGAGTGCGAGAAGGAAGCCTCCCGACTTAGCAGCGTCAAAGAAAACTTGCAAACTACGGTTTGTCTCAGATCGACCTATCCCTCGTACCTTTTTCTAACTTGATCCTGTAGGTCCATGAGCTGGAACTCCGCATTGCTGTTACCACTCGCGACAAGGTCGCTGCTGAGCAAACCACCGCTGCCATCCGAGAGGAGCGCAACCGCCTTCTCTCTCAACAAGACCGCTGGGAAGAGATGCACCGCGCCGCTGAACAAATACAACTTCTCACAAGCCAGGTCAAGGAGGCCGAGAACGAGGACTTGATGGAACTGAGGGATTACCACGATCGCACACGATCCTTGGAAGGAGAGTATAACAACCTCCAGCGTCGCTTCAAGGATCAAGAAACCAAACTTGCCAACTTCGATCGGACGATGGCCACCGTTCGGCAGACTCTTGCTCAGGCTCAGCAGCGGGCTGTCGAATGGGAGAAAAGAGCGAAGGAGACCGACATTGAGATCGCCAGCGTCAGAGTGCAATTGGAGGGGACGAGCGGTGTCAACACACGACTTGATTCCGAGGTCTCTTTGCTCAAGGCCCAACTGCAGGAGAAGGAAGCGGATGAACGTCTGACTCAGGTTAGTTGTATCTGGTATAGATGATGGGACGTGGAGCTCACAATACTTTAGGATCGTGAGAGCAAGCTTCGCGACCAGGTCGCAGCTTTAGAACAACAAATTGCACGGTTGAAAGCCGAGGCGTCTAAGCCTCCCGTCGCCGCTCCTACTGCCATCACTCCCCTAAGAGGCGGTTATCAGTTTGAGCAACCGAGCCGCTCCGAATCTCGAGCTAGCACCGTCTACATTCGAAGCCGTTCTGCCACCCCAGTTAACGCAAAGCCCGCCCGAGCGCAGTTGGCTTCCAACGGTGTCTGGAACTCGATGCACAACCCATACCGTGAGAATGGCATCCCCCACCGAACGCCGAATGGAAGTGGGTTGAGCACACCAAAACCCAACGGGGCGGATATCCGTTCTGCATCTCCCACGGCGAGTGTTGCATCAACGACCCCGACTATCGATGAGGATGGTTGGTGGTCATAGAAATGCACCCGAGGTTTCCGTGGTGTGCCCTCCTGTCCTTGACGTTTTGGCTTTTTTTTTTTGGGCCGTTTTGGTTTCGTGGATTTTCACTCTTATCCTCATCCGTCTCTCCTCCTTTCCCCTCTCCACACATACACTAGCACATAGCGGATACCCTTGCGTCGCTCATTATGCATTAATCCCTGTTGTCATTCTCATTGCTCTACTTCTTTCCTATGTTCTCCCTTTAGTTCCCCACCCTCTCTCCCATCTGTCTCTTCCTGGGAATTTCAGTACACACCCTCCCCACCCACATTTAGTGTCATCACACCTGCCTCCCCCGATTTCCTCTCCCGACATTGTTAAACAGCATCTGGGCTTGTACATATACCCGGTTCCATACATTCTCCTCACGAACAGGTATTGCATAGTGACTTTTCCGTTGGATCGTACAATACGGCTCGGTGTCGACAGTCCAGCGGAATCCCTTGACTGCTGGCGCTGAAAACCCAACCAAGCCGCAGAAGATTTCATCCAGGTCAGCAGAAAGCGCAGATGAGCATCAGTCGCTAATCGATCTCGTTCGAGCAATCAGCGCTCCGATCAGCGATCACCACCGATGCGATCAGCATTGCAACCCCGGAAGGTCGAGAGATCTCCAAAACGAAGAGCCGAAACGCCCGCACGCGCGCGTGTCCGTAAATGGTGGACGTGTGTTACTTATGTATTACTGTAAACTGTGGAAGATCGTACAAAAAAAATCGACTTTCTCCTTTGTATAATCGGCGTGATCAACGCCGATCCGGACCTCTCGTGCAGGAGGGAGGGGGGGAAGTGCGTGTGTTGCAACATAAGAAAGGTGTAAAAAATAGACAAGCGTGCAGATATAACAGGGGGGCGGGAGAAATTGAAGCAAGAAGGACGCGAACCGAGATCTC